>X157_Grey_Heron__coassemble_1573_pt1 | contig 12831 bp, 10 predicted proteins | sample X157_Grey_Heron__metabat2_low_PE_010 | metagenome-assembled genome bin X157_Grey_Heron | reverse complement strand
TATGTTTTTATTTTTCTAAATAATTATTATATTTATTTATATTTTTTTATTTCTATTTTATTTTTTTATATAATTAACATTAATAATTTAAATATTAATTATAGATAGGATATGATATATATGAACTATATAAGCGAAACATTAAACAATATTGCTAATATGACAGTAACTTCATTTACAATAGGAATTATTGATATATTAGATATATTTATCGTTGCTTATATTATTTATAAAATAATATTTTGGATAAAAGAAACTCGTGCTTGGACATTATTAAAAGGTATAATAGTTATATTTGCATTTTATATTTTTGCATCTATACTAAAATTAAATACTATAATGTGGATACTTACAAATACTATATCTGTTGGTATAACAGCTATTATTGTTGTTTTCCAACCTGAACTTCGTAGAGCATTGGAACAACTTGGAAAAGGTAAAATGTTTGATATATTTGTAAAAACAAATGAAGAAAATAATGAAAAAGCTAATTCTAAAATGGTTGATGAAATAATAAAAGCTGCAGATAAAATGAGCTCTGTTAAAACTGGAGCTTTAATATTAATAGAAAAAAGTGTCCCATTAGGTGAACTAGAAAGAACAGGAATATCACTTGACGCTATTGTTACAAGCCAACTCTTAATAAACATTTTTGAAAAAGATACACCTTTACACGATGGTGCTGTAATAATCAGAAGCAATAGAATAGCAGCTGCCACCTGCTTTTTACCATTAACTGAAAGTAATGAAATAAGTATGGAACTTGGAACAAGACATAGAGCAGCAATAGGAGCAAGCGAAGTATCTGATGCTTATATAATAGTAATTTCTGAAGAAACAGGATATATATCTATGGCAAAAGATGGTATACTTTATAGAAATATAAGCACAGAAACATTAAAAGGAATGCTATCAATAAATAATACAAAAAAGTTAATAAAAAAGAAAATCTCTTTATGGAAAGGAAGACAGTCAAATGAAAAAAATTAAACAAATAATTATGAAAGATTTAGGCTGGAAACTTCTTTCTGTATTTATAGCAATTGCTTTGTGGTTTACAGTAATAAACATTGAAAATCCTATTGAGAATAGAAACTATATAACTAATTTAAATTTTCAAAATGAAGATTTTATTAAAGAACAAGGATTAGTTATATCTAACTATGATGAAATAAAAAATACAACTGTTACAATAAAAGTAAGAGGTGAAAGAAAAGCTTTGGATAGACTCTCTCAATATAGAAATTATATTGAAGCAAATGTAGATTTAAAAAAAATCATTCCATCATTAGAAAATAACAATCTTAATTCTTTATATATAGAAATTAATTTACCAAATACTGTTGCTAATAATTTAGAAATTATGTCTAAATCACCTGCTTTTGTCCCAATAAAAATTGAAGAAATAATTTCTATTGAAAAAAATATAGAACCGATTATAAACGGAAATATAAATGATGGTTATATTACATCAAAACCATCTATATCTCCTGAAAAAATAACAATTTCTGGTCCTCGTTCTATTATAGAAACAATTAATTCTATAAAAGCTACAGTAAATATAAAAAATATTAAAGAAAATTTAAATATAACTACAAATCCAATAGCTTATGATAAAGATGGAAATGTAGTTAATGGAGTAATATTTTCTGAAAATGAAGTTAACATAAGTATTGGAGTTAATAAGATTAAACGCGTTCCAATAAAAACTAATATTCAAGGAAATCTTTCAAATGGATTTATTATTGATAATATAGATTATAGTCCAAAATATATTGATATTATAGGAACAGAAACAGAAATAAATAATATTAATGAAATACTATTACCTATTACAAATATTAACAATAAAAATTCAAGCTTTTCAATAGAATATGATATTCAAAATATATTACCTAAAGGAATAAAAACAAAAAATAAGTCTCAATCAAAAATAAATGTTTCTGTAAATATAGTTCCTGAAATAGTAAAAAATATATATATTGATAATTCTAAAATATTAGTACAAGGTACTACTCAAAACGGACTTCCACCTTTATTTACAATACAAGATATAAATATATCTTTAAAAGGTTCTGAAAATGATATAAATAATATTAATGAAAATGATATAAAAGGAATAATAGATATTTCAAATCTTTCTGAAGGAACACACATATTAGAAATAAAATTTAATATTCCAAATAATGTAACAATAATTGGAGGTAATTATAATGTTGAGGTAAAAGTACCATCTTCTTCTATACCATCAATAGAATTACAAAATACAACTATAAAAAATACTGAAGGTGAAAATAATAATAACAAAGAAGATAAAGAAAAAACAGATAAAATTGAAAATTCAAATGATAGCGAACAAAATAATAATAATGAACAAAATGAAGTTGAACAAAATATAAATGATTTAAATAATTTAGAAAATTGATAATAACAAATTTTCCTTCTTAGATTATATATAAAATTAATACATATTTAATTATTAATAATATTATAGTTCTTTAATTTGATTTTAAAATATTATAATGTTATAATAAGAATATTTGATTTTTATAAAATATCTTTTGGAAGGGGTTCAATCAAAATGAGTAAACTTTTTGGAACAGATGGTGTAAGAGGTATAGCAAATACAGAACTCACAGGAGAACTTGCATATAACTTAGGAAGGGCTGGAGCTTATATACTTACAAAAGAAATTGCTCACGCACCTAAAATTCTCGTTGGTATGGATACAAGAATTTCTGGTGATATGTTAGAATCAGCACTTGTTGCTGGAATTTGCTCTGTTGGAGCTCATGCTATAATAGCTGGAATAATACCAACACCTGCAGTTGCTTATCTTGTAAGAAAATATAAACTTGATGCTGGTGTTATGATATCAGCATCTCATAATCCTGTTGAATATAATGGAATAAAGTTTTTTAATAATGAAGGATATAAATTAAGAGATGAACTTGAATATGAAATAGAAAATCTCCTTAAAAATATAAAAGAATTACCTAAACCAATTGGAAAAGAAATAGGTACAAAATCAATCGCAGAAGATGCACTTGATGATTATATAGAATTTTTAACTAAAACAACAAATACAAAATTCAATGGTATAAAAGTTGCAATTGACTGTGCTAATGGTTCTTCATATAAAGCAGCTCCTATTGCTTTATTAAACTTAGGGGCAAATCTTTCAATAATTCATAATGAACCTAATGGAACAAATATAAATAAAAATTGTGGTTCAACACATCTTGAAGATATATCTAAATTTGTAATTGAACACAAATGTGATATAGGATTTGCATTTGATGGTGATGCTGACAGATGTCTTGCAATTGATGAAAATGGAGAACTTATAGATGGAGATAAAATATTAGCTATATGTGCTAATAATATGAAAAAAAATGGAAATCTCAAAAATAATTCTATTGTTGGAACTATAATGAGTAACTTAGGATTGAATCTAATGTGTAAAGAAAATAATATAAATATTGAACAAGTTAATGTTGGTGATAGATATGTATTAGAAAAAATGCTTGAAAAAAATTATAGTCTTGGTGGTGAACAATCAGGACATATAATATTTCTTGATTATAATACAACTGGAGATGGTATAATAACAGCTATACAAATGCTTACAATATTAAAAGAACAAGGAATTAAGGCTTCAGAAATGGCACAAGTAATGAAATCTATGCCTCAAATCCTTGTAAATGCCAAAGTTGATAATCATAAAAAAAATGATTATATGAATTATAAAGAAATTAAAAATCGTATAGATGAAATAACTAAAAAATTTTCAGGAAATGGTCGTGTATTAATACGTACTTCTGGAACAGAGCCTCTTATAAGAGTTATGATTGAAGGCAAAGATATAAATACGATAAAATATGAAGCCGAAAGTTTAGCGAATCTAATAGAAAAAAACTTAAAATAATTATATTTATGGGTATTTTAAAAATAAGATTTTAAAATACCCTATTTTTATAAAATATATAAAGGAGATGAAATTATTTGAAAAATATTTTTAAATTATTTGAATTATATTTAACTTTTTTTAAAATTGGTTGTACAGCTTTTGGTGGTGGTTATACTCTTTTACCAATAATTCAAAAAGAAATTGTAGAAAAAAAAAATTGGGCTACTAATAATGAAATTATAGATTATTTTATAATAGGACAATGCACGCCTGGTATAATTTCAATAAATATATCAACATTTATAGGATATAAAAACAATAAAACTATAGGTAGTATATTTTCAACACTAGGTTTTATTACTCCTTCAATAATAATCATTACAATAATATCAAAATTTATTTCTAATTTTTCTCATATCGATTTTGTTAAAAATGCATTTACAGGAATAAGAGTTTGTGTCTGTGTTTTAATATTTAATTCATTATTAAAAATATGGAATGAAGGAATAAAAAATATATTTACACTAGTTATATTTTTAATTGTATTTTTTATAAGTATATTAACTAAAATTTCACCTGTATTATTAGTTATATTTTCAGCTCTTATGGGAATAATTATAAAATCTAAAGATTTTGGAGAATATAAAAAATGAATATATTAATAAAACTTTTTATAGAATTTTTTAAAGTTGGTACATTTTCTATAGGTGGAGGTAATGCTACAATACCTTTTTTATATGATATTTCTGATAAAACTAATTGGTATACTTATACTGATATTTCAAATATGATTGCTATATCAGAATCAACACCTGGTGCAATAGGAATAAATATGGCAACATATATTGGATTTATAACTCAAGGTTTATCAGGTGCAATTTTAGCTACAATAGGACTTATATTACCTAGTATTATAATAATAAATATCATATCGAATTTTTTTTATAAATTTAAACAAAATGATTATATAAAAAATATATTTTATATTTTAAGACCAACATCAATAGCATTAATAGCTGTTGCTTTTTTAGAAACAATAAAAATATCGCTTATTAATATTAATAATTTTTATACAGAAAATAAATTAATTGATATTTTTAAATTTAAAGAAATTATATTTGCAATTATATTATTTTTAATAATAAAAAAATTTAATAAACATCCAATATTTTATATAATATTATCAGCTTTTATTGGTATAATATTTAAATTTAGTTCTTAAATAACTATATATTTTGAAAGGATAGAGTTTATGGATATCAGAATAAAAAAATTAGCAAAGAATATAGTAAACTACTCTTGTAACATAAAAAGTGGAGAAAATGTATTAATAAATTGTAATGGTACTTCCCCAATACCTCTTGTAAAAGAAATTATAAAAGAAATATATAATATAAAAGCCTATCCATTTGTTGAAATAAGAACAAATGATATTGAAAGAGAGATTCTAATGGGTATAACAAAAACTCAAGCTGAAATTGAAACTAAATTTGCTATTGAAAAAATGAAAAATATGGATGCTTTTATAGGTATAAGTGGTGAAAAAAATAATACTGAATTATATGATGTTCCTACTAATAAAATAGAAATATTTAATAAATATTATCAAAAACCTGTTCATTATGAAATAAGAGTTCCTAAAACAAAGTGGGTTATTTTAAAATATCCTTGTTCTAGTATGGCACAATCTGCCAAAATGAGTATTGAAGGTTTTGAAAATTATTATTTTAATGTTTGTAATATTGACTATAATAAAATGTCAAAAGCTATGGATAGTATAATAAATATAATGAACACTACAGATAAAATAAAAATTATAGGTAAAAATACTGATATATCATTTTCAATTAAAAATATGCCTATTATTAAATGTGATGGAAAATGTAATTTACCAGATGGTGAAGTGTATACAGCACCTATTAAAGACTCTGTAAATGGTAAAATAACTTACAATATACCATCAGAATATAATGGATTTACTTTTGAAAATATATCACTAACATTTAAAAATGGTAAAATAATAAATGCTACTGCTAATGATACTAAAAGAATAAATAAAATATTTGATACAGATAAGGGTGCAAGATATATAGGAGAATTTGCTATTGGATTAAATCCATATATCAATAAACCTATGAATAACATATTATTTGATGAGAAAATTGCTGGTAGTTTACATTTAACTCCTGGAAATTGCTATAATGATGCAAATAATGGAAATATTTCATCTATTCATTGGGATTTAGTTTTAATACAAACACCTGAATTTGGTGGTGGAGAAATGTATTTTGATAATAAATTAATAAGAAAAGATGGTAAATTTATTATACCAGAACTTGAATGTCTTAATATTGAAAATTTAATATAATAAAAATAAAAACTGATAATTAAATCAGTTTTTATTTTTATATTTATGAAATATTCACTTTCTGTTTAATTGCAATTTTTTATTAAAACATATATAATATTTTAAATAAATTAATAAAAATTATTTTGGAGGGATTATTTTTGGAAAAAGAAAAATTTTATATTACAACACCTATATATTATCCAAGTGATAAACTTCATATTGGACATTCATATTGTACAGTTGCAACAGATACAATGGCTCGATATAAAAGACTTAAAGGTTATGATGTAATGTTTTTAACTGGAAGTGATGAACACGGACAAAAAATAGAAAGAATAGCAGAATCTCAAGGAATAACACCAAAACAATATACTGACAAAGTTGTTGATACATTCAAAGAATTATGGAAAAAATTAGATATATCATATAATAAATTTATAAGAACAACCGATGATTATCATATTAAATCCGTTCAAAAAATATTTAAAAAACTTTATGAAAAAGGTGATATATATAAAAGTGAATATGAAGGTTGGTACTGTACTCCTTGTGAAACATTTTTTACTGAACATCAATTAATTGATTGTAAATGTCCTGACTGTAAAAGAGAAGTAGAAAAAGTAAAAGAAGAAAGCTACTTTTTTAAGCTTTCAAAATATCAAGACAAGATAATAGAATATATAGAATCAAACCCAGAATGGTTACAACCTACAACACGTCAAAATGAAATGTTAAATAATTTCTTAAAACCTGGACTTGAAGATATCGCTGTTAGTCGTACTTCTTTTAAATGGGGTATTCCCGTTGAGTTTGATAAAGGACATATTGTATATGTTTGGATTGATGCACTTTCAAACTATATAACAGCTCTTGGATATGGTTCTGATGATGATACATTATTTAAAAAATATTGGCCTGCAGATATTCATATAGTTGGTAAAGAAATTGTTCGCTTTCACTCAATAATTTGGCCTGCACTTCTTATGGCTCTTGACATTCCAATACCTAAAAAAATATTTGGTCACGGTTGGCTTGTAATTAATGGAAGTAAAATGTCTAAATCAATAGGAAATATAGTAGATCCTTTTATATTAGTTGATAAATATGGATCTGACGCAATTCGTTATTTTCTTTTAAGAGAAATAGCATTTGGACAAGATGGAAATTTTTCAAATGAAGCACTCATACAAAGAATAAATTCTGATTTAGCAAATGATTTAGGTAATCTTGTTTCAAGAACTACTGGAATGATTGAACAATATTTTAACGGAAATTTACCATCAGAACAAAAATCTACTGAATTTGATAATGAACTTATAAAATTATCTAAAAAAATAGTTGAAGATTTTGAATATAAAATGGAAAAAATGTTATTTAGTGATGCTTTAAATGATATATGGACACTCATAAGAAGAACAAATAAATATATTGATGAAACTCAACCTTGGATATTATATAAAGATAATAATAAAAAAGATATTCTTGCTAACATACTTTATAATATAACAGAAAGTATAAGAATATGTTCTATAATGATACAACCATTTATGCCTAATACACCAAAAGCTATATGGAAACAATTTAATATTAAAGAAGGAAAAATTACTGAATGGGAAACAATAAAAAAATGGGGAATTCTTGAACGTACAATTTCAGCAAAAAAAGGCGAAGTAATATTTCCAAGAATAGATATAAAAAAAGAAATAAAAGAACTCGAAGAAGCAATGAAAAAGGCACAAGCTAATACAATAGCAAATCAAACAAAAAATAAAGAAAATTATAATATACAAAATGTAGATGATATTTTAATTGATGATTTTTTAAAAATACAATTAAAAGTTGGCGAAGTCATCTCTTCTGAAAAAGTAAAAAAATCAAATAAACTTCTAAAAAATATAGTAAAAATTGGAGATGAAGAAAGAGTTATTTTCTCTGGTATATCACAACATTATTCTCCTGAAGAAATTATCGGAAAAAAAGTAATAATAGTTTATAATTTAAAGCCTAGAAAAATAATGGGAGAATACTCTTATGGTATGATATTAGCTGCTGAAGATAGTAAAGGCAATTTATCTCTTGCAACAATTGATAAATTAGATTTTGAAAGTGGTTCGGAGGTTGGATAATATGTATTTTGAATCACACGCACATTATGATGATAAAAAATTTAATAATGATAGGGAAGAGATATTAAATCTCCTCCCTAAAAATAATATTGATTATGTAATAAACGTTGGTTGTGATATGGAAAGTTCAATAAAAAGTATAGAGCTTGCTGAAAAATATGAATATATATATGCTTCCATAGGCTTCCATCCTCATAATGCAAAAAATATAAAAGAAAACGATATAAAAAAACTTATTGATTTATCAAATCATAAAAAAGTTGTTGCAATTGGAGAAATAGGACTAGATTTTCATTATAATCATTCTCCAAAAGATATACAAAAATATTGGTTTAAAAGACAACTTGAAATTGTTAAAAAAATTAATAAACCTGTAATAATTCATTCAAGAGAAGCTTCACAAGAATGTTTTGATATACTAAAAAATAGCAATATAAAACATGGAGTAATTCATTGTTACTCTGGAAGTACTGAAATGGCAAAAGAATATATAAAATTAGGATTTTATATAGGAATTGGTGGTGTTTTAACATTTTCAAATGCTAAAAAATTGATTGAAGTTATTAAAAATATACAACTAGAACAAATACTTATAGAAACTGATAGTCCATATTTATCACCTATTCCTAATAGAGGACAAAGAAATGATTCAAGAAATTTAAAATATATAGTTGAAACAATTGCAAATATTAAAAATACTACACCAGAAAACGTTGCAAATATTACAAAATTAAATGCAAAACAATTATTTTTTAAATAAATTATTGCATAATTGTTACATATATGTTAATATAATAAATATAAATAAAACAAAGATATATCATAATGATATATCTTTATTTTTTTATAATATATATTGCAGTATTTATGACACTGAGCACGTTATAAATTTAATACTGTTAGAAAGGCATTTTGTAATAAAGTGAATGTCAGAAATAAAAACTGATAAGAATTTTAAAATATTTACAACAGCTCTTTCCCACAAAAATAGTAAGTAAATATTTTAAAAATTCGGGAAGGATAATAAATAATGACTAAACAACTTAAAGCAATGGCTATAGTAGTATTTATATTACCAATGTGTACAGGAACAGCATCTGCATTAGCACCTGAAAATTCTGCTGATGAAAATATACCTGTAATAGTTAACTATGATGGTGTACCTCAAATTATAACAACAGATGAAAAAACTGTTGGCGAATTGATGGCAAGTGTTGAAGAATTCAAAAAAACAGAATATGAAATTGAAAACGCAAATGAAGAAACAATACTTAGTAGCAATATGATACTAAATGTAAAAACTATAAAAGAAGAATTTATTATTAAAACAGAACCTATATCTTATAAAACTATATATAAAGAAACAGACAAATTAAATTTAGGTGAAGAACAAACTATACAAGAAGGTAAAGAAGGAATTTTTGAAACAAAAATTAAACAAAGAATATCTGGAGGAAAAATTATTTATTCAGAAAAAGTTGATGAAAAAATAATTGAAAATCCAATAGATAAAATAATAGAAAAAGGTACAGCTATTCCAAAACCTAAAAATATCATCGATGGATATGAATATATTGATTCAATAAATGTAAGAGCTTCAGGTTATACTCCTTTAGATCCTGGTTGTAATGGTATAACTGCCACTGGTACAATAGCAAGAAAAGGAGTTATTGCTGTTGATCCTAAAATAATACCTCTTGGAACAAAAGTATATATACCAGGTTATGGAGTTGCTATTGCTGAAGATAAAGGTGGAGCTATAAAGGGACATAAAGTAGATCTTTGTTATGAAACAAAATCTCAAGCTTATTCCTGGGGAGTAAGAAACATAACACTTTATGTATTAAAATAAATAAAAAAAACAGTATAATATATTATACTGTTTTTTATTTTATAATTATTATTAATATTTAGAAGATGATTTTATATGAGCAGCTAATCTTTTATCTTCTTGTTTAATATGGCTTATAAGCATACTAGCAAGAGCATTAACTCTGCTAACATTATTCATATTAGAACCTTCAAGTTTAATATTATTAGCTAATTCACGAATATCTGATTTATATTTCTCATGAAATTTATGATGAGCATTATAATTAGGATACTTATATTGTTTTTGTAATTCTTCTTCATCTCTAAAATGCTTATCCACATAATCTACAAGAAAATCAACTGTAGAATTTATTTGCGAACGTCCTTGTCCATTAGAACAAGCAGCTAATAAATTATTAATAGCATTGAAAAGTTCTGTATGTTCAGAATCAATTAACTCATTTCCTGTTGCAATTTCTGATGTTACCTCATACCTGGGAGTAGATTGATTTACAATTGTTTGATTTCTATTTACTACATTACTATTACTATTTACAGGAGTTATTAATTCATTACTATAAGAATCTGTATTAACCATATTTGGTAATGTATTAAAATGACTAAGAAGTTCTTGCATAACAGAAGCCTGTGATGAAAGTTCTTCACTAGCTGCTGCTGATTCTTCACTTGTAGCTGAATTAGTTTGAACAACAGTAGCTATTTGATCAATACCTAATGTTATTTGTTTTATAGACTCAGATTCACGTTCTATTGCCTGTGCTATTTGAGTAATTTGTTCTACTGCTTGTTCAGTAAGTTCAGCACTACTTTCTATTGATTCAGCCGTTGAACGAGCTATATTAGAACCATTTTCAACCGCACGAATTGAATCTTCTATTAATTTTGTTGTATTTTGTGCTGCTTCTGCCGACTTACTAGCAAGATTCCTTACTTCATCAGCAACAACAGCAAAACCTTTTCCTGCTGTTCCAGCTCTAGCTGCTTCAACTGCTGCATTAAGTGCAAGTATATTTGTTTGGAAAGCAATATCTTCAATTGTTTTTATAATTTTTCTTATTTCTTGAGATGTTGAAGTTATATCATTCATAGCTTCTATCATTTGACGCATTTTTTCTTTATTAACAACATTTTGTCCGCCTGCTTTATCTGTATTTTCTTTTGCAACCTTAGCAAATTCGGAATTTTGTATTGCAGCTTCTGAAATATCATTTAAAGTAGCTGATAATTCTTCAACAGAACTTGCTTGCTCTGTCGCTCCTTCAGCTAAAGATTGAGCACCATGAGCAACTTGATGAGATGATAAATTAACTTGTTCAACAAGTCTTTTTATTTTTTCTATTGTAGAATTAAAATTTTGAACAACTTTCGAAGTACTCACTGAAATAGATTTTAAATCACCAGGAAAATATGTATCAGATTTAATATCAAAATTACCCTTAGCAAGTTCACTTGTTGTATAATCAATATCAGATATTACTGTTTGTAAAACATTTTGACTTGTACGAAGAGCTTCTGCCATTTCTCCTATTTCATCTCTTGACTCATAATTAACAGGAACTTTAAGTTTACCCATACTCATGGCTGTAATAGCTTCTTTAACTTCATTAACTGGTTTTACAATAGATGCTATAACTCTTTGAGCAAATATAAAACTAAATAATAAAACCAAAATTAATGATACACTTAAAACTATAAGAGAACTAAATATATTTTTATCTTGTGTTCTAAGAATTTCATCTATACTCATATTTATAGAACTAGTAATTTTTTCTGAAACTTCTGCTTGTTTATTAAGTTCTGGAGTACATTGATTAATGAGCATATCTTTAGCTAATTCAAAATTATTTTTTTCTATTTCATCAAGTATTGATGGAACAGTATTACTCCAATTATTTATTGAAGCCAAAAACTCCTTTTCTTTACCATCTGAAAAATATAAAGGATAATTTTCAGATACATACTTAGCAGATTTTTTCAAATTGTCTAATTCATTATTAAGTTTGCTTATATTATTAGAATAATTTACTTTAGAAATATCAAGAGTAATATCTCTTATATAACGTGCAGCTGTATTTATATTTATTCTAGAAGTTAATATCTGAACTCTTACAGATATATAGTCATTAATTATACTTTCATAATCTTTTTGCATATTAAAAGTATTTAATAAAGAAAATATAATTAATAAAGCTGAAACGATACATGAAATTAAAAACCCTAACGTTAAACGGAATTTTATTTTCATATCTTTTAATTTCATTTTTGGATCCTCCTTTTTAATTTTTAAAATAATAAAATTGAATTGAATAAACTAAAAATAAAAGCTATTAATAATCATAAATGTAATATATTATAACATATTAAATTAAATATTGTAATATTTATTAAATATAAAAAAATATAAAATTTTTAAATAAAAACAGTTATTTTTTACAAAAATACAAATTATCAAGTATTATTTAATAATTTTTTGATATTAAATTACAAAATTTTTAATTAATTTAATTATAATACTTACCAAAATACAAAATATAATCAATATATTATTATTATTTTTATATAATAAAAAAAATTTTTAAATTAGCAAAAAATACAATTACATTATCTAAAAA
>X157_Grey_Heron__coassemble_1571_pt1 | contig 12861 bp, 11 predicted proteins | sample X157_Grey_Heron__metabat2_low_PE_010 | metagenome-assembled genome bin X157_Grey_Heron | reverse complement strand
AAAATATATTTCAATAATCTTCAATGATTTTTTTTATTTTTTTTACAAAATTGTATAAATTTTTTTTATTTTTTTAATATTTTTTAAATAATTTTATTTTTTAAAAAAAGTACTATAAAATAAAAATTTTATAGTACTTTTTTAAATTAGTAATTTAATGAAAAAATTTTTATATGATTTTTAACATTATTATAAGTTCCTAATTCCATCGCAATATTGATATCAAAATAATTATGATTTTTATTATTAAAAATATAATTTTTAACTTCTTTTGTAAGAGAATCAAAACTTGATGTTGCTATATTTAACTTTCTTATACCATAAGAAATACATTTTTTAAAATCTATATCACTTATACCACTACCACCATGCAAAACTAAAGGAACATCAACAATATTATTAATTTCTTTTAAAACTTCAAAATTTAACTTAGGAGATTTAAAATAATTACCATGAGAATTACCAATAGCAACAGCTAAAGCATCAATATTTGTTGCTTCACAAAATATTTTTGCATCTTTAGGATTTGTATAAACCATTTTATGATCACAACTTCCATCTTCACTTCCACCAACAACTCCCAATTCAGCTTCTACTGATGCACCATATTTTTTAGCTTTTTCAACCACTTCTTTTACTTTACTTATATTTTCATTAAAATCAAGATTTGAACCATCAAACATAACAGATGTAAAACCAAATTCTAAAGCTCTTTCAATAGTTTTAATATTTAAACCATGATCAAGATGTACAACAACATCAACATTAGCTTCTTTTGCAGCCTGAACCATCATAGGTGCTATAAGTTCTAAAGGTGAATATTTAAGTCTTATTTCTGCTATTTGAAGTATTATTGGTATATTTAATTCTTCTGCTGCCTTTATTGTACCTTTTATCATTTCCATATTACCTATACTAAAAGCCCCATAACCAATATTCTTTTCTTCAGCATCTTTTAATAAACTTTTAAGTGTAACAATAGCCATATATATCTCCCCTTATTTTATTATATTTTGAGTAATTATTGAGTATAAAGTATCATATTTTGAGTAACTTGTCAACAATTCTTTTATATATCTTAAAAATTAATCAAAAAATATTCACAAAATAAAAAAAACCATTTATAATTAATTAAAAAAGGAGTATTAATATAATATGAGAACAGAAAGAATTTATTTTATAGAAAAATTTATATTAGAAAATAAAACAGTATCTTTAGACAAACTCTGTGAAAAATTTAATGTTTCAAAAAATACTATACGTCGTGATATTGATATACTTGTAGAAAAAGGAATAATAAAAAAAGTATATGGAGGTGTTACAATATGTGAACCACAAAAACTAAAATACAAAAATATTCTATTACCTTTTGATGAAAGAAATTCTATAAATCAAAATGAAAAAGATATTATTTGTCGTATTGCTTCAAATTATATTAATGAAAATGATACTATTTATATAGATACAGGAACAACTTGTATAAATATGATAAAATATATATCTCATAAAAATTGTACGATAATAACAAATAGTCTTCAAATATGTATATCTTCAATACCATATAAAAATTTAAACATAATATCACTTCCTGGAAAACTCAAAAGAGAAACTTTTTCATTTATAGGAAATGAATTAGAAAATTATTTAAAAATATATAATATTAATAAAGCTTTTATGACCTGCACAGGTTTAACAATAAAAAATGGTTTAACTAATTCTACAACAGAAGAATATACAATAAAAAAAGCAATCATAGAAAATAGTAAAAAAATTTTTGTTATGGCTGATAATAGTAAATTTGGTAAAATATCACTTATGACATATAGTAAACTTGATAAAATAGATTATATTATTACAAATAAAAATCCATCTTATGAATATATTGATTTTTTTGAAAAAAATAACATAAAATTGATAACAAGTAAATAAAAAAGAACTGTTAAACTACAGTTCTTTTTTATCTTTATAATCAAAATTCTATTTCTGAAATTTTTACTGGTCTATTCTCATCAATTGATTTTTTTGCTGCCATTCCCATAATAACAGGTTTTAAACCATCAATTATTCCAACTAAAACTTCTTTATCATTTTCAATAGCATCTAAAAAACATATCATTTCTTTCACATAAGCATCCATATATCTTTCAAGAAAAAAGAATAAAGGTTTCTCACCACAAATTCCATTATCATTACTTATTTTCAATGTAGAATTCATATCATTTGATATTTCAACCATACCCTTAGAACCAAAAACTTCTGCTCTTTGGTCGTATCCATAAATAGCTTGTCTCGAATTATCTATAACAGCAAGTGCTCCGTTTTCCATTCTAAGATTAATTATAGCTGTATCAATATCACCAACTTTTCCAATTTCAGGATCTACAAGATTTGCTGACTGAACATATATCTCTTCAGCTTCACAACCAGCTAAAAAACGCACCATATCAAAATCATGTATTGTCATATCAAGAAACATTCCACCAGAAACTTTCACATAATCAATACTAGGTGGCTCTGGATCTCTTGAAGTAATTTTTATAATATGAGGCTCTCCGATTTTACCTTCTTTTACAGCCTTTTGTAATGAATCAAAATTATGATCAAATCTTCTATTAAAACCAACTTGATATTTCAAATTTGTACCTTCAAGAGCTTTCATAACATCTTTTATTTTATTAATATCATGGTCAATAGGTTTTTCACAAAAAATATGTTTTCCTGCTTGTATAGCTTCTATTGATATTGAAGAATGAGTATCTGTTGAAGAACATATTATAACAGCATCTACTTCTTTATCATTAAGTATATCTTTATAGTCTTTACTAATATTTAAAATACCTTTATTTTTTACCCAATTTTCTTTCTCTTCAGTAAAAAATGGATCAGCTACCCATTTTATTTTTGCACTTGGAACTCTTGTAATAATACTTTCAATATGAACTTGTCCTATTCTTCCTATACCTATAATTCCTACTGTTACCATCAAAACCACTCCTTTAATTATAATAATATTTACTAATTTTATAAAAATATCTCACTATATTAACTTCAATATATTTGATAATAATATTATTTTTCAACTAAAAATTTAGATAACATAAAATACTATCTAAAATTAGGCTTACTTTTTTCAAGAAAAGCTTCCATACCAATATCTTTATCAGAACTTGCAAAGCATAAACCAACAAGGTCCTTTTCAACCTCTAGAGCATTCATAAGATCCATATCAGCTCCCTTATTTATAGAAAGTTTGGCATATTTAATTGCAATAGGAGAAACAGCAAATATATCATTTAGTATTTCTTTTGCTTTATTTAAAAGTTCTTCAGATGAAACTATTCGATTTATAAGACCATATTTCAAAGCTGTTTCAGCATCTATATGCTTACCTGTATAAATCATTTCTTTTGCAAGACCAGAACCTATAAGCCTTGGTAATCTTTGAGTTCCTCCAAAACAAGGTATAATTCCTAAATTAACTTCTGGTTGTCCAAATATTGCTTTTTCTGAAGCAATACGTATATCACAACTTAAAGCAAGTTCACAACCTCCTCCTAAAGCATAGCCATTAATTGCTGCTATTACAGGCTTTGAAATTGATTCTATTTTATTAAAAGTTGACTGTGCATATCCTGCATAATCTCTACCTTCTTCACTTTTATATGGTTTCATTTGTACAATATCAGCACCAGCAACAAATCCTCTACCTTCTCCAGTTATAATAATCCCATAAATATCATTATTTATCATAGCAAAATCAAATATTTCATTAAGTTCATCAAGAGTTTGATTATTTAATGCATTTAATGCTTTTGGTCTATTCATAGTTATAATAAGTATATTATTTTCAAGTTCAATTTTTATGTTTTCAAGTTTATTTGTTAATTTATCAAAATTCATTATATAAAATCCCCTTAATAGCATTTTTTTAATTATACATAATTACCAAAGATTTTTATAAATCTGTTCTAAATCTGAATGTAAAAGTTTTTTAATTGTATTTTGTGGACTTCCACTTTCCATAGCATCATTTGTCATTTTTTCAATATATTTAAAAAATTCATCTTTATTAATTCCATATTCTTCAAATGTTGGAATTTCTAATTCTTTACAAATATTTTCAACTTCTTTTAAAAATTTCTCACTCGCTAATTTATCATTATCATTTTCATTAGCAACACCAATAACTCTTCCAAGATCAGCAAATCTGCTATAAGCACCATCTAATATATAATATAAACATTCTTTTAATAACATTGCATTAGAAAGTCCATGTGCAATATGAAATAAAGCACCAATAGGTCTACTCATACCATGAATAACTGTAACAGAAGAATTATTAAATGCTATACCAGCTTCTAAAGCTGCAACAGACATTTCTTCTCTTGCTTTAATATTATTTCCATCTCTAAATGCAATAGGTAAATATTTAAAAATTCTCTTAACCGCTGATAAAGCAAAAGTATCTGATAATGATTGTGCTTTAACAGAAGTATATGATTCTATTGCGTGAGTAAGTGCATCAAGTCCAGTAGCAGCTGTTATTTTAGAAGGAGCTGTAATTGTAAACTGTGGATCAATTATAGCAAGAGTTGGCATTAAAGACTTTCCTTTAAGAAGCATTTTTATATTATTTCTTGTATCTGTAATAATAGTAAATTGTGTTGCTTCTGAACCAGTTCCAGCTGTCGTTGGTATAGCAACCAAATTAGGAATATTTCCAGTTATTTCTTTTCCCATATAATCTGAAATATTTCCACCGTTTGCTAATAAAGCACCTATTGCTTTCATAGAATCAATAGGACTACCTCCACCTAACGCAATAATAAAATCACAATTTTCATTTTTATATAAAGTTAAACCATCATCAATCATTAAATCAGTTGGCTCACCAACAATACCAGAATATATAGTATAGTCAATTAATTCATCATTTAAAATATTCTCAAGTTTTGAAACATTTCCTAAATCAACCATAACTTTATCAGTAACAATTAAAGCTTTCTTTCCAAATTCTTTTAATATAAACTTTGCTCTATCAAGAGCTCCTTCACCTGTAATAATTTGTCCTGGTATAATAAATTCTCTTGCCATTAAAAATCACCTCTAATTTAAAACTCTGCATTATGTAACCATAAATAATTCTCATCTTCATTTCTATCAGTTTGTAGCCAATATTTTTCATCTAAATGCCTAATCATCCAACAAGTATACATTTGAAATCCTGGTGCAACAGCTTGAGGATGTAATTGTCCTCCTGGTATTGCTGAAAAACTTCCATCTACACTTTTATATACTTTATCACCTATGAAACTAGCTCCAAATCCCTCTGGTCTATCAAACTTAAAATAATATACTTCCGGTTGTATATGCCTATGAGGTAAATATCCTGACCAGTTTCCTCTATCATTAATAACCTCTCCAAGAACCATATTCGACATAGGTTGTATTTCATAATCAAATATAGTATTAACACGTCTCTTTGCGACATTGCCAAACTTCCCAACAGAAGAATAATTCCAAGTAGCATCACTAGGAGAATAAATTTTTGAATTAAAAAGTTTATCATTCTTTGTAGATTGAACTAATATTTCTGAATCATCATTAGCTCTAATAACTACACTAACACCTTTACAAATATGTAAACACCAAGGTCCTTCAGTAAAAACACTTTCACGATTTACTTGTTTAAATTGCTCTTCCCATTCATAAGTAATATTTCCATTTAAAAGAAGTATAGCTGTTTCTTCTAATTCTTTAAAAAAATTTCTTTTTTCTCCTTTTTTCATATGATAAACTCTTATATCCATTAACATAGATTTATAATCATTTTCATAAGTAGTCAAAATCTTTTCACCAAATTCATCAAATTTTGGATATCCAAAGACTTTTTCTTGAAAGATATTCATATTCATCACCTCAATATAAACTAATACAAACGAGCTTTTTTTCGAGCTTGCATAACATCTTCACAAGCCTTTTTTACACTTTCTTTTTCTGAAACTGTAGAAATACCAATATTCCACCAAGATTCATAACCATCTGTCATAGTTTTTGGTATAACTTTAATATCAAAAAGACAAGAAATATTTTGTTTTTTAGCATCTTCAATTGAATCTTTTAATTCATCTAAAGTTCTACAAGTATATGATTTAAGTCCATACCCTTCTGCAATTTTTGAATAATCTACTAGTATAAGATCACCACAAGGTTTATTACCATTGTTAAAACGAAATTCTGTTGCAAGACTTCCTATACCATTATTCATTTGAAGATTATTTATACAACCAAAACCACAATTATCAAATAAAAGTATATTTACTTTTTGTTTTTCTTGTACTGATGTCATAATTTCACTGTGTAACATTTGAAAACTTGCATCACCAACAAAACAATAAACTTCTTTTTCAGGTTCAGCAAATTTAACACCTAAAGTTGCTGCTACCTCATATCCCATACAAGAATAACCATACTCAGCGTGATATGAACCTCTTTCATCAGTTGTCCACATTCTTTGGAGACAACTTGGAAGACTGCCTCCTGCAGTAATTATTATTGCATCTTTATCTATTGTATTTCTTATAATAGATATAGCTGATGTCTGTGTTATACTTGAATTTGTAAGTTTTATAAATTCTGGTATAGTTCTTTTATCTAAATTTTTTATAATAGGTACAAAATCTTTCTCATTTTCATATTTATAATTTGAAAGTTTTTCCATTTCTTTCAACCATAATTTTTTTGCAACATCAATTTGATTTGTATACGAAGATTTATAATTCTTACTTTTAAGAATATTAAAAAGTGCTTCAACTGTAACTTTTGCATCACCAACAGCTTTTATAGCATCCATTTTATAAGAATGATATCTATTATTATTAATAGTAACAAATTTTACATTTTCATTTTGAAATTGACTTTTTGAACCTGTTGTAAAATCTGAAAGCCTACTGCCAATAGCAATAATAACATCAGCCTCTTTAGCAATAATATTAGATGAAAGTGTACCTGTAACACCAATACCACCAAGACAATAGTAATTGCTTGACAAACAAGCACTCTTTCCTGATTGAGTTTCACCAAAAGGTATATTAAATTCTTCACAAAAGTTTTCAACTACTTTTCCTGCATCAGAATATTTCACACCACCTCCAACTATTATCATTGGTCTTTTAGAATTCAAAATAATATTTGCTATATCTTCTAATTCTTCAATAACAGCTACTGATCTTGTTATCCTATGTACTCTCTTCTCAAAAAAATATTCTGGATAATCAAAACATTCTCCTTCTACATCTTGACAAATACTTATACAACAAGCTCCCGTTTCTGTTGGATCTGTAAGAACACGCATAGCATTTATTAATGCTGTCATAATTTGTTCTGGTCTTGTTATTTTATCCCAATATTTACAAACAGGCTTAAATGCATCATTTGTTGTAATTGAAAGATTTCCACTTTGCTCAAGTTGTTGTAAAACCGGATCTGGCTGTCTTGAAGCAAATGTATCAGCTGGAAAAACAAGTAAAGGTATATTATTTACTGTAGCAGTTGCACAAGCTGTAACCATATTTGCAGCCCCAGGTCCTACACTTGAAGCACAAGCTATAATTTTTTGTCTATTATTTTGTTTAGCAAATGCTGTTGCTACATGACACATACCTTGTTCATTTCTTCCTTGTAAAACTCTTAAGTTTCCTGGATTAGTATCAAGTGCCTCTCCTAATCCAACAGCTATTCCATGTCCAAAAATAGTAAAAAATCCTTCAACAAATTTTATTTCTTTTCCATCAAAAAGAATATATTGATTATCCAAAAATTTTACAATAGCTTGGGCTACAGTCATCTTTATTTTTTTTGTCATTTTAACACCTCATTATATTTATATAATAACTAAACTCTTGCAATCATTTCTCCATATATCTCTTTTGTTTTCTTTATAAATGCTTTAACTTCATCTGGATTAGGTAACTCTTCAGAACTAGAATTACTTCTAACCATCATAGAAGCTTCAGCAGAACCAAATTCAAGACAATCTATTATTTCCCAACCATTATATAAACCATAAAGAAAACCTGACGCATAACCATCTCCACCTCCAAAACCTTTTCTTGCTTTTACTGGAAAAGGCTTTATACTAAAATACTGACCATCATTTGTATAAGCTGTTGAACCTTTCATTCCATGTTTTATAACAACAATCTTGGCATTATGACTATGCCAAGCATTAGCTGTTTCTTCATCTGTTCTATTTGATTTTATAAGTTTTTCTGTAAGATTAAATTCTTCTCTCGAACCCATTATAATATCAGCATCTTTAGCAACTATAGAATAATAAATTGATATTTCATCTTCATTTTTCCAATTATATTCTCTATAATCTATATCAAATATAATTTTTACATTATTTCTTTTTGCAAGCATAACTGATTTCAAAACTGCTTCTCTTGAAGGACTCTCAGCAAGTGCTGTTCCCGAAATAAGAATTGCTTTGGATTTCTTAATATATTCTTCACTAATATCTTCTACTGAAAGTTGTAAATCTGCAACACGATTTCTATACATTAATATACTACTTTCTTTTTCAGATTTCATTTCTGTAAAAGTAAGTCCTAATTTTTCTCCATTACAACATTTTGTAATATATGATGTATCAATTCCTTCTTTATTAAAAACATCTATTACAAATCTTCCAAATTGATCATCTGAAACTTTACCTATAAAACCAGTTTTTAAACCATTTCTGGTTAAACCTATTGCTATATTTGCCGGAGAGCCACCAACATATTTTTTAAAAATTTTTACATTCTCAAGATTTCCAAAATTTTCTTCCTCTGAAGGATTAAAATCGATAGCTACTCTTCCAATAAGTATCAAATCTATTGGTTTACTAGTATCAAAATCTATATATTTCATAAAAAAACCTCCTAAATTTATGTGCTTTTATTTTCATTACGTGCTTTTAGCGTGTTTTTTATCTTAAATAAGAATAACATACTTTTTATTTATATACAATATATTTAATATAAAATTTTTATTTTTGCTATTATACACATTTTACTATTATAATTATTGTGCAATTTTAAAATTTACTTTTTCTTTATGTGCTTTTTAAAAAAGCACATAAAGAAAAAGTAAATAAAAAAAAGACAATTTTTTTGTAAATTGTCTTTAAATGTTATATTTTGTTTTAATATTAATATTAGTATATATATATTCAGATTTTGGATATATATTATTTATTACAATATCAGAAATTATAAATAAAGTCTTATATCCTTGTAAATACAACTCTTGATCAATTAAAAAATCAACAAAACCATATTGTAGTAAATTCCTATTTTTTAATGTAATATCATAAATTATAATAAAAGGGCGTTTTTTTATACTCAAATTCTGAAACACTTTTTTAATACCATATTGTCCACTCGAAACTACAAAAATTCCTTTTAAATCTGGAAAAGTACTAATACTATTAAATATAATACTTTCAACTTCCTCATAATCATCAAAACTACTATGAACTCCTACAAGTTCTATATTAGGAAAAGACTTTTTTAGTTCTTCTATAAAACCATCTACTCTTTGACTATTTACATTATTACTAAAAAAACCTGTAATTATTAAAACTTTACCTTCTCCACCAGTCAACATTCCCATAAGACCAGCAGAAGTATATCCACTCTTTCTATTATCAAGCCCAACAAAACAAGTTCTTTTTGTTCCAATAATATCAGAATTAAAAGTAATTATTGGTATTTTATAAATATTAACAATATTATTTATAGTGCTTCTTATTAAATCACTTTCAACAGGCATTAAAGCAATTGCTGAAACATTTTCTTTCAAAAGTTCATCAATACATTTTTTTTGCTCATACTCATTGATTGAACTAACCTCTTTCACAATAAAATTAATACCCTTCAAAGATAATATTTTTATTGCATCATTTATACCATTTTTTATTTCTTCAACAAATTCTGATTTTGAAAGTTGTATAATAACACCTATATTTACATTTTGATTCGTACTTATACATTTTTTTCTTTTTTTAGGTGGTATATATCCTATTTCTTTAGCTATATTACATATTCTTTCTTTAACTTCAGGCTTTATCCTACCTCTATTATTTAAAGCTCTATCAACTGTACCTCTTGAAACTCCAGCAATTTCTGCTATCTGTTTTATTGTTATACCCATAATTAAATTTACTCTCCATATAAATATTAATATAATAAACTTAAAACTTTCATAAATATTATTTTTTATAATTATATCATAACAAAATATAAAAAACAAAAATATTTAATATAAATAAAAAAGCTTTCTATGTTCTCTATAGAAAGCTTTTTACTAAATAAATAGAATATTATATAAAAAAATTAAGGTATATTAAATAAACATTAAAAATGATTATTCCATAATTACATTTCTCCTCTAGCTTCACGTTCTGCAAGTTCAGCCATTATTTGAGGATATTTTTTGTCAAGCTTATAAAATATAGATACTACTAATACAAGAATCCAAACAATAAGCGGCCCATATTTTAACAAATTAACAATTGTATCAAGTGCTTCTTGTGGTTGTGAAACGCCACCTACTGCTGAACTAATATAACCACTTGATGTTAAAAGACCTGTAACAAGAGCAGATGTGAGACCAGGAGCAATTTTACTACCTACTGATCCAGCTGCAAAAATATAACTCTCTTGTCGAAGTTTTGATTTCCACTGTCCAAACTCAACAACATCATTCATCATACCAAATACACAAGCATTAAGAGGAGCAGCACCTATTCCTCTAATAATACAACTAATTAAAGCTATCTCAAAACTATATGGATTAAACATAAATAAAATTTGTCCTAAAATAGCTATAAGAGAACCTACAAGAACAGTATTTCTTTTTCCATATTTTTTCATAAAAATAGGACATATAGCAATAACCAATATCATAACAAATAATTCTGCAAAATATAAAACACTATATACCCATGTATCATTCATCATAATATATTTACTATAATATGGTAAAACTATACCAACAACACCACTCGCTGAATTTTGTAACATCCAAAAAGCAGCAACAGCCCAAAAATACTGATTTGTAACAAGTGCTTTAAAAGTTCTCATTCCAGCACCTTTTTGTGGTTTCTGTTTTGCATTTTCTCTAGCTTGAATAACAACTTTCTCTTCACATTTCATAAAACAAAATAAAAGTAATATAAGTGCTATAACAGCCCATAAAGCAGATGTTATTATAAAAGCTTTTTGATCATTACCAAATAACTTTACCATTGGCATTGTAAATAAGCCAATAAGAATACGTCCAAAAGGTGATAAAGCCATACGAAACACAGAAACCATATCTCTTTCACGTGAATCACGTGTCAACATAGCTGAAAGACTACCATAAGGAAGATTCAATGCTGTATAACATATAGTAGTACAAAAATTATAAGTAACAAAAATATAAATGAATTGAAGAGTTGCATTTGTTTGAGGAACAGTAAAAAGAAATACTATTGACAAACAAAATGGTATTGAAGACCATAATATCCATGGTCTAGATTGTCCCCATTTAGATTTTGTATGAGAAACTATATATCCCATAACAACATCAGAAACTCCATCAAAAATCCTTGATATCAACATAACAAGCCCAACTGCTGCTGGATCAATTCCAGCATAATCCGTATAAAAAAGGGTTAAAAGAGTACTTATTACACCAAAACTTATATTACAAGAAACATCTCCACAAGCATAAGCTATTTTAGTCATAAGTGGTACTTTTATCATAAAATTGTTTATATCTTTTGTGCTATTTTGTTCCATAATTTCATCCCCTAATTAAAAACTAAAATAAATTTTATCAGATAAAAATATTTAGTCTATATAAATTAACATCCTAAATTATCTTTCATAAATTTACGTGCTTTTTGAGCATATTCAAGAGGATCAGCTTTAGCTGGATCTTGTTCTGCTTCAACAACAATCCAACCTTCATAATTACTTTGTTTTAAAATTTCAAATATACTATCCCACTTTACACAATCTCCATCTCCTGGTACTGTAAACATTCCTTCTTTTACACCCCAAAGAAAACTTTTATCTTTTAACTTAACTTCTTCAAAAACTTTACTTCTAACATCTTTAAAATGAATATGTCCAATTCTATCTATATATTTCTCAAGTAATTTTGAAGCGTCTATATCAGCTACTGTTGCATGCCCTGTATCAAATAAAAGATATACAAGCTCTGAATCTGTAAGTTCCATAAGAGCATCTATTTCTTCCATAGTTTGTATTCCTGTTCCTACATGATGATGAAAACAAACTTTCATTCCTTTTCTTTTTGCACGTTTTCCAAGTTCATTAAGACCTAATGCCATATTTTTTATTTGTTTTTCCGATAAAATAGGAGTCTTCGAAAACAAAGGTATATTTTCATTTCCATGAACGGTAACACCACACTCTCCAATACCAACAACTTTAGCTCCTAAAGAATATGTAAAATCCATATGTTTTTCAAATTCTTCATATGTTTTTTCATTTTCAAATCTTGTAAAAAGACTTGAAAACCACATATTACATATTACTAAACTTCTTAAATCAAGAGCTTTTTTTAAAGTTTCATAGTCTTTAGGATATTTACATCCACCTTCACTTCCTTTATAACCAGCAAGAGCCATCTCACTCAAACATTGTTGATAAGTTAAGTTTCCTCCTAATGATGGAAGATCATCATTTGTCCAATTAATAGGTGCACAACCAAATTCTACTTTCATAACTAAAACTCCTTTTACTTTTTTATTTATTTGACTAAAATATTATGTATTAATATTTAATTAAATATTTAAAT
>X157_Grey_Heron__coassemble_1538_pt1 | contig 13528 bp, 14 predicted proteins | sample X157_Grey_Heron__metabat2_low_PE_010 | metagenome-assembled genome bin X157_Grey_Heron | reverse complement strand
CCATTGCTCCTGTTGCTCCCGTTGGTCCTGTCGGTCCTGTCGCTCCTGTTGGTCCTATTGCTCCTGTTGGTCCTGTTGCTCCTGTTGGTCCCGTTGGTCCCGTTGCTCCTGTATCACCTTTTTCTCCTGATAATCCTTGTATACCTGCTGCCCCTTCTGCTCCTGTTGGCCCTGTTGGTCCCGTTGCTCCTATCGCTCCTGTTAGTCCTACTGGTCCCATTGCTCCTGTTGCTCCCGTTGGTCCTGTCGGTCCTGTCGCTCCTGTTGGTCCTACTGGTCCCGTTGCTCCTATCGCTCCTGTTAGTCCTGTCGCTCCCGTTACTCCTCTAGGCCCTTGTATTCCTTGTATACCTGCAGGCCCTTCTGGACCTGTCACACCCTGTATTCCTTGAAAACCTCTAGGTCCTTGTTGACCTATTGGTCCCATTGCTCCCATTGGTCCTGTTGCTCCTGTTGGTCCCGTTGGTCCCGTTGCTCCTGTTATATAACAAATACATCCTGTACTACCTGTTGAACCAGTTGGACATATACAACAATTACAATGACACTTTCTATTACAATTACATCTTCTATTGATACAATTTAAATTCTCATAAAATTTTTCATTATAATACATTAAAATTCACTTCCTTTTAATTTACTATTAAAATAAATATTATTAAAAATAACAGCTTCTGAATCTTTTTTAAAATCTCCAGCTTTTTTATTATATTCAAATGCCTCTTCAAATTTCCCTATTTTATCTAAACAAACACATAGATTTAAACAAGGAATATAGTAATAATAATCAGCTTCAATAAATGCTCCAGAATTCTGCTTTTTTTCACAATTTAAAGCACTTTTAAACCAAAAAATTGCTTGTGTAATATTATTTATTTTTAAAAAATACTCTCCTAATTTACAACAAAATTCAGATCTTGGTGTATCAATTGTATTACCTATCATAAGATACTTTAGAAAATTATCAATATCATTTAAAATATAATAACATTTTGCACTAATTATATATGAATCAATTTTATTTTCTATCCATGAACTTTCATCTTTTATAACTTTCTCAAAAAATTCTAAAGCTTCATTATAATATCTATGAAAAAATAATTCTCTTGCATAATAATAATTATCTCTTGCTGAAAATTTACAATTTTCAAATATCATATTTCGATATATTCTTAAATTTCTATTAGAATATTCCAAATCTAAATTATCATAATTTTTTCTATGTTCAATAACTATTTCAAAATATTCAATTGTTCCAAATGGAACTATAACTTCATGAACTCTTCCTTGCCAAAAAGCTAAATTACAATTTTTTATAATTCTTTCTCTGTAATAATAAAATAATATATTTCCAGCTTTATCAAATGAAGTAGCATATTTCAACATATATACATCTACAGATTTCTTTATAGTTGAATTTTTTAATTCTAATATTTTATTTATATTTTCAGTATCTATTATATCATCAGCATCTAACCAAATAATATACTCCTTTGTCGCTTTTGAAAAAGCATAATTCCTTGCTTGGGAAAAATCATCACACCAATCAAAATCATAAACTTTATTAGTATATTTATAACAAATCTCTTTTGTATTATCATAAGAACCTGTATCAACAATTATTATTTCATCTGCAATTTTTTCGCCACATTTAAGACATCTTTCAATTACATCTTGTTCATTTTTTACAATCATACAAAGACTTATTGTCATAAAACAAATACACCTCATTTTTAGGATTTAATATATATTTATACATCCCAATATATTTTATGTTAATTTTTATATTGTGTTACAAGCTATCCAAATAAAAAAAGACTATAAATATTTATAGTCTTTTTATTTATTTTAAATTTTTTAATATAGCACCTTCATTTGCAGAAGAAACCATTTCAGCATATCTAAAAAGATACCCTTTTATTTCTTTTTCTTTTGGTTTCCACTCTAGTCTCCTTCTATTAAGTTCCTCATCAGAAACTCTAAAATTAATTGTATTAGCATTTATATCTATATCTATAATATCACCCTCATTAACTAAAGCAATATTTCCACCAACTGCTGCCTCTGGAGATACATGACCTATAACAGCTCCTCTTGAACCACCCGAAAAACGTCCATCTGTAATAAGAGCTACAGTATCACCAAGACCCATTCCCATTATTGCAGAAGTAGGATTTAACATTTCTCTCATACCCGGACCACCTTTTGGTCCTTCATATCTTATAACAACAACATCACCTGAATTTATTTTTCCACTTTTTATGCTCAATATTGCTTCTTCTTCACTATCAAAAACTCTTGCTGGTCCAGAATGTTTCATCATATTTTCAGAAACAGCACTTCTTTTTACAACACAAGTATTAGGTGCAAGATTTCCTTTCAAAATAGCTATACCACCCGTTTTACTATAAGGATTTTCAACACTTCTTATAATATTTGTATTCAAATTTACACAATTTTTAATATTCTCTCCTACTGTTTTACCTGTAACAGTAATACAATTTGTGTATAACAAACCAAGTTTATTTATTTCATTCATAACTGCAAAAATCCCACCTGCTTCATTAAGTTCTTCTATATATGTATTACCAGCAGGTGCAAGATGACATAAATTAGGTGTTTTATCGCTTATTTCATTAGCAATATCTAAATTAAATTCAACTTGTGCTTCATAAGCTATTGCAGATAAATGTAACATACTATTAGTTGAACATCCAAGAGCCATATCAATAGTAAGAGCATTTAAAAATGCCTCTTTTGTCATAATATCTCTAGGCTTTATATCATTTCTTACAAGGTTCATAATTTGCATTCCTGTACGCTTTGCAAGTTGTATTCTTTGAGAATATACAGCTGGTATAGTACCATTTCCTTTCAAACTCATTCCTAAAACTTCTGTTAAACAATTCATACTATTTGCTGTATACATTCCTGAACAAGAACCACAAGTCGGACAAGTTTTATTTTCATATTCATCAAGTTCTTCTTCCGTCATAGTTCCATTAGCAACAGCTCCAACAGCTTCAAATATAGTTGATAAACTTACTTTTTTTCCATTAACATTACCTGCAAGCATAGGACCTCCACTAACAAATATAGTTGGTATATTAAGTCTTGCTGCTGCCATTAACAAACCTGGAACATTTTTATCACAATTTGGTACCATTACAAGCCCATCAAATCCGTGTGCCATAACCATTGCCTCTGTTGAATCTGCTATTAAATCTCTTGTAACAAGAGAGTATCTCATACCAGTATGTCCCATAGCTATACCATCACAAACTGCTATTGCTGGAAAAACAATAGGCGTTCCTCCATTCATAGCAACACCAAGTTTTACAGCATCAACTATTTTATCAATATTCATATGACCTGGAACAATTTCATTATACGAACTCACAACACCTATTAATGGCTTTCTTATTTCTTCATTTGTAAGACCTAAAGCGTGTAAAAGAGAACGAGCAGGTGCAGCCTGATTTCCTGTTTTTATAGAATCACTCATCATAGATTTGACCTCCAAAAAATATAATAAATTTATATTAATATCATTGTATAAAATTGTCAATCATATTAATCAGTATTTTTTAAAATCCAATTCAATATATAATCATAATTTAAACTATTATCAGCTAGACCTAAACCAATATGTATTAAATCTTTATTATCACATACTATATTAATACTATTAATATTAAATAAAACTAACATAGTTAAAATACCAACTCTTTTATTACCATCTAAAAAACAATGATTACTAATTAGTAAATAACAAATTTTAGCTATTTTTTCTTTTATAGTTGGATAAATATCAATATTATCAAATGTTTGAAATGGTGTAAATAGACAAGATTCTAAAAGTTTTTCATCTCTAACACCATAAATTCCTCCTGTTTTATCAATTAAATTCTTATGAATTATTTTGATGTCTTCTATTGAAATAATTTTCATTTTGCAAGCTCCTCAAATGCTTCTATATATATTTCTATAATACTTTTTGAAATATTATCAATATCTTTATCTGTAATTTCTATACCTTCTATACTATTTAAAAAATTTAACAAATCCATATGATAACCTCCTTATTTATTATTAAAACAATAAAAAAATTCTCTAAAATTATAAGAATTTTTATTTGGTATAGCAAAAATTACTTCTTCAAAATTTCTATTATTTAATTTTTCTTTAAATATACTAGAAACATTCTTCGCATCTTGTTTAAATACACCACAACCGAACGCTCCTAAGACTAAAATATTAATATTATTTGATTCAAATATATCTAAAACAAATTCTATTCTTTCTTCAAGAGCATTAATATTATCATTTTCATTTATATTATTATATTTTAATAAAACACTTCTATTAGGAGAAGCACAACTAACAACAGCTACCTTTATTTTACTATCAATTATTTCTATTTCAGGAGAATATATAGCTCTATTTTTATATAAACCATTGTTGACATTATTCCTATTATATTCATAAAAATCATTAAATTTCTTACTCGATAGTACAGAATATAAATTTGTTTTATGGCATAAAGCTTCTTCTTGTGCCATACTACCATTCATATATCCACCTCCAGGATTTTTATATGATGCAAAATTTAATATTCCTATTTTTTTATTATCTCTAGATTCAATTCTTTCAATAGCAGATATTGTATCTAAATCTACAACTTTAATATTAACTTTTTTTATATCATTTCTTAATATATCAAATTTACTATTCTCATAATAAACAAAAGATTTATCATCTTTAATATCAAATAATTGTGATACTATATACTCGTGTTTTTCAGCTATTCTTTTCAATTCATTTCTATTCATAATTAATCTCCCAAAATTTATTAATTTAAATTATATAATAAAAAGGGTATCTATACAATAGATACCCTTTATTTTTTATACAATCTTTAAATCTTCATCTTGTTTACGTCTTTCTTCAATAGCCTTTTTAGCTATCATATCTTTAACTTTCATAAGACGTGTTGTACTTGCTCTATCATTTTCTTCAAGTTTCATAGCAATGTACTTTATAGTTTCAGCATAGTTAGGAATCATTACATTTTCGAGAGCATTAACACGACGACGTGTTTTTTCTATCTCTTGTGCCATAAGCTGTGCTGTTTTTTCACTTTCAGCAAGTTTTAAAAGAGGTTCCATAGCAGAAGAAAAAGCTTCTATTGCTCCATCAAGTTCACCAGATGTAAAAGCAAGACCATAAGGATATATCTCTTTTTCATTACCTAAAGTTTTAAAATGAAAAACAGGCACATTAACACTCATAACATTTCTTTTTGAAACATCAACACTAACTGATTGTTTTGGCATCATAAGTGCTGAACCTATATACTCTTCACTCATAACAGCTCTTGCTATTACAAAATTTTTATAAGCTCTCTCAAGTGATGCTTCTGCTTCTTCACGTAATCTTTTATTTTCCTTTACTATCTCAAGAAACTGTTTCATAAGCTCATCGAGTTTATCTTTTAAAAGCTTATGACCTCTTGTAGCCGTTTTATGGAGTTTTTTAAGACGTGTCATTTCCATTCTTGTTGGATTAACATTTAATCTTGCCACAGCTTATCACTCCTCAGGCATATATTTTTCAAGATATTCATCACGAATACGTTTAAGCTCACTCTTAGGAAGTATTTTAAGAAGTTTCCAACCTGTTTCTAATGTTTGCTCTATTGTTCTATCAGTTCTAAAACCTTGAGAAACATATTCTTTTTCAAAAGCATCTGCAAATTGTGCATATAGTAAATCTACATCGGAAAGAGCTGATTCACCTAAAATTGCCATAAGTTCTTTAGCATCTTTACCTCTTGAATATGCAGCAAAAAGTTGGTTCATTGTATCTGCATGATCTTCTCTTGTTTTACCTTTACCAATACCTTTATCTTTAAGACGAGAAAGAGATGGAAGAACATTTATAGGTGGTTGAATACCTTTTTTATAAAGATCTCTTGAAAGTATAATTTGTCCTTCTGTAATATATCCTGTAAGGTCAGGTATTGGGTGAGTTTTATCATCTTCAGGCATTGTAAGAATAGGTATCATTGTTATTGAACCTTCTTTATCTTTAATCTTTCCTGCTCTTTCATACATTGTAGCTAAGTCAGTATAAAGATAACCTGGATAACCTCTACGTCCTGGAACTTCTTTTTTAGCTGCTGATACTTCACGAAGAGCTTCAGCATAATTTGTAATATCTGTTATAATTACAAGAACATGCATATCTTGTTCAAAAGCAAGATATTCAGCAGCAGTAAGAGCCATACGAGGTGTTGAAATACGCTCAACAGCAGGGTCATTTGCAAGATTTACAAATACAACAGAACGGTCAATAGCTCCAGTTTGTTTGAAATCATTTATAAAGAATTCAGCATCTTCAAATGTTATACCAACTGCTGCAAACACAACAGCAAACTTTGAATCTGTTCCTCTAACCTTAGCTTGTCTTGCTATTTGTACAGCAAGATTAGCATGTGGAAGACCTGAACCAGAGAAAATTGGTAATTTTTGTCCTCTAACTAAAGTATTAAGACCATCAATAGCAGAAACTCCTGTTTGAATAAATTCAGCTGGATATTCACGTGCAGCCGGATTTATTGGCGAACCATTAATATCAAGTCTTTTTTCAGGTATAATATCTGGACCATTATCAATAGGTTTACCCATACCATTAAATACACGTCCTAATATATCAGGTGAAACTGCTAAATCAAGACTTTTTCCAAGAAAACGAACTTTACTATCTGAAAGATTTATACCAGTTGCACTTTCAAAAAGCTGCACAAGTGCTGTATCTCCGTTAACTTCAAGAACCTTACATCTTCTTATTTCACCATTTGAAAGCTCAATTTCACCAAGCTCATCATATTTTACACCTTCAACACCTGTTACAAGCATAAGAGGGCCGGCTACTTCCTGAATGGATTTATATTCTTTTATCATAACTCATCTGCCCCCTTCTTTATTAACTCATCTATAGATTCTATTATTTCTTTTTCTATATCATCATAAACACTATCAACATTTTTTTCTTCAACATATTTAGCACGACCTATTTTTTCTATAACAGGAAGTTTTATGATTCTTAAAACAGAAACTCCTTCTTTAATAGCTTTATCTCCAAATTCTTTGAATTTAAGTATAAGCCCAAGCATTCTATATTGCTTATGAAGAGATGCATAAGTATCTACTTCATGGAATGAATTTTGATGAAGAAAATCTTCACGTATTGAACGTGCTGTCTCAAGTATAAGTCTATCTGTATCAGAAAGTGAATCAACACCAACAAGTTGAACAATTTCTTGAAGCTCTGCTTCTACTTGTAAAAGTCTCATAGCTTCTGTTCTTTGAGTTGAGAAATTTTCATCAACATTTTTATCTGCCCAAATATCAACTTTTTCTTGATAAAGAGAATAGCTTGTTAACCAATTAATAGCTGGGAAATGACGTTTATAAGCAAGAGAAGCATCAAGTCCCCAGAAAACCTTAACTATACGAAGAGTTGCCTGTGAAACTGGTTCAGATGTATCACCACCAGGAGGTGAAACTGCACCAATAGCAGTTAAAGAACCTTGTCTATCATCATCACCAAGACAAGTAACTCTTCCAGCTCTTTCATAAAATTGTGCAAGACGGCTACCTAAATAAGCAGGATATCCTTCTTCACCTGGCATTTCCTCAAGACGACCACTCATTTCACGAAGAGCTTCTGCCCAACGACTAGTTGAATCAGCCATAAGAGCAACACTATATCCCATATCTCTAAAAAACTCTGCTATTGTTATACCTGTATATATAGAAGCTTCTCTAGCTGCAACAGGCATATCTGAAGTATTAGCAATAAGAACTGTTCTTTCCATAAGTGATTTTCCAGTTCTTGGGTCAATAAGCTCTGGGAACTCATTAAGAACATCTGTCATCTCATTACCACGTTCACCACAACCAATATAAACAACTATATCAGCATCTGCCCATTTTGCAAGCTGATGTTGAGTAACAGTTTTTCCACTTCCGAAAGGCCCTGGAATAGCTGCAACTCCACCTTTAGTTATAGGAAACATTGTATCAACAACTCTTTGACCTGTAACAAGTAATGAATCTGGTGTTTTCTTTTCTTTATATGGTCTTTCTTTACGAACAGGCCATTTTTGCATCAATGTTACATTTTTTTCTTTTCCATTCTCATCTTCAATTACAGCAACTGTTTCTTCAACAGTAAACTCTCCTGAATGGATCTCTTTTATAGTACCACTAATACCAAAAGGAACCATTATTCTACATTCAACAACTGCTGTTTCTTGAACTTTACCTATAATATCTCCTGATGAAACTTTATCACCAGTTTTTCTAGAAGGCTCAAATTTCCATTTTTTTTGTCTATTTAAAGATGAAACTTCAACACCCTTATGAATATTTGTACCAGAAATATCATAAAGTTCTTCAAGTGGACGTTGTATCCCATCATATATTGTAGAAATAAGTCCTGGTCCAAGCTCAACACTCATAGGCATACCTGTTGAAATAACTTCTTCTCCTGGACCTAATCCTGATGTTTCTTCATAAACCTGTATAGATGCTTTGTCACCGTGCATTTCAATAATTTCACCAATAAGACGTTTATCTGAAACTTTAACAACGTCAAACATATTAGCATCTCTCATACCCTCCGCAATTACAAGCGGACCTGACACCTTAACTACTGTGCCTTTACTACTCATATAATTTCACCCACAATCATTATGCAATTTTATTCTTTACTAAACAAAATATCCGCACCAATAGCACGTTTAGCTGATTCTCTAACTTCATTCATACCAAGTCCCATACTACCTGTTATTCCTGGAATAACTATTATTGCTGGTAACTGATAGTCTTTATATTTCGCTATTGACTCTTGTGCAAGAAGGCTTGCTTTTTCAGTTATATAAATAATAGCATATTCTTTTTCAACAAGCTGATGTATGGTTTTTTTAATTTCATCTCCCTCATTAGCTGGGAAAATATCAATACCAAGTGCCATAAAGCCAATTATACTATCTTTATCGCCTATTACTCCTACTTTATACATAAGCCTCTCGCAACCTTTCTTTAATAGTGTCCGAGTCAATATTATTCAATTTACTTGCTATAATTATTCTTGCTATTTTTATTTCTGTTTCTTTAGCATAAATATATGCAATAAGTGGTTCAAGTGTAAGTGGCATATATTTTGCTGATTTTACATAACTCATTAAATAATTATCACAAAGCTTTTCAAATAAAGTAAAATCATTTCCCATAGCTTCACATAAACTATAATAATCTGTAATCTTAAAAGTAAGTGCTGGATTATCTGTTGCTGATGCTTGTCTAAACGTTTCAAAACTTATAGTCCCACCAGAAACAAAAGCAAATTTGAAAGTATTATCAAAATTTTTATTCATTCTTCTTATTCTTTCAAAACTTTTAAGATTTGTTATATCAGAAAGTTTCTCAATAAATTTTATAATAAAATTATTTTTACTTTCTTTAGCAATTTGTGTCATATATTCAAAACAAGCTTTATCTATTACCATATCTATATATTGAGCATTTTGTGATTTTGAATAAATATCATATGCTTCTTTTATAGAATTTTCCATAATTTTAGGTAAACTTGAATAATTTCTTTCAAAAATTGCTTTTTTAAGTAAATCTACAGACAATATTCCACCTTGAATAATATACTTTTCGGCATCTGCTCCTGAAAGTTCTGATTTTATTAACACTTTAACATTATGATAATCATTTTTACATAAAAAAATGTTTACAAAATTTTCTTCTGGTACAAGTTCCTTCATTAATTCATATGCTTGTGCCATTTCTGTCGAAAGTGCTTGTTCAAAATCATCTGCTTCAAAAGAAGTTTTATTATTTGAAAATATTCTTATACATTCGTTAATATCTTTAGCTTCTGCCATTTGTATAAAATTCTGTTTTGTGAGAAGGTTTTTCTCATATACTCTTATTTTGGCTACTGCATAGGGATAAATGTTTTCTTTTGCCATTTTAATCTCCCCTTTCTTAACCAAACAGAATTTCTGTTGCTTTTTGTTCTATACTTTCTTTCTCAACTTCTATAATAGAATTAAATGAATAATTATATTCAATATCACCTTTTTTTATTATAAATCCTTTTCCAATATCTCTTGTTTCAGAAGAAACATTATATCCTTCAGAAGCAAGCTTTTCACCAAATGCTTTTCTATCTTCATCAGAAAGTATTATTTCTCCTGACTGATTTACTTTTTTAATCATATCAAATATTGTTTTTTCATATTCATCATCTGGAAGTGCAAAAAGTTTTTCTTTTGCAAGTTTTAATGTATGCTCTAAAATCTCCTGTTTTTTGGCAAGTATCATTTTCTTTGCTGTCATTTCTGCACCAGAAATTTCTTTTGATGCAGCTTTTTCAGCTTCGACATTAGCAATATTAAGATATTCTGACATTTGCTTTTCAGCTTTTTCTTTAGCCAAATTAATTTTCTCGTCAGCTTCTAATTTTGCCTTTCTTATTATTTCATTAGCCTCATTATTAGCATCTGAAATTATTTTGTCAATTATTTTTTGTTCATTAGCCATAGGAGTGTTTCCTCCTTTTCTTCTATATCTTAAAAAAAATTTTTATTAACCAATTTGTATTCCATTTAATGCAAGGAATGATACAAGTAATCCTAAAATAGCATATGTTTCAACAATAGCGGCAAATGTTATAGCTTTACCAAGTTCTTCTGGTCTTTTCGCAACAATTCCAACACCTGCTGCTGCTGCTTTTCCTTGATATATACCTGAAATAAGTCCTACAAATCCAATTGGAAGTGATGCAGCAAGAAGTTGTATGCCTTGAGCTCCTGTTGGAATATCTCCACCAAGTATACCAATTTTAGTAAGTATAAGGAAAGCTATAATAAATCCATAAAGACCTTGTGTACCTGGAAGAAGTTGAAGAACAAGAAGTTGTCCAAACTTACTTGGATCTTCTGAAACAACACCTGCTGCTGCTTGACCCGCTATTGAAGTACCTTTAGCAGAACCCATTCCAGCAAATAAAGCTGCAATAGCTGCTCCTGCTATTCCTAAAAATTGTCCATCTGTTAATACTATCATTCCTGATAAAGATTCCATAAAATTCATAAAATTACATCTCCTTTTCATTTATATTTGTATATTTTGTTCTAAATTTAAAAGGTGTAAAAGCTTCTCCTCCACCTTCATAAAATTTACCAAAGAATTCAACAAATTGAAGTCTACTTGTATGCACATATGCACCTAAAGCACCTATAAAAAGATTTATAGAATGTCCTAAAATACCTATTAAAATTATACCAATAGGTCCAGCCATAGCACCTAAAAGATTAATAACTTGACCAATAACACCTGATGAAAGACAAAGTGCCATAAGCCTTGTATATGAAAGAACATCACCAAAGTAACCTGTTATACCATAAAGTGCAGATACGCCTTTAAAGATTCTCATAAACCCTTTAAAAGCTCTTCCACCTGTAAGTATAATACCAACTGCTCCAATTATTGCAAGATATTTTCCTATATCAGCAAGAATTCCTATATCTCCAGCAACAATTGGTACAACAAGTAAACAAACACCTGTAATAAATATATACCACATAATTATATCACTTATAAATCCCATAACATCGCCATCTCTTAAAAGAGTATATCCCTTTATAGCAAGACCTATATATATATGAACAAGTCCAAATATGAGCGACATAGCCATTAATAACATTACATCTTCTAAAGGATTTATAATAATTATAGGTGTTGTAGCTCCAAAAAAACTACCAAATATGAATCCCCAAACTGTAGTAGAAATACCACAAATACCCATAAGTTTTATAAGATTACCTTGTCCTTTTTTTAATTTCAATTTCTTAGCTGCAATAAAACAAGCTATTGCAATTAAAAGACCATAACCCGCATCAGCAAGCATCATACCAAAAAATATAATATAGAAAAATGACATTATACCACTAGGATCAATATCTCTCGGACTTGGTGTAGAATACATATTTGTTATATCTTCGAAAGGTGTCACAAAATCATTATTTTCAAGAAGTATTGGATATCCTTCTTTCATATTTCCTTGTTCACTTTCTACATAACAACCATAATCATCAGTTAAACTTCTTACAAAACTATCTGCTTTTTTTGTAGGAATCCAACCTTTAATACAAAATGTAGTTTTTGTTTTTAATAAATTTTCAACTATCTTATTTTCATCTTTTAATAACATATAATAATCATAAAGATTTTCAAAATCGCTCATTTTATTTGCATAACCTTGTATATTCAAAATAAGCTTATTTCTTTTGTTTTGAATATCTCTTACTTTTAAATCTATGCTTGCAATTTCTTCATTTGGTGTATTTTTAAACTCACTAAATGAAACAGGCGAAAACATATAATTTCTTAAAAATTCCATAACAGAATCAAAACAATCTTTATGAGCTGTAACAAAAACATACATAAGTTGATCATCTGAATTAATTTTACTAATAATACATTCTGGAATACTATTAGACAAATTCGTGATAATCTCACTAATATTTGATTTTACGGGAATTGTCCCAAGTATAGTTTTTGTATACTTAGTAGAAAGATTTCCCAATTTTAAATCTAAATTTTTCCAAGGAATAAGAATATCTCTATTATTAGCAGCCGAATTTTCTTCCGCTTTAAGATTATTTATTTCTCTTGCTGTTTCATTTATATCTAAAATATCTTTTAAAAGATTTTCAGCTTCAGAAACACTAATCCTTCTAAAATCTGGTTTTGGAGAAAGCATAGGCTTTTTAATTTTAACTGTACTTTTAAGAGTTTCAATAGCAATATTAATAGAACTCATATATTGCTCATACTCAAGAACTTTTGATTCTTTGCTATCTTTTTCCAATATATTTGATAATTCTTCATCTTCAAGAATTGAATTATCTAAAGAATAATCATCAATTTGGAGAAACCCTTTTCTCATAATAAAATTCAGTATACGGTCTTTTTCAGATTGAGTACCAATAATAGAAAGCTTACTCATATTGACTATCGCCATTCTAACCCACAACCTTTCCTATAACCGCTTCTAAAGCAGAAGACATTTTAGTATTTGATACAACTTTTATATCATGACAATTCTTTTCAGCCTTATCTAAAATTTCCTTAACTTTAGGCTTACTATCTTCAACTGCTTTTTCTATGAGCTTTTTTTCTTCTGCTTTGGCATTTTTCTTTACCTGTGAAAGTATTTCTGACACTTCTGAATCAGCAGTAATACGAATTTCATCGGCTTCTTTCAAAGCATTTTGACGAATTTCATCGGCACGCTTTTCTGCTTCAACAATATTTCTTATAATTTCCAAAGCCATATTACAAATCACCTCTCTTATTACCGTTTTTTATATAATAACCAATATACTTAATAATATTAGAAAAAATAATTAATATTAAATTAAGAAATATGATTAATATACTTG
>X157_Grey_Heron__coassemble_1537_pt1 | contig 13534 bp, 12 predicted proteins | sample X157_Grey_Heron__metabat2_low_PE_010 | metagenome-assembled genome bin X157_Grey_Heron | reverse complement strand
GTATAATTTTTACTATTATTATTTTATAGTATGTTTTAAAATATATAAAAATAATAATTTAGTCTAAAATGATGAATTTATTTAGAATTTAATGTATTATATATAATATAGTAAAAAATTATTATATTAGATTTGGAGGAATAAATAATAATATGATAAAAAATATGATACCAGATAATATACTTATGAGAATTGAAAAACCTGCAAGATATACTGGAAATGAAATAAATATGGTTATAAAAAATTTAGATGATATTGATGTACGTTTTGCTTTTTGTTTTCCTGATGTTTATGAAATTGGAATGAGTCATTTGGGGTTACAAATATTATATTTTTTTTTAAATAGGAGAGAAGATACATATTGTGAGAGAGTTTTTGCTCCTTGGATTGATGCTGAAGAGTTTATGCGTAAAAATAATATACCTCTTTTTTCATTAGAAACTCAACAAAGTATTAAAAATTTTGATTTTGTTGGTTTTACTTTACAATATGAAATGAGTTATACTAATATATTAAATATGTTGAATCTTGCCAATATACCAATATTTTCAAAAGATAGAAATGATAATGAACCTATCATAGTTTGTGGTGGTTCTTGTGCTTATAATCCAGAACCTTTAGCAGAAATAGTTGATTTTTTTTATATAGGAGAAGGAGAGGTTTTATATGATGAAATAATTGAGATTTATAAAGAGAACAAAAAGAATAATAGAACAAAAAATGAATTTTTGGAAAAATTACTTGATTTTGAAGGTATTTATGTTCCTAAATTTTATGATGTTGAATATAAAGAAAATGGAGAAATAAAATCTTTTGTTCCTAATAATCCAAGAGCGAGAAAAACTATTAAAAAAGTTATTGTTAAAGATGTTAATAAAGTTTTTTACCCTGAAAAACAACTTGTTCCATTAATTGAAGTTGTTCATGATAGAGTTACACTTGAAATTTTTAGAGGATGTATAAGAGGATGTAGATTTTGTCAAGCTGGATATATATATAGACCAGTAAGACAAAAAGAACCTAAGATGCTTATAGAACAAGCTAAAATGCTTGTTAATAATTCTGGACATGAAGAAATTTCTTTAATTTCTTTAAGTACAAGTGACTATACTTGTTTTTTAGAGCTTGCAAATGGAATTATTGATGAATTTAAAGATAAGTCAGTAAGTCTTTCTTTACCATCATTAAGAATAGATGCTTTTAATATTGAACTTATGGAAAAGGTACAAAAAGTTAGAAAAAGTTCTCTTACATTTGCTCCAGAAGCTGGAACACAAAGACTTAGAGATGTTATAAATAAAAATCTTACTGAAGATGAAATATTGAAAGGTTGTGAATTAGCTTTTTCTGGAGGTTGGAATAAAGTTAAACTTTATTTTATGATTGGTTTACCAACTGAAACTGAAGAAGATTTGATTGGTATTACAAAACTTTGTGAAAAAATAATTGATAAGTATTATGAAATACCTAAAGAAAAAAGAAATAAAACTATTAATGTTGTTGCTAGCAGTTCTTGTTTTGTACCTAAACCTTTTACTCCTTTTCAATGGGATGCTCAAAATTCATATAAAGATTTTACTGAAAAAGCAAAATTAGTAAAAAAGTCTATAACAAGAAAACAATTAAAATATCAATATCATGAAACTAAATTATCAAGTCTTGAAGGAGTATTAGCTAGAGGAGATAGAAGAGTTGTAAATGCTATATATAGAGCTTGGGAATTAGGTTGTAAGTTTGATGGTTGGTCTGAAATATTTGATTATGATAAATGGGTTCAAGCATTTGAAGAAACTAATTTAAGTATGGAATTTTATGCGAATAGAAAAAGAAATTTTGATGAAATTTTGCCTTGGGATCATATTTCTATTGGTATATCCAAAAAATTTTTTATAAATGAAAGATTAAAGGCAGAAAAAGAAGAAACAACTTTTAATTGTCGTGAAAGTTGTTCTAATTGTGGTGTTAAGTGTTTTAATAGTGGTATATGTTTTGAAGATATAGATATTTAAATTTTGGAGGTTTATACTTTATATGAACAAAATAGAAAATTTAGAAGATTGTAATAAATATAATAAAAGTTTTACATTGCCTAAAGAACATATTATATATAGGATTAAATTTAGTAAAGGAGAAGCTATGAAATATATAGGACATCTTGATGTTATGCGTTTATTTCAAAGAGCTATAAAAAGAGCAAGTTTACCTATTGCCTATTCTCAAGGCTTTAATCCTCATCAACTTATATCATTTGCTAGTCCTTTGACTCTGGGTACTATAAGTATAGGAGAATATGTTGATGTTGAATTTTTAGAAAAAATTAGTACTTGTGATATTAAAAATAATTTAAATAGTGTTTTAGATAATATTGAAGGTATTAGAGTTTTAGATGTTGTGCTTTTAAAATCTGGAGTTAAAAAAGCTATGACTAGTGTTTCGGCTTCTACATATGAAGTAGTACTTGATAATAAAGTTACTATTGAGATTGTTGAAAAGAATCTTGAAAATTATATTAATCAAGATGAGATATTAGTATTAAAAAAAACAAAAAAAAATTTAAAGGAAACTAATATAAAAGAAGATATATTTGATATTAAAAATATTTCAAAAAATAATGAAGTTAAACTTTTTATGTTTCTTGCTTCTGGAAGTAAAAGAAATCTTAAGCCAGAAAGTGTAGTTAATGGATTTTATAATTATTTAGATATTGAATTTGATAAATATAATATAAGATATAAAAGAATTGATATGTTTAGAGAAGAAAATGGTAAATATTTAAATCTTTTAGAGAATGTTGGTGTTTTATGAAAAGAATAATTGTAGATTGTTTTGATAAACAAAAAAGAATAGCTCTTGTTGAAGATGGTGAACTTTTAGAGTTTGTATTTGAAGATGGAAAAAATCAATCTATTGTTGGTAATATATATTGTGGTATAGTAGAAAATGTTGTTGAGGGTATGCAATGTGCTTTTGTTAATATTGGAATGAATAGAAATGCTTATATGTATTATGGAGATGAGAGAGCAGAAAATAATAAGTTAAATATTAAAAAGAATAGACCAAAAGTAGGTGATAGTATTATTGTTAAAGTAGAAAGAGATGCTATAGGTGATAAAGGTGCTTTTGTGACTTCAAAAATTTCATATAATGGTAAATTTTTAGTTATAATTCCTAATGAAAATAATATTGGTATATCAAAAAGAATATTTTCAAAAAAAGAAAGAGAAAGGATAAAAAATATTATTAAAAAAATATTACCAGATGGTTATGGAATTATAGTACGTACAGCAGGTGAAGGAAAAACATTATTTGATTTTGAGAATGAAATAAATGAAATTATGAAAAAAATTGATTTTGTTAATAGTAAGGGAAGATATATAAAGCCTCCTTATTTAATTTTAGAGGATTTTAATATTTCATTTAATATTATAAGAGATATTTATTCTTCTGATGTAGATGAGATATTAGTTAATGATTTAGATTATTATAATAAACTTTTAGGTAATATAGATAGTTATTGTATATCAGACAAAATAAATTATTATAATAGTAATATTCCTATTTTTGAGGAATATTTTATAGAAAGTAAAATAAAAAAATTACTTTCAAAAAAAGTTTGGCTTAAAAGTGGTGGTTTTATTATAATAGAAGAAACTGAAGCTTGTGTTATAATTGATGTTAATACTGGTAAATTTACAGGAAATAAAAATTTTGAGAAAACTATTATGAAAACTAATATAGAAGCAGCAATTGAAATAGCTAAACAATTAAAGTTGAGAAATCTTTCAGGAATAATAATTATTGATTTTATAGATATAAAAAATGAGGAAAATAAATTGTTATTAAGGAGAATACTTGACCAAGAGCTATCTAAAGATAGAATAAAAACTTGTGTTGTTGGAATGACGGAGTTAGGACTTATGCAAATTACAAGAAAGAAAATAAAAAATTCTTTATCTAAATTTGTGTTTTCTCAATGTAAGGAATGTAGTGGTTTGGGTAGTAAGTATTCTTTTGAATGGATTATAAATGTTATGCAAAGAGAATTAATAAATAAACTTTTGAATACTAATTTTTTAAGTATTAATATAAAATGTAATTATGATTTTATATCTAAAATTAATTATAATTATCCAAATTTTCTAGATTATATTAAGTATAAAACAAATAAAGATGTTTATTTTGTAGAGGATAATAATAAAAGACATTATGATTATGAATTTTGTTAATAATATAAATATTATAGTAATTTTTATAAAAAAATATTTTTTTTATAAAAATTTTTGGTGTTTTATAATGATAATTTGAAATTTTTATTATAAATATATAGTGATTTTAAATGTATCTTGACATAGTTATTAAAAAGATTTAAAATTATAAAAGTGCTTTTTTATAATTTTTTATTTATATATTATATATAGAAAAGTATTTTAATAATTTTAGGGGGTGTTTTTATAGAACCAATAACTTTAATTATAGGTTTTTTAGGATTAATTATTGGCGTTGTATTGGGCTTTAATTATAGAAAACGCATTGCAGAAACAAAGATTGGTATTGCGGAAGAGAAAGCTGAAAGGATAGTTGATGACGCAAAAAAAGATGCAGAGGCTATAAGAAAAGAGATACTTCTTGAAGCAAAAGAAGAAAGCTTGAAAGTTAAAAATGAAATGGAAAAAGAAGTAAGAGAAAGAAGAAGTGAACAGCAAAGGACAGAGAGAAGGCTTGTTCAAAAAGAAGAAACACTTGATAGAAAAGCTGATTCTTATGAAAAGAAAGAAGAACAACTTAATAAACGTCTTGAAGAAATTGAAAAACAAAAAGATGATATTGATAATATTCAAAAAAGTCAAATTAAGGAGCTTGAAAGAATTAGTGGTTTTAGTACAGAAGAAGCGAAAAATTATATTTTAGCTTCTGTTGAAAATGATGTTAGATATGAAGTAACATTAATGATTAAAGATATTGAATCTAAAGCTAAATTAGAAGCTGATAAACGCTCAAGAGAGATTATAGCTAATGCTATACAAAGATGTGCTGTCGATCATGTTGCTGAAACAACTGTTTCAGTTGTTCAGCTTCCAAATGATGAAATGAAAGGACGTATTATAGGAAGAGAAGGAAGGAATATAAGAGCTTTAGAAACTCTTACAGGTATAGATCTTATAATTGATGATACACCTGAAGCAGTTATTCTTTCTGGCTTTGATCCTATTAGACGCGAAATTGCTAAAATAGCACTTGAGAAGTTAATTGTTGATGGACGTGTACATCCTTCAAGAATTGAAGAGATGGTTGAAAAAGCTAGAAAAGAAGTTGAAGTTATAATAAGAGATGAGGGAGAGGCTGCTACTTTTGATACAGGTGTTAATGGGCTTCACCCAGAACTTATAAAACTTCTCGGTAAATTAAAATATAGAACAAGCTATGGACAAAATGTACTTAAACATTCTATTGAAGTTGCACATCTTTCAGGTCTCATAGCTTCTGAATTAGGTATAGATATTAATATTGCCAAAAGAGCAGGTCTTTTGCATGATATAGGTAAAAGTGTTGATCATGAAATGGAAGGATCGCATGTTAGTATAGGTGTTGATTTGTGTCGCAAATATAAAGAATCTAATATTGTTATTAATTCGGTTGAGGCACATCATGGAGATGTTGATCCTGAAAGTATAGTTGCTGTAATTGTACAAGCAGCAGATGCTATTTCAGCTGCAAGACCTGGAGCAAGACGTGAGACTTTAGAATCATATATTAAAAGATTGCAAAAACTTGAAGAAATTGCTGATGATTTTAAAGGTGTTGAAAAATCATTTGCTATACAAGCTGGACGTGAGCTTAGAATTATAATTGTACCAGAAGATGTTAATGATGAAGGTATGACAATATTAGCGAGAGACATAGCTAAAAAAATAGAAGATGAACTTGAATATCCTGGACAAATTAAAGTTAATCTTATAAGAGAAACAAGAGCTGTAGGATATGCTAAATAAAAGAGTGTTGATATTTATCAACACTCTTTTATTTTAATATTTCTTTTAATATATCATTTGGAATAATAAATTCTGGAGAACCAGTTGAACCTGGAGCAATTTCATATTTATCAAAACATATAACTAATTCATTATTATTGTTTATATAAAATTTTTGTTCAGGATTTATTTCTTTAAATAATAATTGAGTTTCATCTTCAAAATCATAAAAATATAAAGGATATTCATTGTTTTCATTTTGTGTTTTTATTTCTTCTTTTATATATTCACTTATTATTTTTACATATTCACAATTTTCTTTAAATAAATCTTTTAATTCAATAAGTTTTCCTGTTTTTTTATTTATTGTATAGAAATTATGTACTGTTGATGATGATCCAACTGTATTAAGAATATATATATCAATTGATAAGAAATTTTCATTATTGGTTTTAACTTGATAATTACTTTCTATTCCCATATGAATTTCTTCTTCAGGAAATTCTTCTCTAAGTTTTTGAGCATCTTTTTCAAAAGCTTTAATTAGTTCATTGGAAATTTCTTTAAATTCTTCATTTAATTTAGTTTCAAGTTCTTTATTTGATAATCCTTGTATTTGTGGTGTTATTATATTTGCTTCTATTCCTGAATCTTTAAATGAATATTTGTTGAATGTCAGTATACGAACAATATTATAAAATCCAGGTATTTCTGATATTGTTTTTGCAAATGTTGGATTTATATTTAATATGCTAAAAAATGTAAAGAAGATTATTAAGCATGCAGCAATAACGTTTTTGAATATATTAATATATTTTTTTTGAGTATTTGATTTATTATTTTCTAGTATTTTATTAACTTTATTTTTAAGATTTTCAGATGCTTCTATTTCTAGATATTCTTTTTTTATATTTTCAAGATTTTTATTCATTTATATTCCTCCATTTCAATTTTCAAAATTTTTAATGCTTTATATAATCTACTTTTTGTAGTATTTATATTTTTATCTATTATTTTTGATATTTCTTCAATGGTCATATCTTCAAAATATCTTAATATTATTATAGTTTTATATTTTTCATCAAGTTTTTCAATAAATTCATTAAGTGTTATATGACTATAATCATCAAATATGTTTTCTGATAAATCTGTTTTTTTATTATAATTATTAATTTGTTTTTTTTCTTTTTTTATATTTGTTATATATGTGTTTATTATTATTTTATAGAACCAAGTTTTCATAAAATCTTGTTTTTTTAATTTATCAATTGATGATAAGGCTTTTATAATACTTTCGCTTACAATATCTTCTGCTGATTGTATATCTTTTGTATAACTGTAAGCAAAGCGATAAATATTATTTAGATTTTTGTTTAAAAATTCTTCAAATAATTTTCGATTTGTCATATAGTTTATTTTCCTTTCTTTTTTACTTTATATAATGTTAGACATTTAAAGGTATATAAAAAGTTTTTTTATAATAAAAAAAACCAATATAATTTTTTATATTGGTTTTTAAGCTCTAGGATGAGAGTTTTTATATATTTCTTTTAATTTATGTTTATAAGATTTAATATAAATTTGTGTTGTAGATATATCAGAATGCCCAAGCATTTCTTGTACGGATTCTATAGGAGCACCGTTTTCTATTAAATGTTTAGCAAATGAATGTCTTAACATATGAGGTGTTATTTGATATGGTATTCCAGATTTTTTAGCATAATATTTTATTATTTTCCAAAATCCTTGGCGTGTCATAGGATTACCATTACAATTTACGAATAAATAATTTTCATCATTATTTTTAATCATTTCATTTCTAGATTTTTCAAGATAAATTTTAAGAGATTCTAAGGCTATTTTTCCTAAGGGTATTATTCTTTCATCTTTGTTATTTTTTCTACATATAATATATTCTAATGAAATATTAATATCTTGTTTTTTTAGTTTAATGAGTTCGGAGACTCTTATTCCAGTTGCATATAATATTTCAAGCATTGCTTTATCTCTTATACCTTTATTATTATTTGTTGAAGGTTCGTTTAGAAGAGTTTCTATATCTTTTTTTGATATTGTTTCAGGAGTTTTTTTTGATACTTTTGGAGATTCAAGTTTAATAGTAGGATTTATGTTAATTATTTGATTTTTTATTAAATACTGAAAAAAGTTTCTTAGTGAAGCAATATTTCTTGATATTGTAGAATTTGCTTTATTTTCTTTTTGAAGTTGATATAAGTATGATATTATATTTGTTTTATTAACATTTTTAATATTATCTATTTCTAGTGATTCTAAATATATAAAAAAATTTTTTAAATCTCTTTTGTAAGATGTTATAGTATTTTCCGAACTGTTTTTATAAATTTTTAGATATTCTACAAAATCAGAAATATATTTTTCCATATATAATTCTCCTTTATGATGTAATAAACAAAATAATTATAGTTTGTTTTATTAAAAAAGTCGATAAATTTTATTTAAATTTTTTAAATTCTGCTTTTTTGACATTTTTGATTTTTAAATAAAGGGTTTTATGTAAATTTACAATAAATATTTTTTTAAAATATAATATGTATAAAGTAAACTTCACATAATGAAGATAATATGGCGAATAATGTTGATATAAAAAGTATTATAATATATTCTGTATATGTTTTATATTTTTCTCTTTTTAAATTCATTTTTCCGTTTGGTTTAGATAAACTTTTTATTACCATTTTATATGAGAAAAAAGAAGTGATAAATATAGCAAAGAGAAGAAATATATTTGGTATTAATGTGGTTAATATATATATTATTCCTTTTTTTTCTAAGAATATTAAAGCTTTTGAAGATATATTTCCTATTATAAAACATTTAAAAATTATTATAGCACTATTAAATCCCCAACCATATTCAAAGAATCCACATATCCATATTGCTATTATATATTTTATATTATTCAAGAAATAAGGTATTATAGAATATATTTCTTGTTTATATAATAGAGGAATATATTTTTTTATAATATTTTCATCTGTTTTTGTATTTACTCCATATAATGAACCTATTAAACTTCCAGCAAACATTATTAATAATATAATAGTTATTAATATTAAATCATTTTTTTTTAATATGCTTGTACTTTTTCTTTTTGAAGATAAATTTCTATTAAATTTTGAATATAGATATTTTTTTTTATTTTTAGTTTTAAGAGTTTTATAATTTTTAAATATTTCTAATAAGAATTTTTTATTTAATATTTTTTTTGATATTTTTTTTATTTGATTTATATTATACATAGAAAGCACCTCCTAATATTAAAATATTAAGAGATGTGTTTTTTAATTCATTGTTTTTTATATATAATTTATTTAATAATTATTTTGTGAAATACTTTTTTTCCTTTTTGAATAAGAATTTCTTTATTGTCAAAATCATTAATTGTTATTATTTTATCTGGCGTATTAATTTTAATATTATTTAATTTTACACCACCTTGTTGTATTGTTCTTTTAGCTTCTGATTTAGATTTTAAAATATTTATTTCTACTAAGAGTGTCATTATATCAATACCATTTTCAAATTTAGAGATAGGAAATACGGTTGTAGGAATTGAACCACCTTGTATTGCACCATTAAAAAGACTTTCTGCAGCTTGTTGAGCTTTTATTGCTTCGTCTTCATTATGAACTATTTTTGTCAATTCAAATGCAAGTATTTTTTTAGCTTTATTTATTTCACTTCCTTTTAATTTATTTAATTCATTTATTTCTTCCATTGGTAAAAATGTTAAAAGTGAAAGACATTTTGGAACATCTTTGTCATCTATATTTCTCCAATATTGATAAAATTCATATGGTGAAGTTTTATTTGGATCAAGCCATATTGCACCTTTTTCAGTTTTTCCCATTTTCTTTCCTTCACTATTTGTTAGTAATTTAAATGTCATACCAAAAGCTGGTTTATTTTCCTTTCTTCTAATTAAATCAACACCAGCTATTATATTTGACCATTGGTCATTACCTCCTAATTGCATAATACAATTATATTTTTTATTTAATTCAAGAAAATCGTTTGCTTGCATAATCATATAATTAAATTCTAAAAATGAAAGCCCTTTTTCCATTCTTGTTTTAAAACATTCAGCTGTAAGCATACGATTGACTGAAAAATTTACTCCTATTTCTCTTAAAAAGTCTATATAATTAATATTTCTTATCCAGTCAGCATTATTTACTATAATTGCTTTATTATCTGAAAAATCTAAAAAGTGAGACATTTGTTTTTTGAAACATTCTACGTTATGATCTATTATTTCAGTTGTCATCATTTTTCTCATATCAGTTTTCCCAGTTGGATCTCCTATCATTCCAGTACCACCACCCATAAGAGCTATTGGTCTATGTCCTGCTCTTTGCATATGGGCCATAGCCATTATTGTTAGAAAGTGTCCAACATGTAAGCTATCGGCTGTTGGATCGAACCCTATATAAAATGTTATTTTTTCATTTTCGAGAATTTCTTTTATTTCATTTTCATGTGTAAGTTGTTCTATAAAACCTCTTTCTTTTAATATATCAATTACATTCATTCTATATTTACCCTCCAAAATTTAGATTTTTAAATTGAAAAAGTCTTTCATCTCTAAAGGACGAAAGACCGTGGTACCACCTTAATTTATATTTTATAATTTTTGATAAAATATTTCTTGTTTGCTATAGTAACGTTAGCTTACGTCATACCTTTGTATTTAAAATACTCTTGTATGAAGCTCAAGAGGCATATTTAACAAATTTTGTACTGTATTTTTTTCAGCAACCAAAATACTCTCTGATATTGTAACCAAAACTGCTTGTAACTCTTTCAATGCTTTTAACTATCTTAAATTTTTTTAAAATAATATCATAGTAGGTTTTTAAAGTCAATATATAATTTATATTTCATTTATTTCTAAAGTTATTTTAGTAATTTCTATTATAACATCAACAGCTTTTTGAATAGATTCTAATGATATAAACTCAAAAGGTCCATGAAAATTATGTACATCTGTAAATACATTTGAACTGGACATGGCAATCCCATAAATGAGAGTTTTATACCATCTATTCCTCCTCTTATAGATTATATTTTTATATTCATCTTTTATTTCTATAGTACATATTTTATCATATTTTGAATTTATATTCTTTATTATTTTTTTAAAAAAATCTTTTTTCTGATTGAAAGTTTTTTCATCAAAATCTCTTGAGAAAATATCAAACCTTACTAAATGAGCTGTTTTTCTAAGCAAATAACAGGAGAAAATATGATAATTGATTTAATAATAAGTACTTATGAAAAATTAAGTCTAATGACAGAAAATGAATGGGAAAAAGAAAAAAATTACTTCCTTATTCTGTAATTATGACTGCATCAGATGATATTTCAGAAGTTCCTGTAGATGAAGATTTAATTTAAAACAGTAAAAAACAAATAATTGATAATGTATGTACAATATGATATAATAAAAAAATAATAAAGAAAGGTGGTACTATATATGTATAAGAGTGTGATTGATATTCGGAGTGAAGTTCCGAAAGATTTGCTAAGTATGTTGGTTGTTATGGCAGATAAGGCTTTTAACAACCGAGCAGGACATGTTAAGAATATGAGTAAAACCCCGTATCGTCTATCGTTTGAAGGGGAAGAAAAGGATTTTGGTTGTCTGGAATTAGGTATGCTTACACTGGAAAATCAGAAGGAATTTTTGTCTTGCGTGGAGTCGTGGAACTGGATTGACGAAGATGATCCAAACGAAAATTGTGATATTCTTGCGGAAATGTTGAATCCCGTGAGGTAAACAATGGCTAAAATGAGGAAACAAATAGCGTTTGATTTGGATATAAACGCATTAAAGACGCATTATCAAACAGAAAGTTGGAATAATGCCTATGATGTTATTCGCAGCCACATAGAGATAAACAGCTTTCAATGGTTACAGAGTTCTGTTTATGTTTACAACAATACTATGTCCTTATACCCTATAATACAGATGCTTAGTGAATTGACTAAAAATAATCTGTAGATTAATTTATGTATGAGAGATTGCCGAGAAGCCAATATTGAAAGAATGCCTTTTTTAATATTATATCATAGTCAGTATAATTTTCTTTTATTATTGGATTTATATTTTTTCCTGAAAAATCTGAATTTGTGTCCATATGAGCTATAAAATAAATAGTAGGACACTTTTTTTGTGTATTTGAAGGAAATTCACCAGTTACATAACCGAATTTATCAATATTTACATTTGAAATTCTTATTAATTTCATTTTTTGTACTAAATATTTTTGTATATTCTGTTTGATTTTTTGTACTTGGAAAGTTTTGAGAATCTTCATTTGAAGTTGTTTCATATTTTATTATATCTAAAAAAATTTCTTTTACATCTAAATTATTTATATATTAAATTTCTCCTTTACTAAATTTTATTTAATTATGATATATTATGATATCAAAAAATATCTATAATATTTGAGAAAGGATATTTAAAAATAAAAATATTTTTTTATTTTTGAAATTAATTTTAATAAATTCTAAATATTATTATGATTAATTATATTGTGTTTTAATTATTTAAATTTTGTTATAAGTTTTAATGATAGTAATATTAATATAGGATATAATATTATATAGAAATAGTTATTTTCAATATATAGGAAATATTTTAAATTTTGAAGTTAAATCAGTTCTAATTTATATTATAGTAATAAAGATAATATTTTTATAAATAGTTGATATTTTTAATAATAAATTGAATAGAATAATATACTATGATATACTATGAGAGATTATATTAAATTAAATATAGAAATTAATATTGATAGTTTTAAAAAAAAATCTTTAAAATACTAAAATAATTTAAATTAACTAATTATTTATATATTGATAATTAGTGGTAATAATGATATTTTTGAAAATATAAGTTTAGATTGAGTGTAGAGTTATCAATAAATTATTTTATATAATATTTTTTTGTATATTAATAATTTTGATATATTTAAAATTTTATATTAAGATACCTTACATATCTAAATAATTTTATTTGATTTAATTCTTATTCAAAATATATTTTAAAAATTTAAAAAAAAGTGTTGACATATATATTTTATTATGTTAGTATATATAAGCAGTCAAGAAAAAGTAAAAAAAGTGTTAAATTTGTAAATGAAAAATTACTTGACATTTATATTTTGATATGATAATATACTAAAGCAATTGGAATTCTTTATGAATATAGTTTTATGTTATGGAGAGGTGTCCGAGTGGTTTAAGGAGCTGGTCTTGAAAACCAGTGACTCCGTAAGGGGCCGTGGGTTCGAATCCCACCCTCTCTGCCATTAAATAAGAACCATTACAATTATGGAGAAGTACCCAAGTGGTTCAAGGGGCTCCCCTGGAAAGGGAGTAGATCGTTAGTAGCGATGCGTGGGTTCGAATCCCACTTTCTCTGTTATCACTTTTGGGTATAATATAATTTTAAATTTGGATAATTGGTCATTGAAAACTAAACAGTTGAATAAAAACACAAAACCCAAGTCAAT
>X157_Grey_Heron__coassemble_1535_pt1 | contig 13544 bp, 11 predicted proteins | sample X157_Grey_Heron__metabat2_low_PE_010 | metagenome-assembled genome bin X157_Grey_Heron | reverse complement strand
ATAAAACATATATCAAAATAAAATTCTATAAATACAAAAAAGATGTCATTTTTTAACATCTTTTTTATATTTATATTAAAGTTTAATCATTTTAGAAAGTTCTTCTTCAAGTGTTCTTTTAACTACTTCCGGATTAGCTTTACCCTTAAGCTTTTTCATAGCTTGTCCCATAAGAAATTTAACAATTTTTTCATTTCCATTCATATATTGTTCAATAGCATCAGAACCAGCCTCATTTATAACAGATAAAATAGTATCTAATATAATATTATCATCATTAAGCATTTGAAGATTATTATCTTTTATATATTGCTCTGGTTCTATATCATCAATAAACATTTTAGATAAAACTTCTTCTTTAGCAATATTTCTATTAACAAAACCAGATTTAACTAAATTTATAAGTTTTCCAAGATTTTTTGGATTAAAATTAATATTTTCTGGTTCAGTATTTGTTTCTGAAGCAAGTCTTAAAATTTCAACCATAATCCAATTTGAAACTTCTTTAGGATTATTACATACAGAATTTGCTTCTTCAAATATTTTAACAAGTGCTTTTGTTCCTGTTATAATATCAACATCATATTCTGGAAGTTTATATTCTTTAAGATATCTTTCTTTTTTTTCTGCTGGAAGTTCAGGAAGAGAATTTCTAACATCTTCAATCCATTTTTCGCTAATTTCAATAGGTATTAAATCTGGTTCTGGAAAATACCTATAATCTTGAGCATTTTCTTTTGAACGCATAGCAAAAGAAGAACCTTTATTATCATCCCATCTTCTAGTTTCTTGAATAACTTTTTTTCCATCTGTAATAAGTTCTATTTGTCTTAATTTTTCACCTTCAATAGCTCTTGCTATTGCCTTAAATGAATTAATATTTTTCATTTCTGTTCGTGTTCCATATTCATCTTGTCCAAAAGGTCTAACAGATAAATTAACATCAGCACGCATTGAACCTTGTTCCATTTTACAATCAGATACATCTATATATTGTAAAATTTGTTTAAGTTTTGTAAGATAAGCTATTACTTCTTCTCCAGTTCTAAAATCAGGTTTACTAACGATTTCAAGTAAAGGAACACCACAACGATTATAATCAACAAGTGTACAGTCGTCCCAAGGATCATGTATAAGTTTTCCCGCATCTTCTTCCATATGAATTTCGTGTATTCCAATAGATTTTTTAACACCATTAACTTCAATATCTATATGACCATTTTGACAAATTGGTAAATAAAGCTGTGAAACTTGATATGCTTTTGGGAGGTCTGGATAAAAATAGTTTTTTCTATCAAACTTATTATATCTTGTAATTTCACAATTAGTTGCAAGGCCTGTTCTAATAGCATATTCAACTACATTCTTATTTAATACCGGAAGTGTTCCTGGCATACCTGTACAAACTTCACAAACGTGTGTATTTGGTTCTCCTCCAAATTCTGTTGTACAAGAACAAAAAATTTTTGTTTTAGTAGAAAGCTCAACATGAACTTCCAATCCCATCACGGTTTCAAATTCCATTTGTTTTACCTCCTTTATTACTTTAAAATAGGTTTATTTTTATGATAATTTGTTGCATTTTGAAATGCAAATCCTGTATTTAAAAGTTTATTTTCAGAAAATTCTTTACCGATGAATTGCATACCTATTGGAAGTCCTTCTTTATCAAATCCACAAGGAACTACTAATGCTGGAAGTCCAGCAAGATTTACTGAAACTGTATATATATCTCCTAAATACATTTTTAAAGGATCACTTAAATTTTCTCCAATCTTAAGTGCTGTTGTTGGTGCTGTTGGAGTTAATAAAATGTCATATTTATTAAAAGCATCATCAAAAGATTTCTTAATTAAAGCCTTTACTTGTAAAGCTTTTTTATAATAAGCATCATAATAACCACTACTTAAAACAAAAGCACCTATAAGACATCTTCTTTTTACTTCTTCTCCAAATCCTTCACTTCTTGATTTATAATAAAGATCTGTTAATGAATCAAAATTTTCTGCTCTATAACCATATTTTATTCCATCATATCTTGAAAGGTTAGAACTTGCTTCAGCACAAGCTATTATATAATATGCTGGTATAGCATATTCTAATGTTGGTATATCAAACTCTTCTACAATAGCTCCCATATCTTGAAGTACCTTTGAAGCTTTAAATACATTTTCCTTAACTTCTATATCAATACCATCCCCAAAATAATTTTTAGGTATACCTATTTTGATACCCTTTATGTTTTCATCAAGATAAATATTTTTCAAATCTTGTTTTATTGATGTACTATCTTTTTCATCATATCCCATTATTATATTAAACAATTCAGTAATATCTGAAACATTTTTTCCCATAGGCCCAATTTGGTCTAATGATGAAGCATAAGCAACTAATCCATATCTAGATACTGCTCCATATGTTGGTTTAAGTCCAGTAACACCACAAAAAGAAGCTGGTTGTCTTATCGAACCTCCTGTATCTGAACCAAGTGTACAAAAAGCTTCATTTGCAACAATTGCAGCAGCAGAGCCACCACTACTTCCACCTGGTACTCTATCTATATTCCAAGGATTTCTTGTAATTTTAAAATATGAAGTTTCTGAAGTACTACCCATAGCAAATTCGTCCATATTTAATTTACCTAATATAATAGCTCCTGCATCTTCAAGCTTTTTAACTGCTGTTGCTGTATACGTTGGTTTAAAATTTGAAAGCATTTTTGAACCACAAGAAGTTTGTATTCCTTTGGTACACATATTATCTTTTACTCCCATAGGAACTCCAGCAAGAGGAGATGTAAGAACATTATCATTAATTAATTTTTGCACTTCTTCAGCTCTTTTTAAAGCTTCATCTTTACAAACAGTTACATAACAATTATAAGTTTCATCATATTTTTCAATATTCTCAATACAAACTTTTGTTGCCTCAACAACACCAATTTCTTTTGATTTGATTTTTTTGCCCAACTCAATAGCTGAAAAATCTGTTATTTCCATATATATATTCCTCCCTTATTCAACTGTTTTAGGCACTTTAAAACAACCATCTTTTTTACTTGGTGCATTAATAGTTATAGTATTTCTATCAACAGAAGGTTTTAATATATCTTCTCTAAAAACATTTTTTACAGGAAAAGCGTGAGACATAGCTTCAATATCAGTTGTATCAATAGTATTTAAAATATCCATATAATCAATAATTTTTCCTATTTCATTCTTACTCTTTTCCTTTTCTTCTTCTGAAAGCTCAAGACGAGCAAGTTGACTTATATAATCTATCATTTCATCTGTAATATTCATATAAATTACACCTTCTTTTTAAATAATATTATTATGGTACAAGTTTATTCATATCTCTAGGAAACATTGAAGTCTCTCTTATATTAACACCATCTAACAATTTCATACAAAGTCTTTCAAGACCCATACCAAGACCTCCATGTGGTGGCATACCATACTTATGAATCATAAGAAAACTTTCAAAGTCTTCAGGATTAAGTCCCTTACTTATCATCTTATTAACTTGTGTGTCATAATCGTGAATTCTTTGTCCTCCCGTTGTTATTTCCATTCCTCTAAAAAGTAAATCAAAACTTAATGTATATTTAGAATCTTCAGGATCATCCATAGCATAAAAAGGACGTTTTTTTACTGGATAATGTGTTACAAAAACAAATTCGCTTTCATATTTTTCTAAAAATAATTTAGATATAAGTTGTTCTTCTTCTGGCTCAAGGTCATAAGGGTCTTTTATTTTTCTATTATACTCTTTTGAAACCATTTCTTTAGCTTCTTTAAATTTAACCATAGGTATCTTATCTATCACAGGAAGATTAACATTTAATATTTTAAGTTCTCTTTCATAATCTCTTTTAAGAACTTCAAACATATATTTTAATGCACCTGTTTCAGCTTCAATAACATCAACAAAACTATTAATGAAACCTATTTCCATATCCACACCAACATATTCATTTAAATGTCTTGCTGTATTATGTTTTTCAGCTCTAAAAACAGGTCCAACTTCAAAAACTTTTTCAAATATACTAACAAGAGTTTGTTTATAAAATTGAGGACTTTGAGCAAGAAAAGCTTTTTTTCCAAAATAATCCAATTTAAATATATTAGCTCCACCTTCTGCACCATTAGCAACTATTTTTGGTGTTCTAATTTCTGTATAACCTTCTTTTTCAAAAAATTCTCTAAATCCCTTAACAACACCTTCTTGTAATTTAAAAATAGCTCTCTCTCTATTATTTCTGAGTGTCAAAGGACGCATAGCAACCTTTGTTTCAAGAGACATTCCTAATTTTCTTTTAGAAAGATTTATAGGAGTTTGTTCTTTAGGAGTAGAAAGAACATTAATATCTAATATATGAATTTCAAATCCGTTAGGTGCTCTATCATCTTTTTTAACTGTTCCAGTTAATTCTACAGATGATTCAACCATAACATCTGAAATATTAAAATTAGATTTATCTTTTTCAAATATACATTGAACAAGTGCATTTCTTTTTCTTAAAATGATAAAACCAAAATCTCCCATATCTTTTATTGAATAAATCATACCATGAGTTTTAGCTTCTGAACCATCTTCTAAAAGAACTAAATCAGATATTTCCATATCTTCTGATTTACAGTTTCCTGTAACAAATTCCATTAATATCGCTCCTTCATTAAAAATTTTATTTTCATAAAAACTTATAAATGTAATTTAGTCTTAACAAAAAAAAACTATTTTATAACAATATCATAAAATTTATTTAAAATCAATTTATTTTAAAACTTCCTAAAAAAATCTATTTAATGACTTAGCTAAATCATTTAAATAGACTCCATCATTGTCAGAAATATTTTTTAAATAATAGTCTAATTTTGAAGAATTTATTTTCTCTAAAGCATTTAATACAACTATTTTTTGATATTCTATAAGAGAATTATTATATATATTCCTATGCCAAAATAAATCAGCATAATATTCTACTTTATCTGGAAAAATTTTAGGAAGTGAAATCATAGCCATACGACAAACATATTCTTCTTTACTATTTAAAAAACATAATATCAACTTTTTACATTCTTTAGAAATGTCAACTTTAGATAAATATTTTGCAAATTGCCACTTGGCTTCAAATTCATAAATATTAATTGAATATTCACACAATAATTCAAACCAATCTTTATATTTTATCAAAATTTTAATTAAATATTCCATTTCGTGATTCCTTGCAATAATATATATCATATTTCTTAATGTATTTTTAGTAACTTTATTAATATTGCAATATTTTAAAACATATTCAAAATTAAAAAATATATTGTCCCAATATTTATAGTAATTTTCCCAACCATAATCTGATTTTTTATAATAAATAAATTTAGCAAACTTTTTGAATCTTTTAATTTCTATCAATAATTTTTTAATTTTATAATTATCTCTCTTATATTTCAACTTCAAAATTAATTCACTCCACAAAAAAATTAATATAATACATACTTGCTTTACTTGACATATTATATTTTTTATTTTATCATATCTTTAAATAAATTTGCAATAAAAACAATGAAGGGAAATAGTAAATTGATATTTCATTTTAGAAAGAAAGTGGTTGATGAAAACTTTTATGAAGTACTTTTGAACCTGCTCCCAGAGTTTCGCTTGAATAAAAAGAGTGACGGATTCCTCCGTTAAAAGGAATAAATAAAATATTAAACTATTTATTAGGGTGGTACAACCAAACCTTGGTCCCTTCTTTAAGGACTAAGGTTTTTTTATTTTATATTAATAATTATTGAAAGGGGTTATTATTTAACTATGTCAAAAAATAATAAAAAACTTGTTTCCTCAATAACAGATATGGAAGTTGATTTTCCTCAATGGTATACAGATGTTGTAAAAAAAGCTGAACTTGTCGATTATTCAAGTATAAGAGGTTGTATGATTATAAAACCTTATGGATATGCTATTTGGGAATTTATACAAAAGGAACTTGATAAAAGATTTAAAGAAACAGGACACGAAAATGTATATATGCCTATGTTTATACCTGAAAGCTTATTACAAAAAGAAAAAGATCATGTAGAAGGATTTGCTCCTGAAGTTGCTTGGGTTACTCATGGTGGAGATAATAAATTAACTGAAAAGCTTTGTGTACGTCCAACTTCAGAAACTCTTTTTTGCGAACATTATTCAAACATTATACAATCTCATAGAGATTTGCCAAAACTATACAATCAATGGTGTTCTGTTGTAAGATGGGAAAAAACAACACGTCCTTTTTTAAGAACACTCGAATTTCTATGGCAAGAAGGACATACAGCTCACGCAACAGCAGAAGAAGCTCAAAAAGAAACTTTACAAATGCTTGATATATATGCAAATTTCTGTAATGATATACTTGCAATTCCTGTTATAAAGGGAGAGAAAACAGAAAAAGAAAGATTTGCAGGTGCAAAAGCGACATATACAATAGAAAGTCTTATGCACGATGGAAAAGCCTTGCAATCTGGAACAAGTCATAACTTTGGTGATGGTTTTGCCAAAGCATTTGATATAAAATATAGTGATAAAGAAAACAAATTACAATATGTTCATCAAACTTCTTGGGGTATGACTACAAGACTTATAGGTGCTATAATAATGGTACATGGTGATAATAGTGGACTTGTTTTACCTCCTGCAATAGCTCCTATACAATTAGTAATAATCCCAATAGCACAACAAAAAGAAGGTGTACTTGAAAAAGCTAAAGAAATTAAAGAAAGACTTACTAATATTGTCAGAGTAAAAATAGATGATACAGACCATTCACCAGGTTGGAAATTTTCAGAATATGAAATGAAAGGAATACCAATAAGACTTGAAGTCGGACCAAAAGATATAGAAAAAAATCAAGTTATACTTGTAAGACGTGATACAAGCGAAAAAATATTTGTTCCAATAGAAAACTTAGAAATAAAAGTTACAGAATTAATAAATGAAATACAAAAAAATCTTCTTGAAAAAGCTAAAAAATCAAGAGATAATAAAACATATATTGCAAAAAATATTAATGAATTTGATAAAATAATAAATGAAACTCCAGGCTTTATAAAAGCTATGTGGTGTGGTAATGAAAGTTGTGAAAATACAATTAAAGATAAAACTTCTGCAACATCAAGATGTATACCATTTGAACAAGAAAATATATCTGATGTATGTGTATGTTGTGGTAAAAAAGCTAAATATATGGTTTATTGGGGTAAAGCTTATTAAAATTAAGTATAAAATTTTTAATAAATTATAGAATATTAACTTTGAAACTTTTAATTTACTTATTTATTAAAAATTAACATTTAAAAAAACATATTATAATATAAAAAGGGTGTTTTACACCCTTTTATTTTTTAGAATATAATATTGTGCCACCACCAGCAACATAATCTCCATCATAAAAAACTACAGCTTGTCCCGGTGTTATAGCTCTTTGTGGTTCATCAAATATACATTCAATTAAATCACTATCAATCATTTTAACTGTACAATCTGAACTTCTATGACTGTACCTTATTTTAGCTTTAAATCTCATATTATTTTTTATTTCTGAAACTGACATAAGATTAATATTGTTAGCATAAAGCCTTGTATGAAAAAGTACATTATTTTCACAAAGTACAACTTCATTAGTTTCAGGTCTTATTTCATATACATACATAGGTTTACCAAAAGCAATACCTAAACCTTTTCTTTGCCCTACTGTATAATATATCATTCCTTTATGTTGTCCCAATATATTACCATCTAAATCAATAAAATTTCCCTTTTTAGCCTTGAAATTATATTCTTTTTCTATAAAGTTACCATAATCATTATTAGGTATAAAACAAATTTCCTGACTATCTTTTTTCTTTGAAACAAAATTATCAATTTTTGAAGCTATTTCTCTTATCTCATCTTTTGTATAATCACCAACAGGCATAAGAGTTGATTTTAATTGTTCTTGTGTTAAATTATAAAGGGCATATGTTTGGTCTTTACTATATGTTGCAGATAATTTTAAGGCATATCTTCCAGTTTTATGATGTTTCTCTATTCTTGCATAATGCCCAGTAGCAATAAAATCTGCTCCTATTTCCTTTGAACGCCTCAAAAGACTTTCCCATTTAACATATCTATTACAAGCAATACAAGGATTAGGTGTACGACCTAATTTATATTCATTAACAAAATAATCTATAACATTTGATTTAAATTCTGATTTAAAATTCATAACATAATAAGGAATATCAAGTTTAAATGCTATTCTCCTAGCATCATCAACAGCAGAAAGACCACAACAACCTCCATTGTCCTCTATATCACATCTATTTTCATATTGCCATATTTGCATTGTAACACCTATTACATTATAGCCTTGTTCTTTCAAAAGATATGCAGCAACAGAACTATCAACTCCTCCAGACATTCCAACAACAACAGTTTTATTTTTATTCTCAATACTCATAAACTAATCATCACCTTTTATATATTCACTATCTATGAAATAATTTTTTTGTTTGATATCGAGGTTCACAAGTAAGATTTACACCAAGCTTATTAAATACATTTTCATCAACAGCAGAAAGTATTACAGATGAATGAACTTCACAAGACTTAAGATTTTCAAGTTGATTCATTGCAAGTTTTGCATTTTCATCAGTTGTAGCAGAAACACAAAGAGCTATTAAAACTTCATCTGTATGTAATCTTGGATTATTGTTACCTAAATGAGATATTTTTAAATGTTGTATTGGTTCAATTACAGTTGGTGATATCAACTTTATATTGTCTGGTATTCCTGCAAGCTCTTTAAGAGCATTTAATAACATAGCAGAAGAAGCTCCCAATAAAGAAGATGTTTTTCCAGTCACTAATTTTTTATTCGGAAGTTCTATAACAGCAACAGGATTTCCTGTTTCTTCAGCAAGTTTATTTGCTTTTGCAATTACTGGACGCTCCAAAACACTTGTTTTTGCTTGTTTCATAAGCAATTCAAGTCTATAAATTCCATCTTCACAACAATTACCCTTTCTTTTCTCACAAAGTGCTTTATAATATCTTCTTATAATTTCATCTTGTGAAGCCTTTTTAGCAATATTATCATCTATTATACAATTTCCAGCCATATTTACACCCATATCAGTTGGTGATTTATAAGGAGATTTCCCATAAATCATCTCAAACATTGCATTTAAAACTGGAAATACTTCTATATCTCTATTATAATTTACAGTTGTTTCTCCATAAGCTTCTAAATGAAATGGATCAATCATATTAATATCTTTAAGGTCAACTGTTGCTGCTTCATATGCAAGATTTACTGGATGTTGTAATGGTAAATTCCATATAGGAAATGTTTCAAACTTTGCATATCCAGCTTTAACCCCTCTCTTATTTTCGTGATAAAGTTGTGAAAGACAGGTTGCCATTTTCCCACTTCCAGGACCTGGAGCCGTAACAACTATAAGTGAACGTTGTGTTTCTATATAATCATTTTTTCCATATCCATCTTCACTAACAATGATTGGTATATTTGAAGGATACCCCAAAATAGGATAGTGCTTATAGACCTTTATTCCTAAAAGTTGCAATTTTTTTTCATAAGCAATAGCACTTTCTTGCCCATCGAACTGTGTTAAAACCACACTTCCAACAAAAAGTCCATACCCTCTAAAAGCATCTATAAGACGCAAAACGTCCATATCATAAGTTATACCTAAATCACCTCTGACTTTATTTTTTTCAATATCAGAAGCATTTATTGAAATAATTATTTCAACATCTTCCTTGAGTTGCAAAAGCATATTTATTTTACTATCAGGTTGAAAACCTGGAAGAACTCTTGAAGCGTGATAATCATCAAAAAGTTTACCTCCAAACTCAAGATAAAGTTTACCTCCAAATTCACTTATTCTTTTTTTTATACATTCAGATTGTGTTTTTAAATACTTATCATTATCAAAACCTATTCTATTCATACTTTTCTCCTAAATTTCTATTAATTATAATACCAACTTAAAAAATTAATCTTTTAAAACAAGCTAATATTATATTATAAAATCAAAATATTTACAATATGATATTATTTATTTTAAAAACTTCTAATCTAATTTCTATAAAAGTTTTAATATTAAATAAAACATTTGCATTTATATAACTATTAGCAACTTTTTTATTATCACATCATTAATTTATTTAAAAATGCTAAAACCTTTATTATAAAATTCCTAAATTTTACAGTTTTTGTTCTAAAACTTAAATTAAAAAATTATAATTTATATTATATTGTTATTTCATAGATATTTAATCAAAATATTCTTATACCAATATAATAAAAACAATTGGTAATTTAATTTTATTATATATCCTTTTTCTAATAGGTAGTGATTTAATTAAACATTTAAAATTTTTAATATTATAAAAGTTACTTTTAACAAAAAAACAACTTCTATTTCTATGTTTTCTTTTATAATTGTTATTTATTTCTATATCAACTTCTATTTCTAAATTTTTAAAATTATTTATTTTAGAGATTTTTCTTGAAAATGCTGGCATATAATTCTCTGTTTTTATACCAAACTCCAGATAACAATTCTTGTTAGGATTATAAATAAAATTTTCAAGCTTTTTTAATATAAATGTCGAAATTTTCATATAATAAATAACAATCTTGTATCATTTTTATAAATTAATTCATAAATACTATTTTTAATTCTATTAAATTATCATCTTACCAAATTTTTTTCATTCCAATATTATCCAATTTTTCTTCGTTGAAATTAAATAATATATATTATAATAAAATACTTTCTTAGTTATTTCAAAACTAATTTTAATATACAAATCATATAGCTGATTTTCCTTTATTCTTTCTATCATAAAAAACATCCTTATCACAGGAATTATCTTGACAAGCAACTATTGTTGTACATATAGCATCACCTGTTATATTAACAGCTGTACGAGACATATCAAGTATACGGTCAATTCCCATAATATATCCTATACCTTCAATAGGCAATCCAACAGAATTAAGAACCATAGTTAACGTCACAAGCCCAACTCCAGGAACTCCAGCAGTACCAATTGATGCAAGCGTTGCTGTTAAAACAACTGTCATAAGTTGTGTAATTGTAAGAGGTATATCATATATTTGTGATATGAATATTACAGCAGCTCCCTGCATAATAGCAGTACCATCCATATTTATAGTAGCACCTAAAGGTATAGTAAAAGATGAAATTTTTCTTGCAACACCAACCTTATTATAAAGTGTATCTATTGACAATGGTATAGTAGCATTTGATGTAGCTGTTGAAAAAGCAAATCCCATAACTGGTAAAAACTTTTTAATAAATTTATAAGGATTTAATCCTGTAAATATTTTAAGCATACTTGCATAAACACCAAAACATTGCACAAATAAAGCAATCAATACAGAAGACATATAAAGTGCCATAGGTTTAAAACCTTCTAACCCAATTTGTATAAAAGTTTTTGATATTAAGCAAAATACTCCTATTGGTGCTACTTTCATAACTATCATTGTCATTTCCATCATTATATCATTACCCTGTTGAAAAAAATTAAGCATCTTTATTGTACGCTCACCAAGTTTTGCCAATATAATACCAACAAGCAAAGCAAAAACTATAATTTGCAACATATTTCCATTTGCAAGTGAAGAAAATGGATTCGTTGGTATAATATCAAGGAGTGTCGAGGCAAGACTAGTTGTTGTAGCTACTCCTGATGTTTCAGAAACAATGACAGATTCAAGATTTAAACCTTTTCCAGGATTTATAAATTTAGCAACTAAAAGAGCAACAGAAATTGCAAGAGCAGTTGTAAAAATATAAAAACTAATAGTCTTAACACCTACTTTCCCAAGTGTCTTCGTATCTCCTATTGCTGCAGCACCACAAACAATAGAACATAATACAAGAGGTACTACCAACATTTGCATAAGTCTTAGAAACCCTTGCCCAACCACATTCAAAATACCATTCATTAAAAATGTATCTCTAATATAATTTCCTTTTGGTAAAGCATAATGTATAATGAGTCCAAAAATACAACCTACTATTAATGAAATAAATATTCTAGTTGTAAGCCCTATTTTTTTCTTTTTATCAATTTTACTCAATTAAAAACCTCCTTCATCATCAAAAAAAGATTTCAAAGCATCTTTCCAATTTGGCATTTTATAAATATTAGTCATTCTCATCATCAAATTATCTAAAACAGTATTAATTGGTTTATCTAATTTTTGTGTAACAAATACACAATCTATATTATTATACTTCATTATTTCTTGTGCAAATTCAAATCTTGAACATCTTCCTTCACAAGAAGCATGATATATACCATATTCTGTTGTATCAAGTAATTTTACTACAAATTTTGCAAGTGCTTTAGCACTTGTTGGAGTACTAAATTCATTTTCATTTACATATATCGTTTCTCCAGAACGAGCTTTCAATAATAAATTATAAACAAAATTATTTTCGCTTTTACCATAAATCCAAGATGAACGTACTATTAAATGTTTATCACATAATTCTTTTATAAATTGTTCTCCAGCAAATTTACTTTTTCCATAAACAGACTTTGGATTTGGCATATCAAATTCATTTAAAGAATGCTCCAATAATCCATCAAAAACATCATCTGTTGAAAGATATATAATTTTAGCATTAATTCTTCTAGCTGCTATTGCTGCATTTCTAGCACCTAAAGTATTCACTTTATATATATTTTCAATATTATAATTATCATTATACATTGTATGAGTTGCTGCACAATGTATTATAATATCTGGATAGTTAATATCACAAAAACTTGTTACTTCTTTCAAATCAGTAACATCAACATCCTTATCTGTTTCTAATACCTCATATTCTTTTTCAGTTTTGTCAAGTTCTGAAAGTATTGCTCTCCCTACTTGTCCATTTGCACCATTAATCCATACTCTTGTAGCATTTCTCAATATGGATTACCTCCTTTCGATATAAAAATAATTAAATTTGGAACCTAATTAAAATCACTATTCAAACTAAATTTTTAAAAACTTTTATAATTAAATTCTTTTATAATTTTTTAGAAAAAATACTAGAGATTACAATAATTCTAATATTATATTTAATAAAACTCTCTCAAAATAATTTATGATATATTTTATTATCAATAAAAAATATTAATCTCTATAGTACTATACTATATAAAATATTTTTTACTAAATTCTTATTAATATATAAAAAAATTAATTAAAGAAAACTAAATTAACAAATATTCTAAAATTTTTTTATATAATAACATAATGATTTTTTATTGTCATCAATAAAATAAAATTATTTTTTTATAAAACAAAAATAGAATATTAATATATAATTATTAAAAATATTCTTAATAATTAAATTTAAATAATTTATCATAATATTTTTATTAAAATTAAAACAATAATTGCTATGATATTGTTGATATAATAATATTAAATCTATATTCAACAGATTCTATATAAATAT
>X157_Grey_Heron__coassemble_1530_pt1 | contig 13633 bp, 13 predicted proteins | sample X157_Grey_Heron__metabat2_low_PE_010 | metagenome-assembled genome bin X157_Grey_Heron | reverse complement strand
ATATTATAAACTACTATTTTAATAATTTTACTTTAATGTTATAATATTTAAGTTATATAAAAACTTTTAATCAATTTAAAATTTTCAGGGGGATATTATCGTGTCTAAAAAAGAATCGGAATTTGATCGTTATGAAAGAATGAAAAAACTTCAAAAAGAAGCCGAGGCACAAAAGAAAAAGCAATCGGGAAATTTTATAAAAAAAAATAAACCCAAAATATCAAATAAATCTTCACAAAAACATCGTTTACAAAGCTATATGATTGATTTAGATGAAGACTATTATGAATACTATAAATAAAAGAAAAATAAAAAAATACAATATTAAAATATTGTATTTTTTTATTTTATGTCGAAAAAATTCTTATAAATTTTAAAAACAATCTTATATTATGACAAAAAAAACACTAATTTTTTCGTATAATCAAAAATAAAAAGGAGGTATTCTATGGAAAAATTCAATTATAAAATATTAAATAGAAGGAGTGAATTTTATGGAAAATATATATATATATAATAGAATTAAATCTATAAAAAATATAAATTTCAATACAATAATAAAATATATTATTATATGTTTTTTCTCTTTTATATGTGGAGGAACAAATGTATTCAATATATTTTCTCCTTTTGGAGTATCATTTTGTTCTATATTTTTTAATGAAAATATACTATTTTATTTTACTGTTCTATTTTCTACATTAGGAAGAATTTTTATAGGAAATAACATATTAAATATAAAATATATAATCGGAGCATTAATTATCTCACTAATAAACTTTTTAATAAAAAAATATTTTAAAAAAACTATTAATAATAAAAATTATATAACACAAAAATCATTTTTTTCAGCTCTTTCAATATTAATTTCTGGTATAATAACATCTTTTATATATGAAATAAAAACATATATTATTATCACATCTTTAATAGAATCAATATCAATTTTTATTTTTTCATATATAATGATTAAAGGGTCTATAACATTAAAAGAAACTCCAAAAAGAACAATATTATCCGATGAAGAAACATTAACTTTATTAATAGTGTTATCAATATTTACAATGTCATTTGGAAATATTGAAATATGGAACATAAAAATAAAAATATCTCTATATATAATTATATCATTAATAGGAGGATACAAACTTGGAGCTTCTGGAGGAGCATTTACAGGAGCATTTATAGGATTTATATTAATGATATGTTTTGAAGGAAATTCAGAAACTTTATCAATTTTAACAATTTCTGGTATGATTTCTGGTTTAATTTCAAAAAAAGGTAAAATTTTTGTAAGTATATCATTTTTCTTAATTAGTAGTATAATGAATTTTTATTTAAATCCAGAATTAATAAATATCTCATGGTTTAAAACTGTTATAGTTTCAATATTAATATTCTGTATAATACCAGAAAAAACTCTTCAATTTATAGAAAAATATAATAAACTTAATGATTCAAAAATCGAAAATAGATATTATATGATGTTAAAAGAAAAAATTAAACATTCATTAAATGAATGTTCAACATCTTTTTATACTCTTTCAGATACATTCTATAAACTTAATAAACCAGAAAAAACAAATATATCATTTACAAAAAATGTTATTGATGATATTGGTACAACAATATGTAAAAATTGTGGTCTTTTTTCATATTGCTGGGAAAAAAATTTTCAAATAACATACAAAGGTTTTTTTGATACAATAAAAATGATAGAAAAAAAAATTAAAATATGCGAATATGACTTTGATAACAATATAGAAAAAAATTGTGTTAAACTTCAAAATATTATTATAAAAATAAATGATAATTATGAAAAATATCGTTCAAAAATATACTGGGAAAATAAAATCAAAGAAAATCGAGAAATTGTTGCTGAACAATTATTTTCTATGGGTAAAATAATTGATAACATACATAAAAATATCAACATAGAACAAATATTTAGAGAAGATATAGAAAATGAAATAAAAGCATATTTTGATAAAATAAATATAAGAGTTGAATATATAAATGCAACACAGAGTAATAAAGGAGAAATTAAAATAGAATTTAAGTTAAAAGAACTTAAATATAACAACATTATAAATAAACAATTTTTTGAAGAAACATTAAAAATCATCAATAAAATTACAGGTAAAAAAATGCGTCGCGAAAATACAAATAATACTTATGAATTTATTTATAAAGAATCTAAAAAATTAAATGTTTTATCCTCATCTGCTATATTCTGTAAAAAAGGAAACACTATAAGTGGAGATAATTTTACATTTTTAAATTTATCAGATGATGAAGAACTAATTGCATTATCAGATGGAATGGGTTCAGGAGAATTTGCCAATAAAGAAAGTTTTTTTGCTATAGAACTTTTAGAAAAATTTTTAAAAGCTGGATTTGAAAGTAGTATATCAATAAAACTTATAAATTCAGCTTTATTATTAAATTCAACAAAAGATAGTTTCACAACACTTGATATATGTATAATAGATAAATATAAAAAAACTGCTGAATTTATAAAAACAGGCTCTGCTTCTTCATATATATTAAGAGGAAACAAAATTTTTGCAATTCGTCAAGAAAATTTACCAATAGGTATATTTTCTTCAACTGAAATAGAAAAAAATAATTATGACTTATATGATGGTGATATTATAATAATGATAACTGATGGTGTTGAAGATATTATAGAAAAAGATATTGAAGGCGATGAAAAATGGCTTGAGAATATTTTTTCTATATTTAAAAGTTACAATCCTAAAGATATAGCAGAATATATTCTAAAAGAAACAATAAAAAAATCTTCTGGAAAAATAAATGATGATATGACTATTGTTGTATCTAGAATTTGGGAAAGTCTTTAACAAAATTAATTATTCTGATATAATTATATATTATAAATGAAAGGAATGATTTTTTGTTAAATACTGCCTTAAATACTATAAAAAAATATAATATGATTCAAAAAGGAGACACCATTGTTGTTGGTGTGTCTGGTGGTGCTGATTCATCTGCTCTTTTACATTTCTTATTTTCCATTAAACAAAAATTTAATCTTTCAATTTATGTAATACATATAAATCATAAAATAAGAGGATATGAATCAGAAGAAGACAGTAAATTTGTTGAAAATTTTTGTAAAAATCTCAATATTCCTTTTAAAATTATTTCACATAATATAAAAATTAAAGCTAAAAAATGGAAAATGGGTGAAGAAGAAACTGGAAGAAAAATAAGATATGAAGAATTTCAAAAAATTTCTCAAGAGCTTGGAAAAACTAAAATTGCTGTTGCACACAATATGAATGATCAAGCAGAAACTTTAATAATGAATATATGTAGAGGTAGTGGACTAAAAGGAATTAGTGGAATTCTACCTGTAAGAGAAAACATTATTCGTCCACTTATAGAATGTGATAGAAAAAAAATAGAAAAATATTGTGAAGAAAATAATATATTATATAGAACAGATAGTACTAATAACATCGATATTTATACAAGAAATAAAATAAGACTTAAAATTATACCATTATTAAAAGAAGTAAATAAAAATTCTATAGAAAATATAGCTAGAACTTCTTCTCTAATATATGAAGAAGAAGAATATTTACAAAATATTTCAGAAAAAGAATATAAAAAATGTATTATAAAAAAAGATGAAAATTGTATCATTATTGATAATGATTATTTAAAATCACTTAATATTGTGATAATAAGGAGAATATTAAGAATAGCCTTAAAAAATCTAAAAAAAGATATAAATAATATATATTATAAAAATATAGAAAATATAATAGATTTACTAAATAAAGGCACTGGAAAAAAGATAAATTTACCACTTGATATTATATGTGAAATAGAATATAAAAATCTAAAAATATATAAATCGAATATTAAAAAATCAGAAGAATACAAATATATTTTAATTCCAGAAAAAAAAATATATATAAAAGAAATCAATAGATATATTTTATTATCATTAAAAGAAAATAAAAAAATTTTTAATTCTACTAATGTCTGTACTAAAGTATTTGAATATGATAAAATAAAATCAGATATATTTATAAGATCAAGAAAAATAGGTGATTATATTAAATTAAAAAATGGCAGAAAAAAATTAAAAGATATATTTATAGACTGTAAAATCCCTATTGAAATGAGAAACACATTTCCTATACTATCTACTGATGAAAAAATAATTAGTATTATAGGTTTAAGAGATTCTATTGATTTTTATATAAATAAAAATACAAAAACTAAAATGTATTTTTATATTTGGGAGGAAAAATAATTATGAAAGAAAAAATTAATACTCTTATTTCAAAATCAGCTATAGAAAAAAGGCTTGATGAAATTGCAGAAATAATAAATAATGAATACAAAAATGAAGAAATATACCTTATTTGTATTTTAAAAGGTGGAGTATTTTTTATGGTAGACCTTGCAAAAAGATTAAATTTACCTACAAAACTAAACTTTATGAGAGTTTCAAGTTATGGAAACAATACTGAAAGCAGCAAAACTATTGATATAATTATGGATATTGATGAATCTATAGAAGGAAAAAATGTAATATTGATAGAAGATATTATTGATTCTGGAAGAACATTAAGTCATATTATAGATTTATTAAAAAAGAGAAATCCTAAAACTCTTAAACTTTGTACTCTTCTTGATAAACCAAGCAGGAGAGTCTCTAATATCAATGTAGATTATATAGGTTTTACCATTCCAGATTCATTTGTTGTTGGATATGGATTAGACTACGCTCAAAAATATAGAAATCTTAATTACATAGGTATTATATCATTTGAAGAAAAATAGAAAATAGGTACGAATAATAAATTCGTGCCTTTTAAAATATAAATTTTATACTAAAATCATAATACTTAGAATAAAATTTTTAAAAAGTATTAAAATATACTATAAAATTATATTAAACAAAAACCAAAATTTTTTATAATATAAAAACTAAAAAATGGAAAAAAATATAAAATAAATAATAAAATATAAATTTAATACGTTTATATATTATATTACAAACTTATAAACTATTTAATAATAATTTATTGCTTAATTATTAGAAATATTGTACTTAAAACATAGTGTTTATAAGTTGCATTTATAAATTAAACGTGTTAAAATTATAAAGCGTTCTTAAAAACAATCTTAGGAGGGAAATAATTTTGAAGAAATTTGGTTCTACAATAGGTTTGTACGGACTGCTTTTTGTAATAATTTTAGCAGCAGTTTTTGCTACAAACAAAAGTTTCGGTCAAAGAGAACCTGTTGAATTTACATACAGTAACCTTATTCAAAGTATACAAAATGACCAAGTTACTGAATTACAAGTTCAAAATAGTTCCGAAATTACAAATTATGGAATAGTAAGAGCTAGACTTATTGATGGAAGAGAAGTTATAGTTAATATTCCAAGTATCGAAACCCTTATGGAGTTTATACAAGTAGAAAATTCTGATGGTAGTATAAATGTAAAAACTCCTAATATTCCAAAAACTGGGCTTTTTATGGCTGTACTTCCAACAGTTGTAATGGTTATACTTATGATTATCCTTTTCTCTTTTATGTTCCAAAAAATGAATGGTGGTAGTGGTGGAAAAATGATGTCTTTCGGTAAAAGTAAGGCACGTGTCAACATTGATGAAAAAAATAGAGTAACATTTGAAAATGTAGCTGGACTTAATGAAGAAAAAGAAGAACTAAAAGAATTAGTAGAATTTCTTAAAGAACCTAAAAAATTCGTTGATATGGGTGCAAGAATACCTAAAGGAGTTCTTCTTGTTGGGCCTCCTGGTACAGGTAAGACGCTTTTAGCGAAAGCTGTAGCTGGTGAAGCATATGTTCCATTTTTCAGCATATCAGGTTCAGACTTTGTTGAAATGTTTGTTGGTGTTGGTGCTTCAAGAGTTAGAGATCTTTTTGACCAAGCAAAAAAGAACTCTCCTTGTATTGTATTTATAGATGAAATTGACGCAGTTGGTAGACGTCGTGGAGCTGGCTTAGGTGGTGGACATGATGAAAGAGAACAAACACTTAATCAGCTTCTTGTTGAAATGGATGGATTTGGTGTTAATGAAGGAGTAATTGTTCTTGCTGCTACAAATAGAGCAGATATATTAGATCCAGCAATATTAAGACCTGGACGTTTTGATAGACAGGTTTATGTTGGTCGTCCTGATGTCAAAGGGAGAGAAGAAATACTCAAAGTTCATGCAAAAGGAAAACCTATTGCTCCAGAAGTAAGCCTTGAAGTTGTAGCAAAAACAACTTCTGGATTTACAGGAGCCGATCTTTCAAATCTCTTAAATGAAGCTGCATTACTTGCTGCTAGAGCAAATAAAAAAGTTATAGAAATGTCTGATATACAAAGTGCTTTTGTAAAAGTTGGTATAGGAACAGAAAAGAAAAGTCATGTAACATCAGAAAAAGAAAAACTTATTACAGCTTATCATGAGGCAGGACACGCTATAATATTTGAAATTTTAAGCGAACTCGACCCTGTTCATAGTATATCAATAATTCCTACCGGTATGGCTGGAGGATATACTATGCCATTACCTGGTGAAGACAAAATGTATCTTACTAAAAAAAGAATGGAACAAGAAATAGTATCCTTACTAGGTGGACGTGCAGCTGAATTAATTGTTATAAAAGATATTACAACTGGTGCATCAAATGATATAGAAAGAGCTTCATTACTTGCAAGAAATATGGTAACAAAATATGGTATGAGTGATGTTTTAGGCCCTATTCAATTTGGTAGTGAATCTGATGAAGTTTTTATAGGAAGGGAAATGGGGCATTCAAGAAACTATGGAGAAGATGTTGCTGCAACAATAGATAAAGAAGTTAAAAGAATTGTTGAAACAGCTTACAAAGAAGCTATAAGAATTATTGAAGAAAATATTGAAATACTTCATTCAACTTCTAAACTTCTTATAGAAAAAGAAAAAATTACAGGTGATGAATTTAGAACTCTTTTCAATAAACAAGAAAATAATGAAAAAAAAGAAAATATTGATATTTTAAACAATGAAAATAAAAAAGAAAATATTGATATTTTAGACAATGAAAATAAAAAAGAAAATATTGATATTTTAGATAATAATAATGTAAATTTACCAAATAAAGAAAAAGGAGAAATTTAATATGGATTTTAACGTAAATTGTGGTATTTCTATGGAAATTGAAAGAGTTGTAACAAGTACAGATACAGCTGTTCATTTTGGAAGTGGAGAAGTAACTGTTCTTGCTACACCTGTTATGATAGGCTGGATGGAAGCAGCAGCATTAAACTCTGTAAAAACAGTATTACCTGAAGGATATGATACAGTTGGTACAACTGTTGATATATCTCATATAGCTGCAACACCTATAGGAATGAAAGTAAGAATTATAGCAGAAGTTATAGAAGTAAATGGAAGAATGCTAAAATTCAAAGTTAAAGCATATGATGAAATTGACAAAATAGGTGAGGGTATCCATTGTAGAGCTATCATTGAAACTCAAAAATTTCTTAAAAAAGTAAATTCAAAAGGAAAATAAAAATATTTCGGCGGACATTTCCGCCTTTTTTAAATTAAAATATATTAAGGAGGCAATATGAATAATATAGACTTAAAAGGAAGAAATTTATTAACTTTAAAAGATTTTACTACTCAAGAAATAGAATATTTAATTGAACTTTCAAAAAATTTAAAAGAAAAAAAGAAAAAAGGTATATTTGAAAAAAATCTACTAAATAAAAATATAGCTCTTATATTTGAAAAACCTTCTACTCGCACAAGATGTGCTTTTACAGTTGCTGCAATAGATGAAGGTGCTCACCCTGAATATTTGGGAAAAAATGATATACAACTTGGTTATAAAGAAAGTATTGAAGATACTGCAAGAGTTTTAGGAAGAATGTTTGATGGTATTCAATTTAGAGGTTTTTCTCAAAAAACTGTTGAAAAACTTGCAAAATATAGTAATGTACCTGTATGGAATGGTCTTACAGATGAAGACCACCCTACACAAGTACTTGCTGATTTATTGACTATTAAAGAAAAATTCGGTTATTTAAAAGGTATTAATTTTACTTATGTTGGAGATGGAAGAAATAATATGTCTAATGCACTTATGATAGGCTGTTCTAAAGTTGGTATTAATTTCACAATTGCCTCTCCAAAAACTCTATTTCCTGAAGAAAATCTTATTAAATTATGTAAAGAATATAGTTTAAAAAATAATTCTATAATAAAAATAACTGAAAATATAGAAGAAGCAATTCAAAATGCTGATATAATATATACCGATGTATGGATTTCTATGGGTGAAGAAGATAAAAAAGATGAAAGAATTGCAATATTAAAAGATTATCAAATTAATACTAGAATTATGAATTCAACTAATAATAAAAATACAATTTTTATGCATTGTTTACCAGCTATGAGAGAATATGAAGTCACAAATGAAGTAATTGAAAGTGAAAATTCTGTTGTTTTTGAACAAGCTGAAAATCGTATGCATACAATAAAAGCTATAATGGTTGCAACACTTAAAAATTAATAAATATTAAAAAAGCAGACTTAAAAAGTCTGCTTTTATTAAAGGAGTGTAAGTAATTAAATGAAAAATGAAGTACTAAAAATATTAAAATCTGAAAATAACTATATTTCCGGAGCTGAAATTGCTGAAAAACTAGGTGTATCTAGAACTTATATATGGAAAATGATATCAAAACTAAAAGAAGAAGGATATATAATAGACGCTATAAATAATAAAGGCTATAAAATAATTGATGATAAAGATATAATAAATAAAATGGAAATATCATCAATACTTGAAACGAAATTTTTAGGTAAAAACCTAATATATCTTGATAGTACTAATTCAACAAATGAAATATTAAAACTAGAAGCTGAAAACAACGTTCCTGATGGTACTGTTATAATATCAAATATGCAAACAAAAGGTAAAGGAAGAATGGGCAGAGAATGGAATTCTGAAAAAAATGTTGGCATATATTTGTCAATATTATTAAAACCAAATATAGATCCAAGAAAATCTCCAATAATAACTTTATTAGCTGGAATTTCAGTTTGTGAGGCTTGTAGAGAAATTACTGAACTAGATATTAAATTAAAATGGCCAAATGATATAATATATAAAAATAAAAAAATATCTGGTATATTAACAGAAATGAATTCTGAAATACAAAGTATAAATTATATTATTGTTGGTATTGGAGTCAATGTAAATAATTCAAAATTTCCAAATAATATAGAAAATATAGCTACATCTTTAAGTAAAGAATCTGGAAAAAAAATAAAAAGAAAAATTTTAATAGCAAAAATACTAAAAAATTTTGAAAATTATTATATAGAATATATAAAAGATTGCAATTTCTTAAAATTTATAAATAAATATAAATACTTATGTGACACAATAAATAAAGAAATAAATGTTATATCAATAGATAAAAAATATGAAGCTACAGCAATAAATATTTCAGAAAATGGCGAGCTTATCATTCAAAGAAATAATGGTAAAATAGAAAAAATATTTTCTGGAGAAATTTCAATAAGAAATAAAAACATAGGAGATGAAATATAATTTTGAAAACGAAAAATTTAATAGCAGCAGCATCATTTGAAAATAAAAAATTTTATTTTTCTGATGATTATAATGATATTCCTAAAGAAATAAAAAAAAATATAAAAATAATTTGTATAAATACTGCTGAAAAATTATGTTGTACATTCTTAATGCTATTTGATAATTATGGTAATATATATTTTAAAACAATTAGAAATGAATATGATATAAATTTTGATGAAATAGGTGCTGAACTTGAAATAAAAAAATTACAAAAAAAACAATATGACCTTTTTAAATCTCTTAAAATTTGGTATTCAATATATAAAAAAATTTAATAAAATTGTATCAAAATTAAAAAAAATATATTGTAATATATACATTAATTGATATAATTTTATTATTAATTAATATATAAACAATAATATAAAGTATATTTTATTGTTTCTTAAAAATAAAGGAAGTGTTTATGTTTTGATACTTGTTATTGATATTAATAATACAAATTCTATACTTGGTGTTTATAATAAAGATGAACTTATTGCAAGATGGAAAATGACAACAACAAATAAAAGAACAGCTGATGAAACTGGACAATTTATACATTCTCTTTTTTATCATTCAAAAATATCTCATAATAAAATAGATGATGTAATAATATCTTCTGTTGTTCCAGATGTTATGTATTCTTTTACACAAGGAATTAGAAGATATTTCAATATCGAACCTATGATTGTTAATTATAAAATGAAAACAGATATAATATTAGATATGAATAATCCTAACGAAATGGGTACAGACAGAATAGTCAATCTTATAGCTGCTAATGAATTATATAAAGGACCAATATTAGTAATTGATTATAGTACAGCAACAACTTTTGATGTTATAGATGAAAAAAGTAAATTTGTAACTGGTATAACAGCTCCTGGAATACAAATTTGTGCAGATGCTTTATATGAAAGAGCTGCACAGTTACCTAAAATCGCTATAAAAAAACCTAAATCAGTAATAACTAAAAATACTATAAAAAGTATACAAGCTGGTCTCGTTTATGCTCATATAGGAGAAACAATATATATTATAGATAAAATAAAAAAAGAACTTGATTTTCCTAAATTAAAAGTTGTTGCTACTGGTGGACTTGCAAAAATCATAGAATCATATGATAAAATATTTGATATTCTTGACCCATATCTTACTCTTAAAGGTTTAAGAATACTTTATGAAAAAAATAAAAACAAAATTTAGTTAGAGGTGTAAAATGCTTTTAGTTATAGATGTTGGAAATACTAATACTGTGTTAGGTATATATAATAATAATGAACTTTTAAAATCTTGGAGAATTACAACTGGAAATAACAGAACAGCTGATGAAACTGGTATATTAATACATTCATTATTAAATAGTTCAGATATATCAGTTAACAATATCAAAGATGTTATAATATCATCAGTAGTTCCTAATATAATGTATTCACTTAAACAAGGAATAAGAAAATACTTTAGTATAGAACCTATGGTCGTCGGTGCTGGTATGAAAACAGGTATTAAAATAAAACAAGATAATCCAAAAGAAGTTGGTTCAGATAGAATAGTTAATCTTGTCGCTGTTAAAGAATTATATGGTGGACCAGCAATAGTAATTGACTATGGTACAGCTAATACTTTTGATGTTCTAGGTTATGATAATGAATTTTTAACTGGATTTATTTCACCTGGAATACAAATCTGTGCTGATGCAATTTATAAAAGGACTGCACAAATTCCAAAAGTTGAAATAAAAAAACCAAAATCTATTATTATAAAAGATACTGTTGAAAGTATACAAGCTGGTTTAATTTATGGTCATATTGGACAAACAATATATATTATAAAAGAATTAAAAAGAAAATTAAATATTAATGATGCTAAAGTTATTGCTACTGGTGGACTTGCAAAAATTATAGATTCTGAAGGTAAAATTTTTAATATACTCAATCCTGTATTAACACTTGAAGGACTTAAAATTCTTTATAATAAAAATAAAAAATAATTTAATGAGGAAAAATATGAAAATAGGAAATATTGAATTAAAAAATAATGTTTTTCTTGCTCCTATGGCTGGAGTTACAGATTTACCATTTAGAATAATTTGTAAACAAATGGGTTGTGGTCTTGTATATTCTGAAATGGTAAGTGCAAAAGGAATTCTTTATAATAGTAAAAACACAAAAAAATTACTAGAAGTAGATAAAAATGAAAGACCAATTGCTATACAATTATTCGGAAATTCACCAGAAACATTAGGATTAATAGCAAAAAAAATTGAAGATTATGATATTGATATTATTGATATAAATATGGGTTGTCCAGCACCTAAAATAGTAAAAAATGGAGAAGGTAGTGCTTTAACTTTAAATCCTAAAATAGTAGGAAAAATAATTCATTCTATTGTGAAATCTCAAAAAAAGCCTGTAACTATAAAAATTCGAAAAGGATTTGATAATAATAATATTAATGCTGTTGAAATAGCAAAAATAGCAGAAGAAAATGGAGCTGCTGCTATTGCAATACATGGTAGAACAAGAGAAGAATACTATAGTGGTAAAGCTGATTGGGATATAATTAAAAAAGTGAAAAAATCTGTATCAATACCTGTAATTGGTAATGGTGATATAAATACACCATTAGATGCAAAGAAAATGATTGATTATACTGGTTGTGACGCTATAATGATTGGCAGAGCAGCTCAAGGAAATCCTTGGATATTTAAAAGAATTATTCATTATATGGAAACAGGAGAAATACTCCCTGAACCAAATATAAATGAAAAAATAGAAAAAGCACTTGAGCATTCCCGTATGTTAATAGAATATAAAGGAGAATTTATAGGTGTACGTGAAATGAGAAAACATATATCTTGGTATATAAAAGGTCATATTGGTGCTGCTGAATTAAGAAATGAAATAAACAAAGCAAAAAGTTATAATGAAATAGAAAATATTCTTTATAATAAAATTAACATATAATATTCAAATTTTTTTCATATACTAAAAAAAACTGTTTAAATAAACTTACGGAGGTTACTATGCTAGCTATTATTAAGTATATGAAAAATGATGACAAAAAAAAATTTTTACCCTTTTATGATAAAATTCCAGAAAAAATAAAATATTTAATATTAAAAAAATATAAAACTTTTTTAATATCAAATAGTAAGATACTAAATAATGAAATTCTATATATTACAATTCCATTAAATTATAATGAAAAGAAAGAAAATTATTTGAAATGGTATAATATACTATCACATACTATCGAAAAATTAAATATAAACAATAATTTAAATATAAATGCTATAATATTACCAGACGATGATATATTTTATAGTGCAATACCAATATTTAGAGGGAAATTTATAAATTCTTTATTATCATTTGAAATAGCAAAAAAAATTTCAAAAATCCAAAACTTAGATATATCAAAATTAGAATTTCTTATAGTTGATGGTGAAGATATATTAACACTATCTGTAATAAAATCTTTAATTGGTAATGTAAATTATATATCAATTTTAACAGATAGAATAGACTTTTTTAATGATATAAAGGAATTTGCTGAAGAAGAATATGGACTAATTATAAATACTTTCTCAAACAGTAAAAATCAAATTTTAAAAAATTCAGATATTATAATGAATTGTAGTAATAATAATGAACACTATTCTTATTATTATAAAAGAAATTCAATTTATATAGATATTTGTAAAAATAAAAATAAATCCTCAAAAATTTATCAAAAAAGAGATGATATGACTTTTATTGATGGATTTGTAATAAAGAAAGATAATATTTTTATAAAATCTCAAATATTTGAAGGTTTAAATTACATAAACGATAGAAAATTCAAAAGATATATAGATTTTGGAAATGATATCGAATTTACAATAGGAAACTTAAGAAAAGACAATTTAAATATATCATCATTATATTTTAATGATAAACCTATAATCAAATTAAATTAAATTATAAATAATAATATAAGATTATAC
>X157_Grey_Heron__coassemble_1529_pt1 | contig 13637 bp, 13 predicted proteins | sample X157_Grey_Heron__metabat2_low_PE_010 | metagenome-assembled genome bin X157_Grey_Heron | reverse complement strand
CGCTAGAACGATTTACATTCTATCATCTCTTTTATCTTTTGTCAACACTTTTTTTATTTTTTTTAATGTAAAAAAAAGTTTTTTGTTATTTTTTGCCTTATTTTTAGCACGTGTTATATAATATCATATTATTTGATATTTGACAAGTCTTTTTTTATAAAAAATTTAAATTTTTTTATAAATTAAATTTTATATTTGAAAGGTGTATAAAAATACACCTTTCTTCAAATTTATTATTTTAATATTTTTTGCTTGAACTTCTTTCACTAGATTTTTTTGAAGATTTACTTGAAGATTTTTTCATATTATTACTATTTGTATCAATAGAATATTCATTAGCAAATTCCGTTCTATTCATACCTTTCTCTGAACTTTTTACATTATTATTCATATTTTTATTCATATTAAAGTCCTCCTTAAAACAAAAAATAGTATTATCAGAAGAATTAAATATTATAATCTTCTTCAATACTATTATTATATATTTTTTTTTTATTATTCATATTTTTTTAAAATTATTATTTTTCTAAATATAATATAATTTACAAAAAATTTCCTAAATCATATAAACATTTATTAAACACCAACTTTAAAAATCAATAAATAAAATTTTATTAAACTCAATTTTTATCAAATAAACCTGAAAAATCCGTTTTTCCTATATTCTCTTTCATATTTGTATCAGCCATAACATTTTGCATTTTATAATAATCTAAAACACCAATATTACCATTCTTCAAAGACTCAGCAATTGCCATAGGAACAAAAGATTCAGATTCAATAACTTTTGCTCTCATTTTTTCAACCTCTGCTTTCATTTCTTGTTCAATAGCAATTGCAATTGCACGTCTTTCTTCTGCTTTAGCTTGTGCAATCTGTTTATCTGCTTCTGCTTGTTCTATTTGAAGATGAGCACCAATATTTCTACCAATATCAATATCTGCTATATCAATAGAAAGTATTTCAAAAGCAGTACCACTATCAAGTCCCTTAGATAAAACTACACGAGAAATAGAATCAGGATTTTCTAAAACTGATTTATGATTCAAAGATGAACCAACAGTTGTAACAACACCTTCACCAACTCTTGCAACAATCGTTTCTTCACCAGCACCACCAACAAGTCTTGAAATATTTGCTCTAACTGTAACTCTAGCAATAACTTTAACTTCTATACCATCATTAGCAACAGCAGAAATCCAAGGAGTTTCAATTATTTTAGGAGTAACGCTCATTTTAACAGCCTCAAAAACATCTCTTCCAGCTAAGTCAATAGCAGCTGCTTTTTCAAAAGATAAATCTAAATTAGCTCTATGTGCAGCAATCAAAGCATCAACAACATTATCAACACGTCCTCCAGATAGTAAATGAGATTCCAATTGATTTATATTAATATTCATACCAGACTTTTGGGCTTTTATAAGTGGTTTTATAATATTCTCTGGACGTACTCTTCTTAAACGCATTCCAATTAAAGAAAAAATTTTTACTTTAACTCCAGCAGCCATTGCTGAAACCCATAAACCAAAAGGAATAAAATTAAAAAATATAGCTATTATAATAATTAATATAAAAATTGCAAAAAAGCCAACTAAAATATTTAAAAAATTAATATCCATAATAAATTAATCCCTCCCTAAAAATCAACCTCTCTAACAATAATATTATGATTTTCAATATTTATAACTTTAATATGTCTATTTTCTAAAATATATCCTTTATCCGAATACACTTCGATAATTTTACCATCAATATCACTTCGACCGAAAGGTTTTAATGGAGTTATAGTAATCCCTTTTTTTCCAATCAAATCTCGTAATTGCTCAAAATCATTTTTAAATGATATATCTTCATTTAAATTATCATTTAATATAATTTTATTACAAATATTCTTTCGTCTCAAAAAATAAATAGTTATTAAAATCATTATAACAAATAGAACTATAGAAACAAACATATAGAAAATACCATATATATTCGCTGTCAAAATTATAGCTAAACAAGAAGATATTAAACCTAAAAATCCAAAAATTCCAAATCCAGGTAAAAATAGCTCAGCTAAAAGAAGTACTGTAGCTATAAAAAATAATGATATTATCCATCCAAACATATATATTGCTCCTTTCTATAGAATATATTAATTTAATAATAACTTAATTAAAATTTCAAAACAATATTAATATTATACAAAATTTTATATTTCGCCTTTCGCAAATTGCTTCGCAAAATAAGTAATTATAATGTCTGCACCTGCTCTTTTTATAGAGATAAGAGTTTCAAAAGCTACTTTTTTACCATCAATCCACCCCATTTTATCTCCAGCCTTAATCATAGAATATTCTCCACTAACATTATATGCACAAACAGGAACATTTACTTTCTCTTTAGCTATTTTTATTATATCAAGATATGATAATGCTGGTTTAATCATAATAATATCTGCACCTTCTTCAACATCAGCAATAATTTCTTTAATAGCCTCTCTACTATTAGAAATATCCATTTGATAAGTCTTTCTATCACCAAACTTAGGTGCTGAATCAGCAGCATCTCTAAATGGACCATAAAAAGAAGAACAATATTTTGCACTATATGACATTATTGGTATATTTTCAAAGCCATTCTCATTAAGTTTATTTCTTATATATGATATTCTACAATCCATCATATCAGAAGGTGCTATCATATCAGCTCCTGCATTTACATATGAAATTGCTGCTTTTGAAAGTAACTCAAGAGTTTTATTATTATCAACATCACCATTTTCTATAAAACCACAATGACCATGATTAGTATATTCACAAAGACAAACATCAGCAATAACATACATATCATTATATAATTTTTTTATCTCAATAATTGCTTTTGATATTATATTATTATCACAATAAGCACTTGTTCCTAATTCATCTTTATAATCTGGTATACCAAAAAGCAGTATACTTTTAATACCTAATTCATACAATTCTTTTATTTCTTCTAATAGTTTATCAATAGAAAATCTATAATTATCTGGCATAGACTTTATCTCTTCTTTAATGTTATTACCTTCAACAACAAATAAAGGATATACTAAATCTTCCTTATTTAGTGTTGTTTCTTTAATCATATTCCTTATAACAGAATTATTTCTTAATCTTCGTCCCATCATTTTTGACATAAAAAATCTCCTAACATAAAATTATAAAAGAACTTTCAAAACAGAATTTGCTAAACCTTCCATAGTTGAAATTTCAGAAGTAATATCAACATTTATTCCCAAATCTTTAAGAGTTTGTGTTGTTTTTAAACCAATAGAACAAATTTTACTATTCCCAAATTTTCTATTAGTCATATTCATAAAATTTTTAGCTTGAGAAGAACTTGCAAATGCAATAGCATCAAATTCTCCATTAATAATCTCATCAAAAACATCATTATCAATAATAGTATTAATTTTATTACTATACGCTTTTACCTTATTAATATTTATTCCTAAACACTTTATACCATTAACTAAACTATTATCAACAATATCAGAAGTAGGATATAGTATATTTTCTTTCTTAGATATATTATTTTTTAGTAACTCAATTATTTCTCTACTATTATATTTTAATGGTATAAAATCAATAAAAATTCCCTTGTCTTCAATAGCAGCTTTTGTTTTTTCACCTATAGCAAATATTTTTATATTAAAAAGCAAACGTATATCCTTATTTAAATTCTTCATTCTATCAAAAAAACTTTTTACACTATTAACACTTGTAAATAAAATACAATTATAACTTGATATATTATTTATAGCAGTATCTAATTCATCAAAACATTCTAAATTATTAATCTCTATTGTTGGAAAAGGAACAACAAAAGCACCTTTCTCATAAAGTATTTTCTCAAATTCTTCTATTTCATCAAATTTACGAGTGACAAGTATTTTCTTTTTCCAAAGTGGTTTATATATAGTCCAATCTAATTTAGCTCTAGCATTTACAACATCTCCTATAACAACAACAGAAACATTATTGATATTTTCTTCTTTTACTTTAAAAAATATATCAAATAAATTACCTATAATAACTTTCTGTTTTGAAGTTGTACCCCACTGTATAACAGCAACAGGAAGATTTTTATTTAATCCTTCTTTAATTAAATTATTAATTATATTTTCTAAATTTTTTATACTCATAAGAAAAATTAAAGTACCTCTAAGTTTAGAAATTTTTTTATAGTCTATATCATTGTTATCTTTTTTATGTCCTGTAAAAATATGTATAGATGAAGAATAGTCTCTATGAGTAATAGGTATACCAGCATAAGCACAAACAGAATAAAAAGAAGAAACACCTGGTACTATTTCAAACTCAATATCTTCCTTATATAGTACTTCTGCTTCTTCTCCGCCTCGACCAAATATAAAAGGATCTCCACCTTTCAACCTCAACACAACTTTATTTTGTTTTGCTTTTTCTACCATTATATTATTAATTTCAAACTGTTTAAGTATATGATTACTAGCTTCTTTACCAGCATATATAAGTTCACAATCTTTTTTAACATAATATAAAAGCTTTTTAGAAACTAATCTATCATAAATTATAACATCAGCACTCATTATAAGTTCTTTACATTTTAAAGTAACAAGTTTCTCATCTCCTGGACCAGCTCCAGCTATATAAACTTTTCCTTTTTGCATATAAAATTACCTTTCCTAACTTTAATTTATTTCTTCATAATATTATTTGCAAGAATTTCTCCTAAAAATTCAGCATCTCTAATATCTCCAAAAATTTCATCAAAAACAACTCTATTAGTATAATATACTCCTTTTATCACAATATTATTTTCATTAATATAAGCATATGCACCTGCTGGAGAATTACAATCAGCACCTATATTTTTTAAAAAACTTCTCTCTGCTTTTTGACAAATATAAGATTCATTATCATTTATTTTAGATACATAGTTTTCTGCAATTTTATCATTTTTTCTTATCTGAACTGCAATAATACCTTGACAAACTGCTGGTACCATTTCATCAATATTAAACTTATAAGAAATTAGTTCCGAAAGTTCAAGTCTATTAATTCCTGCTTCTGCCAAGACAACTCCATCAACCTCATTTCCTATTTTAGATATCCTTGTATTTATATTACCTCTAATAGGAACAATCTCAATATCATTTCTAAGTCTTTTCAACTGAATAGAACGCCTTAAACTCCCTGTGCCAATTTTAGAACCAATAGGCATATCAAAAAAAGACTTATTTTGATGTGAAATAAATATATCTATAGGACTTTCTCTTTCAGTAAAAGCCCCTATTTTAAGACTATCTGGCATATCATAAGGCATATCTTTCAAACTATGAACAGCAATATCTATTTCTTTATCAATAAGAGCTTCTTCGATTTCTTTAACAAAAACTCCTTTACCACCTATTTTATTAATACTTTTATTGAGTATTTTATCTCCCTTTGTTTTAATAATAATAATCTCTATTTTTAAATCTAAAAATTTACTCAATAATAAATTTTTAACTATATTTGCTTGTTTAAGAGCCAACTCACTTCCCCTTGTACCAATTTTTAAAATATTACTCATCAAAATACCTCTTTAAAATATTATTTATTTTCTTAATATATTCATCATAATTTGTACAATATAAAATATTATCAGATACAAATTCAGACATTATTTTTTTCCTCAAAATTTTATTTTCTACATTATTAATAATATATTTCCTATTAAATTCTAAAAAATCAATCTTTTTACTCAAATCACTTAAATCTATTTCATTTCCTATTTTTTCAACAATACTTTTTGATATCAAAGGATATGAACCATTAGTACTAACAGCAATAGTTAATTTATTCTCATTCTTATGAGCTGGAAAAATAAAATCTCCTCTTATATTCCTACTTGAAACATTACATAAAATACCCTTTTTAACAGCACATTTATATACATATTTATTTGTATTCTCATCTGCTGCAGCAATAACCAAAAAAAAATTATCTAAATCCTCTTTTTCAAAATTTTTATTCACAATATTAAGATATGAACCTAAAACAATAATATCATCTAAAAAATGATTTGATATAACAGTTATATCACAATCAAAATCAATTAATTTTTTAATTTTTATTAATGAAGCATTTCCTCCACCAACAACAAGAACTTTTTTATTATCCATATTCAAAAATAAAGGAAGAGTTTTCATAAAAATTACTCCTTCAAACTTAACAAATTTAATATATCATAAATATTCTCTGTTTTATTTCTATATAATAAAATAGGTCTTCTTATAATTATAATAAATATGTTCATAAAATTACAAGCTTCCATTTTTTCAATAAAACCTCCAGCTTTACCAGTATCTTTAGTAATAAGAATATTAATATTATATTTTTTTATGATATCAATATTATCTTGTAATGTATATCTACCATCGCCAGAAATTATATTATTGTTTCCTAAACCAATAGATTTAACTCTATTAAATGAATTCATATTATTTAATATTCTTACAAAAACTCTTTTATCAAAATCAAAAATTCTTTTATATTCATTTATATAATTAACACCAGTAGTAATAAGTACATTTCCTTTCATATTATTAATATAATCAACTGCTTCTTTATAACTTTCAACTAAAATTGATTTATCATAATAATTTATAGAAAATTCAGAAGGTCTTTCATATCTTATATAATTAATATTAAAAAGTTTACATACATTCATAGCTATTTTTGAAACATTTTCGGCATATGGGTGACTTGCATCAACAACAGAAAAAATTTTTTTATCTTTAAAAAAATTAATCATATTATTTTCATCAAGTCTAGAATTTTTTATAATAATATTATTGATAGTAGAAAGCATCTTTTCTCCTTCATCAGTAGCAACACAAGCAATAATAGAATATTTATTTTCTAAAAGTAATTTTATAATTTCAACACTATCTGAAGTACCAGAAAATACAATAATCAATTTATTATTTTCCAAAAAATTTCCTTCTTTCTATCTATATTCTCTATAACCTCTAGGAGTTATAATTTTTTTCATAGAAATGTAAGATTGACTATTACCTATAATTATTGTAGAAAACATATCAACATACTGATTTTTTAAACTATCAAGTGTACAAATAATAAAACTTTCATCTTCTCGATAAGCATTTCTAACAATTCCAACAGGTGTATTAAATTCTCGATATTTCAAAATAATATCAACTGTCATATTAACATAATCTGTACGATTTTTACTTTTAGGATTATACAAACATATAACAAAATCACCTTGTGCAGCTAATTCTATTCTTTTTTTAATTGTTTCAATAGGTGTCAACAAATCACTTAAACTAATAGTAGCAAAATCGTGAACAAGAGGTGCACCAAGTATAGAAGCAGAAGCACAAAGTGAAGTGACTCCAGGAATAATTTCAATATTTCCTTTAAAATTCATTCTATCAGCAGTTTCTAAAAGTACACCTGCCATACCATAAATACCACTATCACCACTACTAATTATAGAAATAATTTTATTATCATTAGAATTTGCAATATTTATAGTTTCAATACATCTATCAACTTCCTTCTTCATAGGTGATGATATAAGAGTTTTATTATTATAATAAGGTTCTATAAGTTCTATATATTTTGAATATCCTATAATAATATCACTCTTATCCAAAACTTCAATACATCTTAATGTCATATTTTTTTTATCTCCAGGCCCAATGCCAACAACGTATATATTTGAATTCAAATTACCACCTCTATTTAAATTAAATTCTATTATTTAAGTTTAAATACATATAAAAAAAAGTCAATAAAAAATTTTATTATCATTAAAATATAAAAAAATTATTTTACAATAAATATAACGAACATAGGTTTGAACTTAAAAATAATATATGATATAATAAATATCAATTAATATTTAAATTACAGAGGTGATATTATGAAAGATGAATTATCAAAAAAACAAAGACAAATTCTTGAATATATGATAAAACAAGTTAATGAAAAAGGTTATCCTCCATCTGTTAGAGAAATATGCGAAGCAGTTGAACTAAAATCAACATCAACTGTTCACGGATATCTTACAAAATTAGAAGATAAAGGATATATAAAAAGAGATAAAACAAAACCAAGAGCCATAGAAATATTAAAAAAAAATAAATATAAAAAAACAAGAGAATATATAAATATTCCTATCATAGGTAATATAACAGCAGGTTCTCCTATATTAGCAGTAGAAAATATTGAAGATACATTTCCTCTTCCAGTTGATTATATCCACAATGATGAAATGTTTATGTTAAAAGTAAAAGGTGAAAGTATGATTGATGCTGGAATATATGATAAAGATTTAATACTTGTAAGACAACAAAATACAGCTGAAAATGGTGATATAGTAGTTGCTTTAATAGAGGAATATGCAACAGTAAAAAGATTTTTCAAAGAAAAGGAATTTATCAGACTACAACCAGAAAATCAATCTATGTCTCCAATATTTGTAAAAGATATTTCCATTATAGGAAAAGTTGTAGGACTTTTTAGAAAATTTTAAAAATATAAAGTATTCTAAAAATTTTATTTAAAACATAATTTTTAGAATATTTTTTTATTTTCAAAAATAACTACCAAAAAAATAAACTCCAATTAGGATTTATTTTATTATACCCCATATCTTCTAATATTAAATAACCATCAAAATTAGTATATTTATTCTTTTCATAGAATATATTGCTATTTTTATCTAAAATATAATTTATTAATTCTGATACAAATTTAGGTGATAATATATTTATATTAAACTCTTCAGAACCTTTTATTACATTTATATTTGATAATCTATGAAAAAAAGGAGAATCACTATAATCTATATTAGATTTATTTCTAAAATTAACTATAATTTTAATTGTTTTATCATTTAATACAGATAAATATATTTTAGTAAACTGATTATCTAAATTATACCAATAAACATAATTTACATTATTAACTATTATATTTCTTATCTTTTTCCTCAATAAAAATTTCACTCCTATAATTTTTAATATTAAAATTATATAAAAAAATAAAAAATTATTCAATAACAATTATTATTAAAATTTTTATTTAAAAAAATATTACAAAATTATGATATAATTATAAAAAAAAGAAAAGAGGTATTAAAATGTACAACTATATAAGAACAGCTGCAGCAATACCAAAACTCAAAGTTGCTGATTGTATATATAACACAACAGAAATTATAAATATAATAATGGAAGCTGAAAAAAAACAAGTCCAAATTCTTGCATTTCCAGAACTTTGTATAACATCTTACACTTGTTCTGATCTTTTTTTACAATCAACATTGATAGAATATGCAGAAAAAAGTCTACAAAAAATATTAGAAATATCAAAAAATAAAAATATGTTTATAACTTTAGGAATACCTATTTGTTGTGACAACCAAACATTTAATTGTATAGTAGCTATATTTGAAGGAAAAATATTAGGTATTATACCAAAAACAAATATACCAAATTATAATGAATTTTATGAAAAAAGATGGTTTTCCTCATCAAATAATTTAATATCAAATGAAATTAACATTTGTAATCAAAATGTTCCAATAGGTTCAGATATAATATTTAAATGTAAAACTATAAAAAACCTTAAAATTGGAATTGAAATATGTGAAGATTTATGGAGTTGTATTCCTCCAAGTTCATACCAAAGTATATCAGGTGCAACAATAATTATAAATGGTTCAGCAAGCAATGAAATTACTACAAAAAATGAATATAGAAAAAATCTTATATCACAACAATCATCAAGATGTATATGTGGTTATATATATTCTTCAGCAGGTACAGGAGAATCTACACAAGATACAGTATTTAGTGGTCATAGTATGATATATGAAAACGGAACATTATTAAAAGAATCAAAAAAATTTGAAAAAGAAAATAATTTAATTATAGCAGATATAGATATTGAATTATTATCAAACGACAGAAAAAAAAATACTGGTTTTATGACTGAAATTTCAAAAATAAAAAACTACATTAAATATAGAGAAATCGAATTTAATATTAATAAAAATAATACTGATATCTCAAAGAAATTTTGCAGAACAGTAAAACCTATGCCTTTCGTACCTGATAATAATATAATGCTAAATGAAAGATGTAAAGATATTTTTAATATACAAATAGTAGGGCTATCAAAAAGAATTTCACATACAAATTCAAAATCATTAGTAATAGGCATATCCGGAGGACTTGATTCAACATTAGCTCTTCTCGTAGCAGTAAAAACTTGTGATTATTTAAATATCGACAGAAAAATTGTACATGGTATAACAATGCCTGGATTTGGAACAACTGATAGAACATATAATAATGCTTTAAAACTTATGAATTATTTAGGAATAACACAAAAAGAAGTTTCAATTAAATCATCAGTAATACAACATTTTAAAGATATTGAACATAACATAGATATACATGATATAACATATGAAAATTCTCAAGCAAGAGAAAGAACACAAATATTAATGGATTATGCAAACAAAAATTTAGGTATGGTTATAGGAACAGGTGATTTATCAGAATTGGCATTAGGTTGGGCAACATATAATGGAGATCATATGTCAATGTATAGTGTAAATTCAGGAGTTCCTAAAACATTAGTAAGAGTACTTGTAAAATGGATAGCAGAAAATGAAATTTTTGATAAAAATTCAAAAGAAATTCTTTTAGATATATTAAATACACCTGTAAGCCCCGAACTTTTACCACCTGATGATAAAGGAAATATAAATCAAAAAACAGAAGAAATTGTTGGACCTTATGAACTTCATGATTTTTTCCTATATTATATAGTACGTTTCGGATTTTCTCCAAAAAAAATATTATTTCTAACTGAACAAGCATTCAAGGAAAAATATTCAAGAGAAATAATAATAAAATGGCTCAAAAATTTCTATAAAAGATTTTTTTCACAACAATTTAAACGCTCTTGTCTTCCAGACGGCCCAAAAGTAGGAACTATAAGTCTATCACCTAGAAGTGATTGGAGAATGCCAAGTGATGCTTCTAGCAAAATATGGCTTGAAGAAGCAAACAATTTAAAATAACAAAAAAAGATAAAGTTACCAACTTTATCTTTTTTTATCCTTTCATTATTTGAGAAAGTTGCGAAATTATATCTCCACTACCATTTATATTTATATTTCCTATATTTTCACATATTCTTTCTATATATTCCAATTCCTTAAGTTTCAAAAGAGTTTTATTTTCGTCCATAAGTTTTGCTGTATTAAGTAATGAACGAGTTGAAGCTACTTCTTCACGTCTTGAGATAACATTCGCTTGTGCTTTCTTTTCTGCAATAAGTACAGTATTCATAATATCTCTTATCTCTCCTGGAATAATTATATCCTTAATATTTGCTTCAAATATATCTATATAAATTTCTTTAGATTTCTCTTTTATTTTTTCAAAAATAAGATTTGAAAGTTGCTCTTTATTTTCTAAAACTTCATCTATTTTATACTTCCCTATATACTCTCTAAGAGCTAATTGTACTATTATATGTATTTGTTCTTGATAATCATTTACTTTAGTAAATATTTTAATATAATCTATAATCTTATAATTACAAACAAAATTTATACGTAATGTAACTTTGTCCTGTGTAAGTATTTCTTGTCCTGAAATATTTAATTGAGTAATTCTTGTATCAAAAATTCTATAATCAATATTTATACTATTCTTCCAAAAATAATATACTCCTGAACTTAATAATCTAACAAAATTTTTATTAAAATATAATAAAGCTTTTTGATATTCTAATACTTCTATTTTCCTATATAACTCTTTAGGCATTTTTTCAAATATATATTTTGGTATATTTTCTGATACCTCTGGTTTTGATATATCTATAAATTCAAAAGTATGTTTATCATTTATTGACCAAAACGCATGCTCTCCACTTGTCAAAGCTTGTTCAAATACACCATTTATATAATGTAGTGCTATTTGTTCATCTTCTACTTTTACTTTCTCAATTAACTTTAAAAATTCTTCATTTTTAAATAAATTTTCTATTGAAAATATATTATTACTTCCAAGCCCAGTATCATAAAGACTTTCACTCACATATCTAGTATCAAGAACAGAATATTCTATATTTATATCATTATTCCAAAAATAATATATTCCTGTTCCTAATATTTTTTCAATTTTCTTATTATAATATAATACAACTTTTTGATAATCTAATACTTCTATTTTCCTATATAACTCTTTAGGTATTTTTTCAAATATATATTTTGGTATATTTTCTGATATTTCTGGTTTTGATATATTAATAATCTTAAATTTATGCTTATAATTTATTTCCCAAAAAGCATATCTACCAGGTAATAAAACTTCTTTAAATTTTTCATTAACAAAATGTAAACATATATGTTCATCTAATACTTCTATTACTTTTGTATTTTTTCTAAAGTCATTATCTTTAAGTAAAATATCAATAGAACACATATTAGAATATATTTTACTATCAATTCTTAAAATTTCTATACTTTTATCATTCCAAAGATAATATTTTCCTGGATTAACAACTTTAACAAATTTACCACTTTTAAAAAAAAGTCCTCTTTGTTTTTCATTTATAACAACCTTTTTCATAAATCTCACTCCTATTATTATAATATTAAAAATAAAAAAATATTCAATATATTAGATACGGCTTAAAAATTAAGTATATATTTATGATAAATGGAATTATAAAATAAAAATCTTATAATTTGATTTCTCTAAAATATAAACGGTATCCTTATAAGACAAGGCATCTAATATATTGCATATAATAATAAACAATAATTATAGAAAATACTTATAACACCTTCTATAATATATATTTCTATACTAGAATATTTTTTTATTAATTTCAAATCTAGTAGATATCGGTGGTTCTGCCTACCACTAAAATTATATGCAGAATATTTTTTTATTAATTTCAAATCTAGGGATTAAATCTAGAGATTGATGGATTTGAACCATCTAAACCAAAAAATTTAAACAATCTTTTTCCTATTAGCAGTGGAATTGGAGTAAAGCATTTATTGACATATATTTCGGTAAAACCTAATATATCGTAGTGATATAAAAATCACAAACACATAAACACTTCATTGTAATTATATATTATATTAAAATATTTATCATTAAAAAAATTTTACGAAAACTAAAAAAGTTAAAAAAAAAGCATTAAATAAATTATTTAATGCTAAAAAATTGCGGAGATAGGATTTGAACCTATGACCTTCGGGTTATGAGCCCGACGAGCTACCAAACTGCTCCACTCCGCGATATTTAATTAAAAACAAAATGGATGGAGAAGGATTTGAACCTTCGAAGCCGAAGCAACAGATTTACAGTCTGCCCCCTTTGACCGCTCGGGAATCCATCCAAAAATCTTAAGCCGATGAACGGACTCGAACCGTTAACCTGCTGATTACAAGTCAGCTGCTCTGCCAATTGAGCCACATCGGCATAAATAAATATAAAAATCACACCCTCAAAACTGAATATTGTAACAAAGATATCAAAAACTATTTATATATATTGGTCAAGCCCTCGACCTATTAGT
>X157_Grey_Heron__coassemble_1521_pt1 | contig 13758 bp, 11 predicted proteins | sample X157_Grey_Heron__metabat2_low_PE_010 | metagenome-assembled genome bin X157_Grey_Heron | reverse complement strand
GAATAATTATAAGTAAAAAAGTCTTTTTATAGATTATTTATACAATTATTTGCCTGAATTTCATATTGTAAGCTTAAATATTTAAATTTTTTAATCTATTTATTTATATGTAAAAGTTTGATATAATTTGTAACATATATTTTTAAAAATACTTAAAAATATAAATATGTTAAATATTTAAGGAGATGAATATGGAGAGAAAGGAATATGGTTTATTTACAGTTATTACGCTTATAATAGGGATTGTTATAGGTTCGGGTATATTTTTTAAAAGTGATAATATACTTGTATACACAGAAGGTAGTATTTTAAAAGGTGTAATTATATTTGCTATATGTTCATTAGGAATAGTATTTGGTAGTTTATCAATAGCTGTACTTGCACAAAGAACTAAAAATGCTGGGGGTATAGTTGCATATGCAGAAGAATTTGTTAGTAAAAAAGTTGCTTGTGCTTTTGGTTGGTTTCAAGCTTTCATATATTTTCCAGCTATAAGTTCTATAATAGGTTGGGTTTTTGCAATATATTTTTGTATGCTTTTTGGCATAGAAAGTACTAATATAAATCTTTTAATAATATCATCAATTGCAATTATTCTAATATATATATTAAATTCAATTTCAGCTAATATGGGTGGCCAATTACAAAATATTTCAACTATTATAAAATTGATTCCTATGGTTATAATAGCTTTTGCTGGCATATTTATGAGTGGAAATACAGAGATTATATTTAGTTCTAATACAAATATTTCAAATTCTATCGGTTGGCTTGGAGCAATTGCACCAGTAGCTTTTTCTTACGAAGGTTGGATTGTTTCAACTTCTGTTTCTCATGAAGTTAAAAATTCTGAAAAAACATTGCCGTTTGCACTTGTATTTTCTTCTATATTTATATTAGTAATATATGTGTTATATTTTGTTGGTATAAGTGTACTTGTAGGTCCAGAGACTATAATTGCTGTTGGTGATGAGCACGTTAATTTAGCAGCACAAAAAGTTTTTGGAGATTATGGAGCTAAAATTATAGTTACATTCATTGTGATATCTGTTTTAGGTGGTTTGAATGGTCTTGTTCTTGGTTTTATTAGAGTTCCTTATTCATTAAGTACAAAAAATATGTTTCCAGCATCAGAAAAAATTGCTGTTATAAATGAAAAATTTAAAACACCTTTAAATTCTGCTATTGTGGCATTTGTTATAAATATAGTGTGGATATTAATAAATTATGTTGTTCAAGAAAAAGGATTATTACCAAATTCTGATATTTCTGAAGCACCTATTGTTGCGAGTTATATATTATACATAATACTTTATGTAACAGTTATTATTATGTATAAAAAGGGTAATCATAATATAAGTTTTGTTAAAGGTATTATTTTTCCAGGACTTGCTATTATTGGAGCTATAATAATAATAAGTTGTGGATTAGTTAATCCTGTAATATCATACTATATGATAGTTTGTATAGCATTTATGTTACTTTCTGTATTATTTATGAAAAATAAGTGATTAAAAATCAAATAGTAAAAAAAGCAATAACAAATTTTTGTTATTGCTTTTTTTGTTAAAAAATATTTGTATAAGTTATAAATATATGATATAATAGTGTCTACATTAAAAATACAAATGTTTTTTTATGAAATAATTTTTGATTTAGGTTGGTGAGTTTTAATGAATAGTATTAATATAGCTATATTAGGTATAGGAACTGTTGGTGGTGGTACATATAAGATTATTGAGAATCAGAAATCAGAGTTTTTAAAAAAAATAGGTTCAAATATAAATATAAAAAAAATACTTGTTAAAGATAAAAATAAATATAGAGAAGGTATTAAAGAATCTCTTATAACAGATGATTGGAATGAAATTATAAATGATGATAGTATTCATATTATTGTTGAAGTTATGGGGGGAATAGAACCAGCAAAAAGTTATATAATTGAGTCTTTAGAAAGAGGTAAATCTGTTGTAACAGCCAATAAGGATTTAATTTCATCTTATGGTAATATAATATTAAATATAGCCAAGAAAAACAATTGTGATATTCTTTTTGAAGCAGCAGTAGCTGGTGGAATACCTATAATACGCCCTTTAAAACAATGTTTAGCAGGAAATAATATTCGAGAAATTGTAGGAATTATAAATGGTACAACTAATTTTATATTAACAAAAATGACTGATAGTAAAATGAGTTTTAATGAAGCTCTAGAAATTGCTAAAGAATTAGGATATGCTGAAGCTGAACCAAGTTCGGATATAGAAGGGTTTGATTCAGCAAGAAAATTAGCAATAATGTCATCAATAGCATTTAATTCAAGAGTTTCTTTTGAAAATGTATATGTTGAAGGCATAACTAATATTTCTTTAGATGATATAGAGTATGCGAAAGAATTAGGTTGTTGCATAAAACTTGTTGGTATTGCAAATAATTTTAATAATGAGATTGAAGTAAGAGTACATCCTGTATTAATACCTAATGAACATCCTTTATCAAATGTTAAAAATTCTTTTAATGCTATATGTGTTAAAGGTGATTTTATAGGAGATGCAATGTTTTTTGGAAATGGTGCAGGAGAACTTCCAACAGCAAGTGCAATAGTAGGAGATATTATAGATATAATTAGAAATATAAATTTTAATTGTTGTGGAAGAATAAATTGTACTTGTTATAGAAATATAGCGATTAAAAGTATAGATAATGTGTATTCTAAATATTTTGTAAGAATGCAAATTTTTGATAGACCTGGTATACTTGCTAAAGTTTTAACTGTGTTTGCTAAAAATAGTGTAGGTATATATCAAATGTTACAAAAAAATAAAAGAGATAATGGTTATGCTGAAATAGTTATAGTAACAGATAAAGTTAAAGAGGAGTATATTAATAAATCTATAAATGATTTTAATGATAAGATTATAGTGAAAAAAATAGATAGTATAATTAGAGTATATTAATATAAAAGTCAAGGTTTAGCCTTGATTTTTTTAATATAATTTTAAAAATGTCACTATTAGTTAAAGACAAAACTGTTATATCATATGCTTGTAAATATTGATTTTTAAGAATATAATTAATTTATCGAAAGGTTGGTTTTTCAAAAATGTCATTATTGGAAAAAAGTGATTTTAAAAAAGCTAAATTAACATCACGTCAAAAAACAATCATCGAAATTTTAACAAGATTTACACCAACAAATCCAGTTACTATTTCAGCAATATCAGAAGAATTAAAATTAAGTTCAAGAACTATATTGAGAGAAATTCCTAAAATAGAAAAATGGCTTTCAGATAATCATTTTAAATTTATAAGAAAGCCAGGAGTTGGATTAATAATTGATGAAAGTATTGAAAATCAAAAATTAATATTAGAATTACTTGAAATAGAAAATATAGAAAAAAGTTATTCAAAAGAAGAAAGAAGAAAACTTATATTGCTTGAGCTTCTTTCAAATAAGGAACCTCTAAAGTCTTTATATTTTACATCAAAATTTAAAATTTCAGAAGGTACTTTTATTAATGATATTGATTTTTTATCTGAATGGTTAAAAAATTTTAATATATCTGTTATTAAGAAAACTGGAGTTGGTATATATATTAATGGCAATGAGGATAGTTATAGACAAGCAATTTCAAATGCTGTATGTGAGTTTATGACAGAGGAAGCAATATTGAATGTTTTAAATAGTACTGATACTATTAATAATAGTTTTAAATTACCTACAAATTATCAAAATAGAATTTTTAGTTTTATTGATAATAAAACTATGAAAGTAGTAGAAGAAATACTTATATATATAGAAAAAAAACTTCATATAAAATATACAGATAGTGCTTATATGGGTCTTATTATTCATATATCCCTTGCTATAAAACGTATACAGAATTTTGAAGAAATTAAAATGGAAAATGAGAAATTATCAAAACTTGAAATTATGCCTGAATTTTCAGTTGCAGAAGAAATTAGTAAACTTATTAATAAAAAACTTAATGTTTTAATACCTAAAGATGAAATAGGATATATAACTATACATCTTTTGAGTGCTAAAATATGGATAAATGAGAAAAATAAAAATTTTGATTTTAATAATATAAATATTAAACAAATAGTAATTAACATTATTAATATTGTAGAAAATGAATTAAATATATACTTAAGAGATAATGAAATGCTTATTGATGACCTTAAAAATCATATTAAACCAGTATTAAGCAGGTTATCTATGAATGTTAGAATAAAAAATTCTCAACTTAAAACAATAAAAGAAAATTATCCTGATATTTATAAAGCTACTGAAAAAGCTTGTAATATTTTAAAAGAAACTCTTTCAATTAAAAAAGTTTATGAAAATGAAGTTGCTTTTATAGCAATGCATTTTTGTGCTGCTGTTGAAAAATTGAAAACAGTTGAAAATAAAATTTCTGCTGTTATAGTTTGCCCTACTGGTATAGGAACATCAAAAATGTTATCTATAAATATTTTAAAGTACTTTAATAACATAAATATAAAATATACTATGTCAGCAATTAATATTGATATAAATAAGCTTTATGAAGAAAATATTGATATTATAATATCAACTATAAAACTTGATATTGATTTTAATTTTATATGTGTAAATCCAATATTTTTAGAACAGGATAAAATATTACTTAAAAATGCTTTAGATAATATAAATAAGAAAAAAAAATTAAAATTAAGTAAAAATTTATTAAATGATAGTAAATTTATTGATAAAAAAGATGTAATATATATAAAAAATTTAAGTATTGAAATTTTAAATTTAATATCATCATTTCAATTGCTTATTGTTGAATCATTTGAAAATGAGTACGAATTAATAAAGACTTCAGCCTCTATATTTGCTCAAAATATAAATGAGAGAGATATAATTTATAATGATTTTTTAAAAAGAGAAAATGTATCAAAAGTTTATATAGATGATTTTAAAATAAAATTTTTGCATTGTAAAACCAATGTTATGAAGAATTGTTGTTTTGGATATATAAGAATTAATAATTTTATAAAAATTGATAATAATGAAATTATAGGAGTTGTAATTATGATAGTTCCTGAAGACAATAATGAAATTTATACTGAAATTATGAGTGAATTAAGTGGAGCAATAATAGAAAATGATGAATTATTTAGGGCATTAAAGCAAAATAAACAATCAGAAATACTTGTTGAAATTGAAAAAATTCTTATGAAATTTTATAAAAAGAATATAATAAAAAGAATGGAGTGTTAAATATGAAAAATAGCATTCAAAAATTTGGTAAATTTTTAAGTGCAATGGTTATGCCAAATATTGGTGCTTTTATTGCGTGGGGATTTATAACAGCTTTATTTATTGAAGCTGGCTGGTTTCCTAATGAAAGACTTTCAACTTTAGTTGGTCCTATGCTTTCATATCTTATACCAATTCTTATTGCTATACAAGGTGGTAAAATGGTTGGAGGAGATAGAGGAGGAGTAATAGGTGCTATTGCTACAATAGGTGTTATTTGTGGTTCAGAACAAACGATGCTTATAGGTGCAATGTTTATGGGACCTTTAGCAGGATTAGTAATTAAACTATTTGATAAATTTGTTTATGGTAAAATTCCAGCAGGTTTTGAAATGCTTATAAATAATTTTTCTGTTGGTATATTAGGTATGATACTTGCAATTATAGGGTATTATTTAATAGGTCCTATTATGGCAACAATACTTGCTTTTCTTGCAACTGGAGTTGCTACTCTTGTACAAAATAAATTACTTCCATTTGTTGCAATATTTGTTGAACCAGCGAAAGTACTTTTCTTAAATAATGCAATAAATCATGGTATTTTTACACCAATAGGAGTAGAACAAGCTTCAGAGATGGGTAAATCTATAATGTATATGTTAGAAGCTAATCCAGGACCAGGACTTGGTGTATTACTTGCTTATTGGATATTTTCAAAAGATAAAACAACAAAAAGTTCAGCTCCTGGTGCTGTAGTAATACATTTTTTAGGAGGTATACACGAAATATATTTCCCTTATATACTTATGAATCCTATTATTATTATTGCTCCAATAGTTTCTTCTATTGTAACAATATTTTTCTATTCAATAATGAATGCAGGACTTGTTGGACCAGCATCTCCAGGTTCAATTATAGCATTTCTTGCAGTTGCACCTAAAGGAGAAACTTTAATAGTAGCTGCTGGTGTATTAATTGCAACAGTAATATCATTTCTTGTTGCTTCTCCTATTGTAAAAATGTCAGGAGAGAAGAATCTTGATGATGCAACAAATAAAATGAAAGATATGAAAGCTCAAGCAAAAGGAACTGTAAGAGCAGATGGTGAAATTAAAAAAATTGTATTTGCTTGTGATGCTGGTATGGGTTCTTCTGCTATGGGAGCTACTAAATTTAGAAAAAGAATATCAAATTTAAATTTAGGTATTACAGTTATAAATACATCTGTTGATAATGTTCCATCTGATACTGATGTAGTTGTTTGTCAAACTGTTTTGCAAGATAGAGCGAAAAAAAGTTGTCCAAATGCACAACTTGTAACAATAGAAAATTTTCTTGCAGATATTAATCTTGATGAGCTTTATAATTTATTAGAAAAAAAATCAAATTCAAAAATAGATAATCAAAATATAAATAATATTTCAAATAATGTTAATAATAATGATATATTAATTAAAGAGGGTATAAAAACAGGTTTAAAATCTGTTTCAAAAGAAGATGCTATTAAAGAAGCTGGAAAACTTCTTAATAAACTTGGATATGTAAATGCTAACTATATAGAAGCAATGATTGAAAGAGAAAAAACTGTTTCAACATATATGGGACTTGGTGTTGCTATACCTCATGGAACATCAGAAGCAAAAAAAGAAGTTAGAAAAACAGGTATTGTAATTTTACAATACCCAGAAGGTATCGATTTTGGAGAGGAAAAAGCATATCTTATATTTGGAATTGCTGGTATTGGTGATGAACATCTTGATTTGTTAGCTAAAATAGGTTCAATAATAGAAGATGAAAAGAATCTTGAAAAACTTAAAAAAGCTAAAACAGCTGAAGAAGTTATTGAAATGTTTAAGTAAATTTTTATATATGTGTACTTTTGATTTTAGTACACATATATATTAATTAAAGGGAGGTATTTTATAATGAGTAAAGCAATACAATTTGGAGCAGGTAATATTGGTAGAGGATTTATAGGGGCATTACTTGAAAGTTCTGGTTATAATGTTATTTTTGCTGATGTAAATCAAGAAATTATTGACAAAATTAATAAAGATAAATTTTATACAGTGCATATAATGGATATTTCTTGTAGTGAACAAATTGTTAAAAATATAAGTGCTATAAATTCGACAAGTGAAGAAATTATTGATGAGCTTGTAGAGGCTGAATTAATAACAACAGCAGTTGGACTTGTAATATTACCAAAATTAGCACATACAATAGCTAAATCAATTAATATACGTTTTAAAAATAATATTAAAAAATATTTAAATATAATTGCCTGTGAAAATGCGATAAAGGCAAGTTCTCAACTTAAAGAAGAAATATATAAATTGCTTGATGATAATGCAAGAGAATATGCTGATAAATATATTGGATTTCCTGATTGTTCAGTTGATAGAATTGTACCACCTGTTAAAAGTGATAATTTTATAGATGTTGTTGTTGAAGGTTTTTATGAATGGAATGTTGAGCAATCAGCATTTAAAGGAGAAATTCCAAAAATAAAAGGTATGAATCTTGCTAATAATCTTATGGCATATATTGAAAGAAAACTTTTCACATTAAATACAGGACACGCTATAACATCTTATATAGGATATTTAAAGAGTTATAAAACAGTTGATGAAAGTATTAGAGATAATAAGATATATAATATAGTAAAATCTGCTATGATAGAGAGTGGAGAGGGACTTATTAAGAAATATAATTTTAATAAAGATGAACATTTAAAATATATTGATAAAATTATAAGTCGCTTTAAAAATCATTATCTAAAAGACGAAGTTTCAAGGGTTGGTAGAGAGCCTTTAAGAAAACTTAGTCCTAATGATAGACTTGTTAAACCATTTATGACTGCAATTAGTTATAATTTACCTGTTGATAATTTAACAATAGGTATAGCAGCAGCTTTAAATTATGATAATAAAGATGATATACAAAGTATTGAACTTCAAAATAATATAAAAAATAAAGGATTAGTAAATGCTTTTTCAGAAGTTTCTAACATAACAGATAAATTTTTACTTGAAAGAATTGAATATTGTTATAAAAATATAAAAAATTTTATATAATATATTTAAAAATGTCGAATTTAAGTGTATAATAATATTTATACACTTTAAATTTATTTAAGTGTAAATTTAGGTTGAGGAATTTTAAAAGAAAGAAGGAGATTTTTTATGGTATCTAAAAAAGTTATAGTTAATAACAAAACAGGACTTCACGCTCGTCCAGCATCAAGCCTTGTTTCATTTGTTAAAAAATTTGGTTGTACAGTGACACTTGTTAATGGTGATAAAAAAGCAAATGCAGCAAGTATTATAAATGTTCTTACACTTGGAGCAAAGCAAGGTGCAGAGCTTGAAGTTATTGTTGAAGGTGCTAATGAAGAAACTGCAATTGATGAAATTGTAAAATTTATTGAAACACTTGAAGATTAATTTTTTGGGGAAATGGAATAAATAGAGAGGTATTAAATTATGAAAAATATTAAGGTATCTAAGGCTGCTTCTAAAGGTATTGTTATGGGAAAAGCCTTTATTGTTGTGCAAGAGAAACTTGAAGCTGATAAGAAAATAATTAAGGATAATGAAAAAGAAATTGAACTTGCTAAATTTCATAAAGCTGTAAAGGATTCTGTCGAAGATATTAAAATTCTTGCTAAAGAGTCTGAAATTTTTGCAGCTCATCTTGATGTTGCTGAAGATGCAACTCTTCATGAATCAGTAGAAAATAAAATTAATAGTGAGAATAAAAATGTTCAACTTGCTCTTGAAGAAACAGTTGCTGAAATAGTAACAATGTTTGAAAGTTTAGATGATGAGTATTTAAGAGAAAGAGCTTCAGATATAAAAGATGTTGGTAAAAGAATGATGTGTAAGTTAAAAGGAGTAAAAAGTAATCCTTTTGAAGGTATAAATGAAGATGTTATAGTTGTTGCTGAAGATCTTACACCTTCTGATACTGCGACAATGGATTTTAATTTTATAAAAGGTTTTATAACAGAAGCAGGTGGTGTAACAAGTCATGTTGCAATTATGGCTAGAAGTATGGAAATACCAGCTTTTGTAGGTGTTGCTGATTTTAGAAGTGGAATTACAAATGATGATTTCATAATACTTGATGCAATAGGTAATGAAATAATAATAAATCCTGATGATGATATTAAAAAAACTTATATCAATAAAGCAGAAGAATACAGAAAAATGAAAGAAGAACTTGAGAGTATGAATGGACTTCCAGCAACTACTCTTGATGGTAGAACAGTAGAACTTTTTGCAAATGTAGGAAGTATTTTAGATGTACAAAATGCTGTTTCAAGAGGTGCTGAAGGTATAGGATTATTTAGAAGTGAGTTTCTTTATATGGAAAATACAAAATTTCCAACAGAGCAAGAACAATATGATGCTTATAAAAAAGCAATTGAAACAATGAAACATCCTATGATTATAAGAACTCTTGATATTGGTGGAGATAAGGAACTTTCATATTATAAATTTGATAAGGAAGAAAATCCTTTTCTTGGTTGGAGAGCTATAAGAATTTCTCTTGATTTAAAAGATGTTTTTAAAACGCAGCTTCGTGCAATATTAAGAGCCAGTGCTTATGGTGATATAAGAATTATGTATCCTATGATTATATCAGTTGAAGAGTTTAGATTAGCTAATGAAGTTCTTGAGGAATGTAAAGCAGAACTTAAGACAGATAGAATACCTTTTAATGATAGTATTCAAACTGGTATTATGATTGAAACACCAGCAGCAGTTATGTGTGCTGAAGATTTAGCTAAAGAAGTTGATTTCTTTAGTATTGGTACTAATGACTTAACTCAATATTTACTTGCTGTTGATAGAGGAAATCAAAAAATAGCTAAAATGTATAATTCATTCCATCCAGCAGTTCTAAGAGCAATAAATAAAGTTATAGAGGCTGGTCATAAATATGGTAAATTAGTTGGTATGTGTGGAGAGTTTGCAAGTGATGAAAAAGCACTTCCAATACTTTTAGGTATGGGACTTGATGAATTTAGTATGGCAGCAGTTGAAATTGCATCAACAAGATATCGAATTAGAAATCTTAAGTTTGAAGATTGTAAAGAGCTTGCTAAAAAAGTTTGCTCAAAGGGTACAATATCTGAAATAAGAGAACTTATAGATTAATAATATAAGAGTATCAAAAAATGTTTTGGTACTCTTTTTATATTATATGAAATATTTGTTAATATTTTAATTAACTGTATAATTATAATTTTGTTTACAATTACTTTTATTTTAATAAATTTTCTGATAAAATAAAAATATAATTTTAATTAATTTGATAGGAGTGGTTGTATGGAAATATATAACTGGAAAGAAATGCTTTTTCCTTATGAACAAACTGTAAAGGAGCTTACACTTAAATTTGAAAGCATTAAAAATGAATACAAACTTCTTGGTATGTATTCTCCTATTGAAACTGTTACAGGTAGAGTAAAAAAAATATCAAGTATACTTGAGAAAGCATCGAAAAAACAAATACCATCAAATAAAATAAGGGAAGAAATAGAAGATATAGCTGGTATAAGAATACAATGTCAATTTGTTGAGGATATTGAAAAAATTATATCTGTTATAAAAGAAAGAGATAATAAAGATCTTAGAATTATTGAAGAAAGAGATTATATAACAAACACTAAAGCAAGTGGTTATAGAAGTTATCATATAATTATAAAATATCCTTTAAGTACAGTTATGGGATATATAGAAGTACCAGCAGAAATACAGATACGTACTCTTTCTATGAATTTTTGGGCAGTAGCTGAACATTCTCTTAAATATAAATATAGTGGTAATATACCTGTTGAATTACAAAAAAGGCTTGTTAATTGTGCTGAAGCAGCTTTTAAACTTGATGAGGAAATGGGAACAATAAGAGAGGAGATAATGCATGCTCAACAATTAAATGAGATTAAAAATAAATTGTTAAATGAAATTATGGAAAATATTCATAAATTATATTTTGAAGCTAAAATAGAAGAAATGGACGAATTAAATAGAAAATTTGTTGATATATGGGAAGAAGATAATATTGATAAATTAAAGGAATTTAATCAACAGTTAAATGTTATGGCAGAAGTTTATAGGGTTTAGGGAGTTGATTTATATATGAGTTTATATGCTTTATCTGATTTACATTTGAGTATTTTTAGAAATAAACCTATGGATAAATTTGGAGAGATTTGGAAAAATCATACTCAAAAGATAAAAGAAAATTGGCAAAAAATAGTAAATAAGAATGATACTGTAATTATAGCAGGAGATATTTCTTGGGCCATGAATATAGAGGAAGTTATACCAGATTTTGAATTTATAAAGGGACTTAATGGTAGAAAAATAATATTAGAGGGAAATCACGATTATTGGTTTTGTTCTATATCAAAACTAAGGGATATTTTTGATTATGTTACTTTTATAAAAAATGATTTTACTACTTATGAAAATTATGCTATATGTGGTTCTAGAGGTTGGCTATGTCCTAATACAAATTTTACAGATAAAGATGAAAAAATATATAAAAGAGAAATAATACGAATTAATTTATCGATAGATAGTGCTATTAAAGCAGGGTATAAGGATAATATTATACTTGTTATGCATTTTCCTCCTTTAAATGATAAGAAGGAATATTCAGAGTTTATAAATATAATAAAAAAATATAATATTAAAAATGTTATATATGGTCATATACATAATAAAGAAAATTTTAAAAATGCTTTAAATGGATATTATGAAGGAGTTAATTATTATTTGACTTCATCAGATTTTTTAAATTTTTGTCCAACTAAGATATTATGAGAAAATAGTGAATAAGAAATATTCACTATTTTTTATATATAAATTATTTAAATTTTTTTGAATTTTTTGAAGTTATAGAAATTTATGAATCGTATTATAGTTATAACAATCAATAGAAAAGATTTTAAATAAAGGAATGGTAATAGTGTGAATGATAAAGAATTTAAAAAAATAGTTGAGAAATATCAAAATCTTATATTTACAATTTGTTTTCAATTTATAAAAGATTATCAGGAAGCACAAAATTTAACACAAGAAACATTTATTTCAGCATATAAAAATATTGATAATTGTAATTTATGTACGATTAAACCTTGGCTTTCAAAAATAGCTGTTAATAAAGCTAAAGATTATCTAAAAAGTGCTTATAATAGGCGTGTAGTTTTTGGAACTGAGTATGAAAAAGAAAATTTGAATATAAATAATTTTTTATTACATAAGAATAATATTCCAGAAAATATTATTATTTCAAATGAGAATTTTGAGTATATAAAAAATTATATTTTTAATCTTAGAGAACCATATCTTAATGTTGCGATATTATATTTTTTAGAAGAGAAAACTATTGAAGAAATATCAACTATTCTTAAACGTCCTAAAAAAACTGTACAAACTCAAATTTATAGAGCAAGAAGTATTTTAAAACAATATATAGATAAGGAGGAATAATTATATGAGTTTATTTGATAAATATGGACATTTAAAAGAAGATTCTTTTGAAATATTAATCAACAATACTGATAGTGAGTTAGAACGTTTAGAAATACTTGAACATCTTTCTGATTGTGACAAATGTATATTTTTATATACTGAAAAACTTTCAAACATAGAATTGATTGAATTAAAAGAGGATATTTCAAATACAATTATATTTAAGGTTAAAAAGAAATTAAAAATGATTTTTATAAATAAATATGCTAATGCTATAATAGCAGCTTGTTTTACATTATTATTTTGGACAAATGGAGTTTTTACGGATTTGAGTTCAAAAACTGTTCAGTATATAGCACAAAGTTATAATAATAAACAACAGTTTAATTGTTATAAATTAAATTATAATTACGAAAATAATATAATTAATTTTATTAATAATATTTTAAATTTAAATAATAATATTAGAAAGGATAGTAATTATGGAAAAAAATAAATTATTAATTTTTATATTTTCTTTTATACCAGGAGCAGGTCAAATGTATCTTGATATGATGAAAAAAGGTATAATAATAATGGCTTTGTTTTTTTTAATATTTTTAGGTGTAGGATTTTTAAGTTTTGATTTATTGGGAATTTTTAACATATTTTTGGCATTTTTACCTACAATATGGTTTTATTCATTTTTTGATACTCAAAATATGAAAGATTTTTCTTTTGAATATAGAAAAAAATGTGATGAAGAATTTTATAATCAATTTATTTATATTTTTAGTAATAAATTTTCATTTGGAGAATTTAATATTATTTTTAATTTGAAATTTTTAGGTGGATTTTTGATTTTTATCGGTTTAATGAATATAATTTTATTATTTAAAAGATATATTTATTTAATATTAAGAAATTTTGATATAAGAATAGCAAATTTTATAAATAATATTATTTATAATATACCAACTTTTGTTATTTCTTTATTAATAATATTATTAGGATTTAAAATTTTGAAAAATGATAAAAGTATTAATAAAGATAATTATATAG
>X157_Grey_Heron__coassemble_1518_pt1 | contig 13806 bp, 13 predicted proteins | sample X157_Grey_Heron__metabat2_low_PE_010 | metagenome-assembled genome bin X157_Grey_Heron | reverse complement strand
ACCTATATTTTGATATATTTTTTGTTTATTTTTATTGTTACTTTTTAGTTTAAAACTCTTATAAATATTACCTTTTTTTAACTTTATAATATTACAAATATTTTTATGTCTTTTAATTTTGAAATATTTGTAAACTGTTCCTTTTTTTGCCTTCAATTTTATCTTCAATTTTTTTATACCTTTTCTATTTTTTGTTTCACTATATACTCTATCATAAAAAGCTTCCCAAAGCTTTAAAATATTATCTTTTGAATAAAATAAATGACCATATTCTGACTTATTACTCCAAAAATTATAAAAATCTTTATCACTTTTAAGTTTAAATATAATATTCTCAAAATCTGATATATTATTTCCTTTTAAATAATAATCAAAAAGAATATTATTATATATATCTAAATCTCTTAACAGTATTGGCATACCTATACACATAGCTTCAAGTACTGTCATAGGAAAAAGTTCATTAAATGAAGGTAAAAATAAAATATCTGACATATTATAAATATCATTCATATATTCTCTTTCAATTATACCTGTAAAAATAACATTATTTGGTGCATTATCTATAAGTTCTTTTAATTCTTTATAACCATCTGTTACAACACCAAAAGAGAAACCTCCTGCCCATAAAAATGTTATATCAGGCATATTTTTTGCTACTTCTATAAAATCAAATATTCCTTTTCTCGTTTGTACTTGTCCAACTCCTAAAACTATAAAACTATTTCTTTTTATATTCCATTTATCTCTTAATTCAAACTTTTTATTACCATCATATTTATAAAAAGATTTATCAGAAACATAATTGGGTATATATGTTACCTTTTCCTTAGCAATACCATATTTTGCTAGTTCATCTATAAAATAAGGATTTACTGTTACTAAATAATCCATACTATCATAAAATTGTATAATATATTTATAAAAAATATTCTTTATTGCTTTTGGTATATCAATACTATTTTCAACTGTTTCTGGTAAAAAATGAACATATCCAACATTTGCAGAATATTTTCTATCTAGTCTTATAGGTATAAAAAATTCTGGATTAATTGTGTGAAAATGTTGTATGTCACATTTATTTTTTGAATTTATAAAAATTTCATATTTATTTTCTAAACCTTCTTTAACAAGATTCACTTGTTCAATATATGCAGAACCTACACCTTGTCCTTTTATAATATCAGCAGATGAAAGCATATTTATTGTTGGCATTATATTTATCTCCTTTCATATTTATAAAATCATATACGATAATATATTGTTATTATATTATATTTAAAACAAAAAACTCTACGAAAAAATTCGAAGAGTTTTTTATTTTTATTATTTATATACTTTCTTTCTTATTCAGAAATATTTTCTTCTGTTTTTTGTTGTTCTTTTACTTCTAAAGCTTTTTTAGAAAGACTAATTTTTTTCTGTTCCTCACTAACTTCAATAACTTTAACACTTATTATTTCACCAATTTTAAGAGCATCTTCTGGTTTAGCAATATGTTTTTCCGAAATTTGCGAAATGTGAATAAGTCCATCTACACCAGGTTCAAGCTCAATAAATGCTCCAAATGGTACTATTCTTACAACTTTTCCCTCTACAACTTTTCCTTCAGCATATTTCTCTGAAATATTTTTCCAAGGATTATTTTCCTCAATTTTAAGAGAAAGAGAAACTTTTCCCTTTTCTTTATCAACATCAATAACTAAAACTTCTATATCTTGTCCTTCTTTTAGTAAATTTTTAGGATTTGTTATACGTCCCCAAGACATTTCTGAAACATGAATAAGTCCATCTACACCACCAAGGTCAACAAAAGCTCCAAAATCTGTAATTCTACTTACTTTACCTTTAATTTTATTACCAATTTCAATAGAACTCAATAATTTAGTTTTCTTTTCATTAATTTCTTTTTCAATTATAGCTTTACGTCCACCAATTACACGATTTTTATTTCTATCAAATTCAATAATATTAAATGATAATTCTTGTCCTTTAAAAATATTAAGGTCATCTACAAATTTATTTGAAACTTGTGAAGATGGTATGAATATACGAACACCTTTTATTACTGTTATAAGTCCACCTTTCACAACTTCTAAAACTTTGCCACTTAAAACAGTTTTATTTTTATAAGCATTTTCTATTTCTGAAATTCCTTTTTGTGCTTCAATACGCTTTCTTGAAAGTAAAACATTTCCTTCACCATCATTAACACGTAAAACATAAACTTCTATTTCATCTCCAGGCTTCACAACCTCACTTGGAACAACATTAATATCATTGCTAAACTCTGCTCTTGAAATAATACCATCTGATTTATAACCAAGATTTACAGAAACCTCTTCATTTATTACTTGAATAACTTTTCCTTTAACAATCTCACCAGTATGTAAACTTACTAATGATTTATCAAGTAATTCTTGAAATGAAAGTTCTTCCTCTTTTTCAATATTAATATTTTGAGTTTCAAATTCGCTCATAGTACTAATTACCTCCTTAATTATTGCTGATGGAGTTGACGCACCAGCAGTTATTCCTATTTTATCATTACTATTGAAAATATTCAACACTAAATCATAAATACTTTCAATGTAATATGTATTACGACAATTTTTTTTGCAAATTTCATAAAGTTTTTGAGTGTTTGAACTCTCTTTATCACCTATTACAATCATTTTATCAACTTTCTTTGAAAGTTCTATAGCTTCTTTTTGTCTTTTATCAGTTGCCAAACAAATTGTATTATATATATTTATATTATTAATATTTAATTTTAGAATATTAATTATATTATCAAATTTTTCTTTTCTAAAAGTTGTTTGAACAACAACAGTTGTCTCAAAATCATTATTAATAACAATATTTTTAGCTTCTTCAACACTTTTAATTATAATAGCAGAATTTTGACACCAACCATTTATACCTATAATTTCAGGATGATTAGAATCTCCTATTATTATTATATTATTATTTTTATTAAAATTCTCTTTTACTATATTATGTATTTTTTTTACAAATGGACAAGTTCCATCTACATAATTTAGTTTATTTTTTTCTATTTCATCATAAACACTTTTTCCTACTCCATGTGAACGAATTATAATTTTACTATTTTCAATATTAGAAATATCGGAAATATTTTCAATTATTTCTACACCTTTAATCTTTAAATCATTTGTAACTTCCTTATTGTGTATTATTGAACCATAAGTATATATATTTTTTGAATTTCCAATTTCATTATAGCAACATTTTATTGCTCTATTTACACCAAAACAAAAACCAGCTGATTTAGCAACTATAATATTCATAATATAATTATTATCTCCATTCTAAAATTAAAAATACTATTTTTCTTCAATAAGTCTTTCAACTTCACTCATAATATCACTTGTAATTTTTGATAATTCTTCAGTTCTCACTCTTTTACCTTTATATTCATCTATATTAAAAGGTTTACCATAATTTACACGAACTTTTGAAAAAAGCTTGTAATTTCCAGTTATTCCAGCAGGTATAATAATAGCATCTGATTTTAGAGCAAAAAGAGCAACTCCTGCTTTCAATTCTGCTTTTTCTCCCTCTTTAACCCTTGTTCCTTGTGCAAAAATTCCTAAAATCTCACCACTTTTTAATAACTCAATAGTTCTCTTAAAAGACTTCATATCAGCCGAACCTCTATCAACTGGAAAAGTTCTTAAATTTTTCATTAAAATTCCTAAAAGCTTATTATCAAATAATTCTTTTTTAGCCATAAAATTAACTGGTCTTTTAGCATATATAGAAGCTGAAATTCCATCAAAATTACTGCTATGATTTGCACATATAATAACAGGACCATTTTTAGGTATATTTTCTCTTCCTCTTATCTCAACTCTAAACATAAATAAATACATCAATCTTAAAGCATATTTAGCTATATAATAAAACATAATAAAATTTTCACCCCTAAGTTACAAAAAAAATTTTTTGTTTATAATATCTTTAATATTAGATACAACCATTTCAATACTCATACCAGTTGTATCAATTTCAATAGCATCTTCAGCCTTTTTCAAAGGATTAAATTTTCTATTTATATCAATATTATCTCTTTCTATTATTTGTTTTTTTACATCTTCAATATTAGGATTTTCTCCAATGTTAACAAGCTCTCCAAATCTTCTTTTTGCTCTTTCATTAATTGTAGCATTAAGAAATATTTTTATATCTGCATTAGGTAATACATTCGTTCCTATATCTCTTCCATCCATAATAACAGAAATATTTTTTGCTAAATCTCTTTGTATTTGAACAAGTTTTTCTCTGACTTGAAATATCGAAGCAACATCTGATGCTGCTTTTCCTACAAACTGAGTTCTTATTTTAGAGGTAATATCAATACCATTCATATATATTAATTGTCCTTTTTCAGTTAATTTTATATCTAAATCAATATTATTAAGTATTGATTTAACTTCAAATTCATTTTTTGTATCTATACAATTATTAATACAATAATATCCAATACTTCTATACATCGCACCTGTATCAACATATAAAATATTCATATCATTTGAAATAATTTTTGCTACTGTGCTTTTACCACTTCCAGCTGGTCCATCTATTGCAATTGATATGTTTTTCATAAATATCACCCTTTTAAATTAACTATATCTGGTCTTAAAAATTTAGCACCATCAAGATATATATGTTTAACATCTTTTTGTTTAAAATCGACTTCACAAGTATACATTACTCTTATACATTTTTCAATACTGCCTTCAATATCAAGTTCTTGATGACATAATAACCCAGCTTGTACAATACCAATATTTCTTGCTGCAACAGCTGGATAAACTTTATTTAAATCTTTAGTCATAGTAAATATTATAGATATAATATTATCATTTGATATATTATTTAATTTATTAATTTCTTTTAAAAGAATTTCAGTTTTATTTAAAATCTCATCTTTTGTATTTTCATTCACTGTTATTGCTCCTCTTATACAAACAACAGACATATATTCACTCTCCTTATTCCTCTAAAACATATTTACCAGCACAATAACCAGTTGAAAAAGCAATTTGAAGATTATAACCACCAGTATAAGCATCAACATCTAAAACTTCGCCAACAAAATATATATTTTTAATTAATTTTGATTCCATAGTAGAAGGATTTATTTCGTTTACATCTATACCCCCACTAGTAATTACAGCTTCATTATAACCTACAACATCTGTTATTGTAAGTTTAAAATTTTTTATTAATTGACAAAGTAATTTTCTTTCATCTTTTTTTATACTATTAACTTTTTTCTCTGGAGATATACCTGAAAGTTCAATAATAATTGGTATAATTTTTTGAGGTAATAAATCATTAAGAGAATTTTTAAAATCTTTATTTATATATTTATTAAAATCTCTTAAAATTCTCTCATTAAGTGTTTTTTCATCAAGTGCTGGTTTTAAATCAATTACAATATAATTTTCATTATTAAGATTACCCAAAAGATGGCGACTTGCACTTAATATTATAGGTCCACTAATACCATAATGAGTGAATAACATTTCCCCAAAATCTCTATAAATAGTTTTATTTTCATTATTCTTTATAATTATCGAAACATTTTTTAAACTTAATCCCATAAGATTTTTACAAAATTTTTCTTTTACTTTTAGAGGAACAAGAGAAGGATATAATTTCGTTACATTATGTCCCATAAATTTAGCAAAACGATAACCATCTCCAGTTGAACCTGTTTTAGGATAAGAAAGACCACCTGTTGCAATTATTATAGCATCTGCAAAAATTTCACTATCATTTAAAAGTCTTATTCCTTTCACTTTATTATTTTCTATAATTATGTCTTTTACACAACTCTCAAGATGTATTTTAACATTATTTTTTATCGCATATCTTTCTAATGCTGAAATAACATCACTTGATTTGTCTGAAACTGGAAATACCCTATTTCCTCTTTCGACTTTTGTTTTTACTCCTAAATCTTCAAAAAATTTAACAGTCATTTTATTATCAAATGTATATAATGAACTATACATAAAATAAGGATTACCTACAATATTATCTATAATCGTTTCTATATCGCTTGCATTTGTCAAATTACATCTGCCTTTGCCAGTTATATATAGTTTCTTACCCAACTTGTTGTTTTTTTCATATAAATGAACTTGATGTCCATTTTCAGCAGCTCTACCCGAAGCAATAAGTCCTGAAGCTCCTCCTCCTATAACAATTACTTTACCCATTACAGCATCACCTTTGTTTCTACTTTTCTATAACTTTCAATATGTGACTTATCGTTAAATGTTAATAATAATGGTTTATTTTCTTTATTAAGTTGTATCATAGATATAGAAGTATTATCAATCCATATATTCCTATAAAAATCTCTTGGAATATTCATAATATATAAAAATAATATCTTTAAGAGACCACCGTGAGATACTATTATAATATTTTTTCCTTTGTCTTCTTCTAATATCTTATTAAATCCTAATGCAACTCTTTCTTCAACAATCTTTAAAGAACCATCACCAGGAAACTTTGCTCTATATGGATTATTAAAAAAATTATTAAAATCTTCTTTATAAAGTTCTCTTAATTCTTCAACTGTTTTTCCTTCCCATTCACCAAAATTTATTTCCTTAAAACATTCAGTTATTATAGGTTTAACTCCTATAACATTTGACAAAGGTTTCGCTGTTTGTACAGCTCTTTTTAAAGGTGAAACATATATTTTATCAATTTTATCAAAATTTTTAAATCTTTCACTCAATAATTCAGACTGTTTTAAGCCTTCTTTTGAAAGTTCTATATCAGTTAATCCCTGATATCTCCTTTCAACATTCCAATCTGTTTCCCCATGTCTTATAAGATATACTTTAGTTTTCATAAAAATCTTCCTTTATTATTTAATTTTAAATATCTAGTATATTATAATGTAATATATTATTCTATTCAAGAAAAAACAATGTGTAAATAATACACATTGTTTCAAAGACTTTTTAAATATTTAATTTCTTTTTCTGTTAAATATCTATATTTACCCTTCTTTAAATCTCCAATTTGTAAATTTCCAATAGCAATTCTTTGAAGTGTTGCTACTGGATGATTTATAGCTTTACACATTTTTCTCACTTGTCTATTTTTGCCCTCTTTTATGACTATTTTAGTATAACAATATTTTTGTTGTTCTTCTATAATTTCTATTTTAGCTGGTAATGATTTAACACCATTAATATATATACCACTTTTAAATTTATTTATTTCATTTATATTGGGAGTTCCAAAAAGCTTAGCAATATATGTTTTTTCTATCTCGTGTTTAGGATGTGTAAGTTTATAAGTCAAATCTCCATCATTAGTTAATAATAAAAGTCCTGATGTATCATAATCAAGTCTTCCAACAGGAAAAACTCTTTCTCTTACATTTTTTAAAATATCTGTTACAGAAAATCTATTGAACTGGTCTTTTACAGTAGTAATAACTCCTTCTGGTTTATTTAACATAATATAAACATATTTTCTATTTTGTAATACTCTATTTCCTTTATATTTTACAATATCTTTTTCATCATCTATTTTTGTACCAAGTTCTTTTACTAATTTATCATTCACAGTAACTAATCCTTTAAGAATTAATTCTTCTGATTTTCTTCTTGATGCAACACCTGAATCAGCAAGATATTTCTGCAGTCTTACAATCATATATTCTATTTTCAAAATTATAAATTTATAATTTTGATTTACTCCTTTCTTTATTAATAAAATATTAATTTATTAAAACATTAATTAAATCATCATCTGTTATTTTTTTACCATCTGCCCAAATTCTATCAATATCATAAAATTCTCTATCTTCTCTACTAAAAATATGAATGATTACAGTATCATAATCGAGGAGTATCCAATTAGCATTTGTATACCCTTCAGAATGTAATAATTTAAAACCATTTTTAAAAAGTTTTTCTTCTATTTCATCAGCTATTGCTCTCAATTGATTAGGGTTATTTCCTGTTGCAATAACAAAATAATTTGTTAAATCTGATATTTTCTCTATATCAATTATATTTATATCTTCTGCTTTTTTGTCTTCAAGAGCTATTTTTGCTATTTTTAATATTTTCAAAGTATCATTCATTAATATATTCTCTCCTTAATATTATTTATTTCTATAATATTCTAACGCTTCTAACGAAAGAGGATGTAATTTCAAATTTCTTTCATTAACATATTTTATAGTATTTTCAAGTATAAATTTCATAGCTAAATCTAAATCTATATAAGATAATCTTCTTGCCTCTTTCAATCCATCAAAAGGTTTCCTATTTTCTTCAATATAATCAGAAATATATATTATTTTTTCTAACAAAGACATATTTTTTCTACCTGTTGTATGATATTTTATAGCATTTAATATATCTATATCATCAACAAGATATTCTCTTTTAGCAACTTCTGAACCTAGAAAAGGATGAATTAAATCAAATTGTTCTTTTATAATATCATCAATTTCAATATGATATTCCTTACACAATCTTTTTTTCAATTTTATTGGATAATCTTTCGCACAATCATGTAAAAGTGCTGCTATGTTAGATTTTAATTGTATTTTTTCATCTCCATACAACTTAGAAAGATTTTTTGCTTCTTCAACAACTCCTAAAGTATGAATATATCTTTTTATTGATAATGAAGATTGTAATTTTTCTTGTATAATATCTTTATCAAGCACAAAATTAGCCTCCAATTTAAATAAATTTTTATAAAGTCCAAATTTTTTAATATATTCTTCTACACTTTCTGGCAAAAGATATTTTATAGGTTTACCTTCAAAAACTCTTCTTCTAATATCTGAAGAGGATATTTCAAGAGCTGGTACTTTCATATAATGTATTTTTTCATTATATTTCTTTATTATATTACCAATTTTATTATATAATTTTTTTTCATCATAACCTGGACGAGTAACAACAATAAAATCACATATACTTAATAATTCTTCATAACTCTTCCATTCCATTATATGTTCAATAGCATCTACACCTGTTATAAAATATAGTTTTACATTTTCATCACATATATTCTTTAATTGCTTTATTGTATCAATAGTATAAGTTGTACCATTTCTATCAATTTCAATTCTCGAATTTATAAACTTACTATTTGTTATTGTCGCAATAGATGTCATCATATATCTATGTTCTTTTGATGTTACATTTTTAGTTTCATCATTCTCTTTCATATAAGAATATCCTGTTGGCATAAAAACTACTATATCTACATTAAAATGATATAAAACAGATTCCGCTGTTGCAAGATGTCCATAATGTATTGGGTCAAAAGTCCCTCCCATAATAGCTATACTTTTATAATTTTTTAATTGCTCTTCTTCTGTATACATTTTTAACCCTCATAATATATTATTTAATTTATATAAAGTATACTATTAAAACAACATTAATTCAATCAAATTATATATAAAAAAAGAAGGGATTAATTATCCCCATTTTATAATATTATTTAGATTATTTCTTTGGTAACTCAATACTAGGCTTTGTTTTTGATTTTCTAAATAGAATAAATCTATTTCCTATTACTTGAACAATTTCAGAATGAGTCCTTCCAGAAATAGTTTCAGCAACATCTTTAGTATCTAATAAATTATTATCCAAAACATTTATTTTTATAAGTTCTCGTGCCTCAAGTGCATTGTTTATTGCCTCTGTGATTTCTGGTGTAATTCCTGATTTACCTATATGAAATATAGTATTCATAGGATTTGCAAGAGCTCTTAAATATGCTCTCTGTTTATTTGTCAACATATAAATTCTTTCCTTTCTAAAAAATAAAACATTTATATACTTAATTTTTGATTTTACAATATTTATTTATATTAATCAATACCTAAAATAAAATATGAGCTATAATTGATATTATTGGTAATGTTATAAGAGTCCTTTCAATAAATATTATAAATAAATTAAAAAATGAAACAGGAATTTTACTACCCATAATTATACTACCAATTTCAGACATATATATAAGTTGTGTTACAGAAGTAGCAGAAATTATAAATCTTGTCATATCTGATTCTATTGTATTTGCCATTACAGATGGTAAAAACATATCAGCAAAACCTACAATAACAGTTTTAGAAGCTTCTACAGCTTCTGGTATACCAAGTAATTTATATATTGGTATAAAAGGCATACCAATAATTGAAAATATAGGAGTATATTCAGCTATTATAAGTGCTATTGTACCAAAAGCTAATATTACAGGTAAAGTTCCAAACCACATATCAAAAACATTTTCAAACCCCTCAATAAAAAAAGATTTTATATTCTCACTTTTTTCAGCCTTTTCAATTGCTTTTTTAATTCCCCATTTAATAGGCGTATAACCTTTTGGTATATCTTCAATAAACACTTTTTTATTATTAAAATCATCTGGAATTTTTGATAATGGTGGTATTTTAGGTACTATAATTGCTGCAATTATTCCAGCAAATGCAACTGTTCCATAAAATGGTATAAACATATGTTCAAGACCAACTTCACTTATTACAACAATACTAAAAGTAATACTTACTGCTGAAAAAGTTGTAGCTATAACTGTAGCCTCTCTTCTTGTATAATAACCTTCTTCATATTGTTTTGATGTTAGAAGGACTCCAATAGAACCATCTCCAAGCCAACTTGCAACACAATCAATAGCACTTCTTCCTGGAAGATTAAAAACTGGACGCATAATTCTTATAAGTAAAGCTCCAAAAAAATCAAGTAATCCAAAATTCAACAATAATGGTAATAATATACCTGCAAGAAAAAATACACACACAAGTATAGGCATAAGTTCATTTATTACAAGTCCTCCAGTATTATTCCCTATAATAAAATCAGGTCCTATATCAAAATATAAAAATGTTGCAAAAATAAAACCTATAATACGAATAATAAACCAAAAATTATTAGGTGAAAAAAGCTTATCAATATTTTCTTTATTTCTTATAAATTTTAAATTAAATATTTTATGTAAAACAGTTAATAGAAAACTTATAGATATAAGTATATATATTATTGAAATAGAATAATTTTCTATAATATCTAAAAGTTTATTAGCCATTATAGCAACAGGTATTGTAAAATTCTGTTTATCTTTTATCGGTGTAACAAATAAAAAAATACCCAAAAGAGATGGTATTAAAAATTTATAAAAATTTTTATTATTAAAAAAATACATTTTTATTCCTCCACAAAAATAATATAAAACATTACAATAAAATTATAATATAAAACATTACATAAAAATATAGTTTTAGTCAATGGTATAAATCAATATTTTTTAATTTTTTATTTTTTTATAGTTAAATATAAATAATATTTTTATTATTAAAATTAAATTTTAATAAATAAATAAACAAATTCTTAATATATTTTTTAATATTATTATTGCATTTTATCAAAATAAAATATATAATTTATTTAATATAAAATTAAATAATAATATTAATATTAAATAACAAAGGAGGAAATTTTTATGACAAAAAAAATATTAATGCTTACTGGTGATTTTACAGAAGATTATGAAACAATGGTTCCTTTTCAAGCCCTTGAAATGTTAGGATATAAAGTTGATGCTGTTTGTCCTGATAAAAAATCTGGAGATATTATAAAAACAGCTATACATGATTTTGAAGGAAACCAGACATATACAGAAAAAGTAGGTCATAATTTTACATTAACAGCTGACTTTGATAAAGTAAATACTTCTGATTATATTGGTTTATTTATTACTGGAGGACGTGCTCCAGAATATATAAGACTAAATAAAAGAGTTATTGAAATAGTACAGGAATTTTTTAAAGATAATAAACCAGTTGCCTCAATATGTCACGGTCCTCAAGTTTTAACTGCTTCAAATGTATTAAAAGGCTATAAATTAACAGCATATCCTACAGTTGCTCCTGATATAATAATAAGTGGAGGAGAATACATTGAAGTTAAACCAAATGAAGTAGTAGTCGACAAAAATCTTGTAACTTCTCCTGCCTGGCCTGGTAACACAAAAATTTGCTCTGAATTTATAAAACTTCTTGGTGCAAAAATTGAAATATAAAAAAAGGTGTTTTAAACACCTTTTTTTATGTAAGTTCATTAATAAACTCTTCTATTCTATCCATACCTTTTTTAATAATATCAATAGATGTTGCATATGATAACCTTATATAATCAGGCATACCAAAATCGGCACAAGGTACAACAGCAACAAGTTTATGTTCAATAAGAAGCTTTGCCATATCTGAAGCAGATTTTATTTCTATTTTATTAAATTTTTTTCCATATATTCTAGATATATCTATAAAAATATAAAATGCACCTTCTGGTTTTAAAGCTGATATATATGGTATTTTTTCCTCTCTTTCAAATATATAATCACGACGTTTTTTAAATTCTTCTTTCATTATATTTACACATTCTTGTGAACCTTCAATAGCAGCAATTGCTGCTTTTTGTGCAATAGAATTAGGATTTGATGTCATATGAGATTGTAATGCTGATATAAGTTTTGCAATTTTAATATTTGAAGCAGTATAACCTATTCTCCAGCCTGTCATAGAATAACTTTTTGAAACACCATTTATTATAATAGTTCTTTCATATATATCTTTATTAATAGAAGCAATACTTATATGTTTTTTATCTTCATCATATATTAATTTTTCATATATTTCATCTGAAATAACAAATATATCTTTTTCAACAGCAAAATCTGCTATCATTTTTAACTCTTCATAACTTGTAACCATACCTGTTGGATTTGAAGGGCTTACAATTATTAAAGCTTTTGTTTTATTTGTATAAGCATTCAAAAGCTCTTCTTTTGTAACCATATAATTATTTTCTTTTTTTGTATTTATTATAATTGGTACTCCTCCAGCAATTTTTACTATCTCTGAATAACTTAGCCAATAAGGAGCAGGTATTATAACTTCGTCATTATCATTAAGTATAGCCATAAAAGTATTTATAAGTGAATGTTTTGCTCCATTACTTATTACTATTTGAGAAAAATCATAATCAAGTCCATTATCATATTTTAATTTTTTTGCAACAACTTCTCTTAATTCTTTAATACCCGAAGCTGGTGTATATTTTGTAAAACCACTATTTATAGCATCAATAGCAGCTTCTTTTATGTGTTCAGGTGTATCAAAATCAGGTTCTCCAACACCAAAACCAACTATATCAAAACCTTTTGCTTTAAGTTCAGCAGCCTTTGCTGATATTTCAAGCGTTGATGAAGGTCTAATTTGTTCTGCTTTATTTGATAAAATCATCATAATCACCTTTCTAAATACATATTAATAAAAATATTATATCAAATTAAATAATATTTCAACATAAAAATACTATTTGTTAATCTTTCTTGTTCCATAAATTCTTCCTATAACATAAGCAGAAGTAATTATAACAAGAGAAATAAGTCTTGTATTTAATCTATTTGCACTATTTTTATCAAACTCTATAAATATTCCATCTTTGTTACATACAACTGAAAAAATTTCTGTTTGTGTATATGGAATATATCTAATTTCTTTATTATTAAAATCTTCAGAAATATAAAAATCCGAAAGTATCCATTTATCAAAAAATAAACTTTTTACAAAAGTTACACAACCAAAATTATACTCACTATTATAATTGTTATAATCAAATTTATATGTAATACTATTATTTACTTCTTTTTTATCTGTAATATTATAATTATCTATATTATTACTTTTAATAATAT
>X157_Grey_Heron__coassemble_1509_pt1 | contig 13928 bp, 15 predicted proteins | sample X157_Grey_Heron__metabat2_low_PE_010 | metagenome-assembled genome bin X157_Grey_Heron | reverse complement strand
TTATAATATTAATAAATATACAAAAATAAAAAAGTTGAAAATTTAAATTTAAATTTAAAAATCAACTTTTTTATTTATAATATTTCCATTTTCAACATAAAATATATATGAATTTTTTATATAAGTATTTAATATATCTTCAATACCAGTACAAGTTATTATAACTTGAGTATCTGTAATAGCTTCTATAAGAAATTTCTGTCTAAGTCCATCAAGCTCAGAAAAGACATCATCAAGCAAAACAATAGGTTTCTCTCCTATTTCACTTTCAATCAAATCAATTTCAGCTAATTTCAAGCTCAAAGCTACAGTTCTTTGTTGTCCTTGAGAGCCAAATAATTTAACATCATTATTATTAATTTTAAATATTATATCATCTTTATGAGGTCCAAAATGAGTATTACCATAAAAAATATCTTTTTCAATATTTTTCAATAATTTTTGTTTAAAAACATCTATAGTACAATCAGGTTTATATTCTAAAATCAAATTTTCATTTCCTCCAGTAATTTTTTTGTGTTTAATAAAAGCTATTTTATTTAATTTATAAATAAAATCTTTACGAGCTAATATAATTTTTTTTCCATATTCTAAAAGTTGATTATCCCATATAAATATAGTCTCCTTAAGTGAAGAATCTTTTTTTATTTCTTTAAGTAAAGTGTTTCTTTGTTTTAAAATTTTATAATATTGTTTTAGATTATAATAATATATATTATTAATTTGACATAACTCAATATCTAAAAATCTTCTTTTTTCTGATGGAGAATTTTTTATAATACTTAAATCTTCTGGAGAAAAAATAACAGTAATAATAGTACCAAACAAATCTCCAATTTTTTTTACTACAAAACCATTTATAGCAATACCTTTTTTTTCATCTTTTTTTATATGTAAATCAACTCTATTATCCATATTATTTTTATTACAAAATATTCTAATATGACATTCCTTTTTATCAAAATTTATAAGTCTATTATCTATTTTAGTTCTATGAGATCTACCTGTTGCACATATATAGATACTTTCAATTATATTAGTTTTTCCTTGTGCATTATTACCATAAAATATATTTATACCATTATTTAATTCAATATCAATTTTTTTTAAATTTCTAAAATTTTCAGTTAATATATTACTAATAAACAATTAATCACCTACTTTATTTTTTTAAAATAATAACAAGTACTAGTTTTTAATTAATACTTGTTATTATTTATTTTTATAAAATATTCGAAAATTTTTAGATTTGTTTTACTTTAATAACATTAATATTTTCTATCTCAACTATATCATTATTTCTTATTTTTTTACCTCTTTCACTAACTATATTACCATTTAACTTAATCATATTTTTAGAAATATAGTACTTAATATCTGATCCACTATTTGATATATTTGATAATTTTAATAATTGCTGAAGTTTTATATATTCTGTGTTTATTTTAATAATTCTCATATATAGTCTCCTTTTAAATCAAATTCTTAAAGGTAATATAAGATATTTATAATCATCATATTCTATTGAAGTTATTATACACGGACTTAGTGAAGTTGTAAATTGTATCGAAATTTTATCTTCTTCTATCACCTTTAAAGCATCTATTAAATATTTAGGATTAAAAGCGATATTAAGATTATCACCATCACATTCAACAGTTAATTCTTCGTAAGATGTTCCTAATTCTGAATTTGAATTTATTATAATTTTATTTTCCTTTATTTCAAGTTTGACAGGTATTTTTTTTACATCTCTTGATATTAAAATAGCTCTTTCAAGACCTGCAATAAATTCTGTTCTACTTATAAATATTTTAGTTTTAAAATCATCAAAGAAACTCTGTTTATATTTTATATATTCTCCTTCTATTACTCTTGAAACTATAATACATATTCCTAAATCAAATAATACATGTTTTTCACCTATAAATATAGAAATTTCTTCATTCGGATCATTAGACAATATCTTACTAATTTCATTTAATATTTTACCTGGAATTATAACGCTTGTGTTATTATTATTATCTTTTATTAATTTTGATTTTTTATATGATATTCTATAACCATCAACAGAAACAATGTTAATATGTTTGTCGTATATTTCTATAAGTTCTCCCGTTAGAATTGGTTTTGATTCATCTTGAGCAATTGAGAATATTGTTTGTTTTATCATATTTTTTAGATCATTTTGATACATTATATATTCATTTTCTTTTTTTATAACAGGTATAGAGGGAAAATCATTACTTTCAATTATAGATATTTTAAATTTTGAATGTTTTGATTTTATTACTAAATTATTATGTTCATCTTTTTTTAATGTTATTGTTGTTCCATTTAATTTTTTTATTATATCAAAAAATATTTTTGCTTCGATTGCAATTTTACCTTCTTCTTTAACATCTGCTTCTATCAAATTTGTTTCTATACCTAATTCTAAATTATTTGATGTTAATTTGAAATTATTTTTATATACTGTTATAAGTATACATTCTAATATAGGTAATGTAGATTTATTTGAAACTCCTTTTAAAACTATATTTATGTTATTTAATAAATTTTCACGGTTACAAGAAAAAAACATAATTGTTGATAACTCCTTTTTTTTTGTATTATATAATTATATATTTGTTTTTAGTAGTAGTAGTAGTAGGGGCTGTGGAAATGTGGATAACTATAAAAAAGCCTGAAAATTCAATATTTTAACTGTGGATAAAATTGTGGATAATAATGGATAACTTATAAAGTTATCAACATTATTAACATTAAAAATTTTTAAAAAATTTTATCCACAATTTATCCACAATTTTATCCACAAAAAAACATAAGTTATCCACAAATATTTATTAAAAGTTTTTAATTCTTTTTTCAAGTTCAAGTATTGTTTTTTGTAACAATTGATCTTTTTCAAGCTCCTTTTCTATTTTTGTACAAGCATGAATTACAGTTGAGTGATCTCTTCCTCCAAATTGCTCTCCTATTTTGGGTAATGATATATCAAGAATTTTTCTTGATAAATACATAGCTATTTGTCTAGGATATGCTATTTTTTTTGGTTTTTTACTTCCTATTATATCTTCAATTCTTATATTATAGTAGTTAGCGACTACATCTTGAATTAATGTTGGTGTTATTTTTATAGATGTTTTTTCGTTAAATATGTCTTTTAGGGCATTTTCAGCAAGTTCAATAGTTATTTTTTGACTTGTCAATGAAGCGTAAGCTACAATTCTTGTAAGAGCTCCTTCAAGTTCTCTGATATTAGATACAATATATTTTGCTATAAATGACATAACATCGTTTGGTACTGTTAAATTATCTGTATCGGCTTTTTTTTGTAATATTGCTATTCTTGTTTCATAATCAGGAGGTTGAATGTCTGCTATTAATCCCCATTCAAATCTGCTTCTTAATCTATCTTCAAGTGTCTTAATTTCTTTTGGTGGTCTATCTGAAGAAATTATTATTTGTTTATTTGATTCATGTAAAGTATTAAATGTATGAAAAAATTCTTCTTGTGTACTTTCTTTTTGTGATATGAATTGAATATCATCAATTAAAAGAACATCAATATTTCTATATTTATTTCTGAATTCTTCATTTTTGTTATTTTTTATAGAATTTATTAGTTCGTTAGTAAATGTTTCACTTGATGCATATAATACTTTTTTTGAAGAGTTGTGTTCAAGTATATAATGTCCTATTGAATGCATAAGATGAGTTTTTCCAAGACCAACTCCTCCATAAAGAAATAACGGATTATATGCTTTTGCAGGTGATTCTGCAACTGCTAATGATGCAGCATGAGCCATACGATTACTATTACCTACTACAAATGAACTAAAGACATATCTTGGATTTAGATTTGCTAAATTATCAAAATTATCATCACTAAAAATTTTAAAATTTTTAATGATTTTTGATGTATTAGAGGAATTTTTATCTTTTAATTCTTCTTCAGTAAATATAATTATATTATATTCTTTTGAAGTAACTTTTTTTATAGAATTTTTTATTAGGGCGATATATCTTTTTTCTATCATATCTTTATAAAAAGAGTCACTTATTTGTAGTATAAAATCATTATTTTCTATTTTTAGAGGGATTAATGGTACTATCCAAGTTTCAAAACTTACTAAAGATGAACTTTCTTCTTCAATAATTTTTAAAGCTTCGTTCCAATAATCCTTAATATTATTCATTAAAAAACCTCCTTGAATTATATATGTGGATAACTAATAAATTTATCAACAACTAGTGTTGATAAATAAAAAAAAAAAAAATAAAATATAAAGTTATCAACATACTGTTGATAACTTTATTAACATAATAAACAAGTAATAATACTTATATTATAAATAATAATAAATATATTAATTAATTTATCAACAATAATATTAACAATTTTTATATTTAAAATAACTATCAACAAATTAAGTTATCAACAGGCTGTTGATAATGTTAATAATATTAATAATATTATCAAAATATTTAAAATATTTCAATAAAAATTAAATTAAAAATTTTTAAGTCAGTTTTTTTATCATAAAGAGAATTTTTTGCAATTAATATTCAAAGTAAATTTTCTTGACTGTAAATAAATTTTTTAATATAATAGTAACAGTGCTTGCAAATAAGCAAGGATAGGTTGTGTAATTAAAGGAGGTGTTTAATTATGAAAATGACATTCCAACCAAAAAAAAGACAAAGAAGTAAAGTTCATGGTTTTAGAAAAAGAATGAGTACATCAAATGGAAGAAAAGTTTTAGCAGCTCGTAGAAAAAAAGGAAGAAAAGTTTTATCTGCGTAATAATTTATAAATTAAAAGTTATATAATACTTGCTACTATAATAAATAAGGCCGCAGAACGTGGCCTTTTATATTATTTAATTTTTATAATTTTAAAAAAGGAGAATTAATTTTGAATTTTACAGAATCCCTAAAAAAAAATTATCATTTTAGATATGTTTATAATAAAGGAAAATCAATAGCTAATAAACATTTAGTAATATATATATTAAAAAATAAAAACGATTTATATAAAAATAAAAATCGTTTGGGTATATCTGTAAGTAAAAAAGTAGGAAAAAGTGTTATTCGCTCAAGAGTTACAAGATTAATAAAGGAAAGTTATAGATTAATGGAGAATGATTTAAAATCTGGTTTTGATATTATAATAATAGCCAGAAATTCAACTTCAAATTTAGATTATTTTACAATAGAAAAATCGTTAAAACACCTTGTTTATAAACATAATTTATATAGATAAAATTTTTATAGAAAGTAATTGATTTTATGGTATTTTTAAAAAAAATTTTTTTATTGTTTATTAAATTTTATCAAAAATTTATATCTCCAATGTTAGGACCACATTGTAGATTTACTCCAACATGTTCACAATATGCTTTTGAAGCAATATCTAAGTATGGAATAATTAAAGGTGGATTTCTCACAATAAAACGTCTTTTTAAGTGTCATCCATTTAATAAGGGAGGATATGACCCTGTACCATAGTATAAAATTATGGTATGAATTGTTATATTTATATTTAAGGAGTTTAAGGAGGAAAAATAATGTTAGAGTCATTAACAGTTTCTTCAGTAGCTGTTCTTGCTACGAGACAACCTGGTGTTATAGTTGGACCAATAGCTAATATTTTAGGATATATATATAATTTATTATTTAATTTTATATATTCTTTTGTGCAATCAGGTTCATTAGGTATTGCTATTATATTATTCACAATTATTGTTAAGCTTCTTCTTTTTCCACTTATGATTAAACAACAAAAATCAACTTATAAAATGCAAAAACTTCAGCCAGAAATACAAAAAATAAGAGCTAAGTATGCTGGGAAAAAAGATCAAGAGTCTCAACAAAGAATGGCATTTGAGATGCAAGAGTTTCAAAAGAAACATGGTATAAATATGTTTGGAGGTTGTCTTCCATTACTTATTCAATTACCAATATTATATGCTTTATTTTATATTTTTCAACAAGCATATATGTATGTAGATGTTATTGCTAATAATTATGAAGCAATAGCACAAGCTATTATTAGAGTTCCACTTCAGCTAAGAATGGAGGCTATAGGAGAATTTGCAACTCAAATAGCTGATTCAATGAGAGTTCAACTTGATATGAATAACGTTAATGATGTTATTCAAGTAGTTAATTCTTTGAGTAACGAAAGTTGGAATATAATAATTTCAAATTTAGGAAGTTTTAGTAAAGAGATTGAACTATTACTTCAACAGAAAAATCAAATAGAAAGTTTCTTTTTTATAAGTCTTGTTGAAAGTCCTGGAATACGTTTTCCAGAAATAATAATTCCAATATTTTCTGGTTTAACTACTTGGTTATCTACAAAAGTTATGATGAGAAATCAACCACAACAAAATCCTGATGACCCTACAGCTGCAACGATGAAAACAATGAATTTAATAATGCCTATAATGATGGGTGTTATGACTATAACTTTGCCTGCTGGACTTGGTATTTATTGGATTGTTGGTAATATTTTTCAAATAGTTCAACAAATAGTATTACAGAAATATTTTAAAAGTAAAGATAAAGAGGTTTTAATTTCATAAAATAATAATTATATAAAAATTTTAAATTTTTTAAAAATATTATTAAAAAAAGGGGAATAATGTTATAATTATGGAAGAAATACAAAAGTATGGTAAAACAGTAGATGATGCTATAAATGAAGCTTTAAAGGAACTTAATATAAAAAGAAAAGATGCTGAAGTTATAATAATAGATGAAGGTTCAAAAGGAATTTTAGGTATATTTGGTGCAAAAAATGCTTTAGTCAAAGTTAAAAAGAAGATTAATTATGAAAAAATTGCAGAAACATTTATAAAAGAAATGTTATTAGCAATAGGAATAGTCGTTAAAGTAGAAACAAGATTAGTTGAGAGAAAACTTTTTATAGAGTTATCAGGAGAAAATATGGGGGTAATAATAGGAAAACGTGGACAAACTTTAGATTCCATACAATATTTAGTTAATCTTGTTGTTAATAGAAATGAAGGTCAATATATAAATGTTTTTATTGATACCGAAAATTATAGACAAAGAAGAAAAGAAACTCTTGAAACTTTGGCATTGAATCTTGCTAAAAAAGTTAAGTCTACCAGAAAAAGTATTGTTCTTGAACCTATGAATCCTTATGAAAGAAGAATAATTCATTCTGTATTACAAAATGATAAATTTGTTGTTACACATAGTGAAGGTGAGGAACCCAATAGAAATATTGTTATAACATTAAAAAATAATATTAATAAAATTTAATAATACAAAATACCCGATGCTTTCTTTTTTTGAGGATATCGGGTATTTTAATATTATAAATAATGTTTATAATATTATATATATATAATAAGAGAGGTGTTGTAATATGAAATCTATATTGTTAGATGATATAATAGTTGCTATATCAACTCCTATTGGTAGTGGTGGTATAGGAATTGTACGTATGAGTGGAAATGGATGTATTAATATTGCTGATAAAGTTTTTAGAAGTGTTAATAATATAAGTTTATTAAATAGAAATAGTCATACTTTGACTTATGGACATATTTATGATAATGATAAAATAATAGATGAAGTTATGGTATCTGTTATGAAATCTCCTAATACATATACAAGAGAAGATATAGTTGAAATAAATTGTCATGGAGGTATTATCGTATTAAAAAGAATAGTTGATTTATTAGTAAATAATGGTGCAAGACTTTCAGAACCTGGAGAATTTACAAAAAGAGCTTTCTTAAATGGGCGAATTGATCTTTCTCAAGCTGAAGCAGTTATTGATATTATAAATTCAAAAACAGATATTTCAAGACAAATTGCTGTTAATAAATTAGAAGGAAAACTTAAAGATTCTGTTAGTATTATACGTGATAATTTACTTGATGTTATAGCATTAATAGAAGTTTTTATTGATTATCCTGAGCATGAAATAGAAGAAGAAACATATATAAATATTGATAATACTCTATATGAAATTTTAAATAGTATAAATAAACTTATAGAGACAGCTGATAAAGGAAGGATAATACAAGAAGGTATTTCTACTGTAATATTAGGAAAACCAAATGTTGGCAAATCATCTTTGTTAAATATTTTTTTAAACGAAGAAAGAGCTATTGTAACAGATATACCAGGAACAACAAGGGATACATTAGAGGAATTTGTAAATATAGATGGTGTAGTTATAAAATTGATTGACACAGCTGGTATAAGAAAAACAGATGATATAGTTGAACAAATAGGTGTTACAAAATCAAAAGATTATGCAAGTAAAGCTGATCTTGTACTTATGATGATAGATTGTTCTAAAGATTTTGATAATGAGGATATTGATATAATTGATTTTATAAAAGATAAAAAATATATTATAATATTAAATAAAATAGATCTTGAAAATAAAATTGATAAAAATAAGATATTGGATTATTTATATAATTATAAAGTTAACAAAGATTTTGATGAAAAAAATATTATAGATATTTCTGTTAAAAATAATAAAGGTATTGATATTTTAATAAATAGAATAAAAGATTTATTTTTTGTTGGAGATTTAAATATTTCTGATGAAGTAATTATTAGTAATATAAGAAATAAAAATTCACTTTATAATGCAAAGAAAAGTATAGAAAAAGCTAAATTAGCTTTAGAAATGAGTATACCAGAAGATTTAGTTTCCATTGATTTACAGAATGCTTTAAATTATTTAGGAGAAATAACTGGTGAAACTGTAGATGAAGAAATAATTGATAGGATTTTTTCAAAATTTTGTCTTGGAAAATAATTTATTTAGTAAATATAAAATTTTGTATTTGTTTTAAAGGAGATATGATATATAAATGAGTTATGAAGCTGAAAATACAGATATTATTATTATTGGAGGAGGACATGCAGGGTGTGAAGCAGCGTTAGCGTCTGCTCGTATGGGAATTAGAACTATAATGTTTGCTATAAATCTTGATAGTATAGCAATGATGCCATGTAATCCGAGTATAGGAGGAACTTCTAAAGGACATCTTGTAAAAGAAGTTGATGCACTTGGTGGTGAAATGGGCAAAAATATTGATAAAACTTTTATACAAACGAAAATGCTCAATACAAGAAAAGGACCAGCTGTTTATTCTTTGAGGGCACAAGCTGATAAAAATAAATATAAAGATACTATGAAAGAGACCCTTGAAAATACAGAAAATTTAAAAATTAAACAAGCAGAAGTTATAGAATTGATTGTAGAAAATAATGTTGTTAAAGGAGTTAAAACATATTCAGGTGCAATATTTAAAGCTAAAGCTGTAATTCTTTGTATGGGTACTTATATGAAATCTCGTTGTTTATATGGTGAAACTGTAATGGATTGTGGACCTAATGGATTAATGAATTCAAAATATCTTAGTGAAAATTTGATTAAACTTGGTATAAAACTTTATAGATTTAAAACAGGTACACCAGCTCGTATTGATAAAAGAACAATAGATTTTTCAAAAATGGAACCACAATATGGAGATGATAATATAGTACCATTTTCATTTGAAAATAAAGCAGTTGATATTTATAGAGAGCAAATACCTTGTTGGTTAGGATATACTAACGAAAAAACTCATAATATTATAAATGAGAATTTATATCGTTCTCCTATGTATTCAGGAATCATAGAAGGAATAGGAGCAAGGTATTGTCCGTCGATAGAAGATAAAATTAAAAGGTTTTCCGATAAAGATAGACATCAGATATTTATAGAACCAGAAGGAGAAAATACAAATGAGATGTATGTTCAGGGAATGTCTACATCTTTGCCAGAAGATATTCAAATAGAAATTTATAGAAGTATTAAAGGGCTTGAAAATTGTGAAATTATGAGAACAGCATATGCAATAGAGTATGATTGTATTGATGCAACTCAACTTAAATTAAGTCTTGAATTTAAAAATATAAAAGGACTTTTTAGTGCAGGACAGTTTAATGGTACAAGTGGTTATGAAGAAGCAGCAGCACAAGGAATTATAGCTGGTATAAATGCTGTACAATATGTTAAAGGAAAAGAACCTTTAATATTAAAACGTTCAGATGCTTATATAGGTGTTCTTATAGATGATATAGTAACAAAAGGAAGTAATGAGCCTTATAGAATGATGACTTCTCGTGCAGAATATAGACTTTTGTTAAGACAGGATAATGCAGATCAAAGACTTACTAAATTAGGATATGAAGTTGGACTTATATCAAAAGAAAGATATGATAAGTTATTAAAAAAACAAGAAATTATTAAAAATGAGATAGAAAGAGTTAAAAATTTAATAATATCTCCTAAATATGATGTGTTAGAAATTTTAGAAAAATATAATTCAACTCCTATAAAATCTGGTATAAAACTTTCAGAGCTTATAAAAAGACCAGAATTAGATTATTTTAAACTTGAAAATATTGATTTAGAGAGACCTAAAAATTTTGATTATGAAATATATGAGCAAGTAAATATACAAATAAAATATGAAGGATATATAAATCAGCAATTAAGTCAAATTAAACAATTCAAGAAATTAGAAAATAGATTTTTACCAGAAGATATTGATTATAATAGTATAAATGGTTTAAGAATAGAGGCAAAACAAAAGCTTAGTGAAATAAGACCTATTTCAATAGGACACGCTTCAAGAATAACTGGAGTTTCCCCTGCTGATATATCTGTACTATTAGTTTATATTGAGCAATTTAAAAAATAATGTATTTTTTTGAAAGGATTTATATTTATAATGAATGATTTAGAAAAATTACTTTTTGAAAGTTGTAAGGATATGAATATTGATATAAGTAAGTCTCAAATAAATCAGTTTATGTTATATAAAAAATTAATTATTGAATGGAATAATAAAATCAATTTAACAGCTATAACTGATGATAAAGATATTATACAAAAACATTTTGTTGATTCTATTTCCATATTATCAAAAATAAATCTTAAAGAATATTCTAATATTATAGATGTTGGTACTGGAGCAGGTTTTCCTGGTTTACCAATAAAGATTATGAATGATGATATAAATATGACACTTCTAGATTCTTTAAATAAAAGAGTAAATTTTTTAAATGAAGTTATTACGAATTTAGATTTAAAAAATATAAATTGTGTTCATTCAAGGGCTGAAGATTTAGGACAAAATATTAATTATAGAGAAAAATATGATATGTGTGTTTCAAGAGCTGTTGCACATCTTTCAGTTTTATCTGAATATTGTATTCCATTTTTAAAATTAGGTGGGTTATTCATATCATTAAAGGGTCCAAATGTTTTTGAAGAGTTAAAAGAAAGTAAAAAATCAATAGAGATTTTAGGTGGTAAAGTTTTAGATATAAATAATATTTTAATACCTAAAACAGATATAGAACATAGTATTATTTTAATAAAAAAAGTTCGACATACACCAATTCAATATCCAAGAAAAGCAGGCAAGATAACAAAAAAACCTATAAATTAAACTTAAAAACTCTGTATGATGTAGAAATACAGAGTTTTTTTAATTAATAAAATTATTTAATTAATATTTTTATATGGTATAATTTGTAAAAAAGTAATAAAGGTGGTAGATATATGTTTTCTTCAATAAAATTTTATGATTTAAAAAAAAATAATACTATATATAATATACCTATAAATAAAATAAGACCTAATCCAAATCAGACAAGAAAATATTTTGATACAAAATCAATTTTAGAATTATCAGAATCTATAAAAGAATATGGAATTTTGCAACCGATAATTGTCAGAATTATAAATAAGTTATATTATGAAGTTGTTAGTGGTGATAGAAGATTGAAAGCATCTAAAATAGCTGGATTTGAAACAATTCCTTGCAAAATTGTTGATATTAATGATAAGAAGAGTGCTATTATTACAATTATCGAAAATGTTCAAAGAAAAAATTTAAATTTTTTTGAGGAAGCTGAAGGATATCAAAATTTGTTAAGTTATTATAATATTATAGAAGATGATTTATCAAATGAATTAAAAAAAAATCAGTCCTTTATATTGAATAAATTAAAACTTCTGAAATTAGATATAGAAATTAAACAAATAATAATTGATAATAATTTAAGTGAAGAATATGCTTTAGAAATATTGAAAGTCCCAGATAAAGATATACAGAAAAGAATGCTTAATATTATAATAAAAAAAGATTATACTATTAAGAAAGCAAAAGATTTTATAAATAATGAGCTTAGAAGAATTAGAAATAATGAAAAATTATCAATTTTTGAACAAAATGAAAAAGTATATATAAATGATATTAAGGTTATAAAAAATACATTAAATAAATCTTTAGATATAATTAAAAAATCTGGAATTAATCTTATATTTAATGAGAATTTAATAAATAATTGTTATGAATTAAATATTAAAATTAAACTTTGATAAATATATTTACAAAATATTTAAACTGCTTTATTATAAAATTTATAAATATAATTATATTCTTATATCAAAAGGTGGTAAATATTTATGAGTATTAAGAATAAAATAATAGATTTTATAATAATTAATTTTGGTATATTTCTTGTTGTAGTTGGAGTATATTTTTTTAAATTTCCTAATCATTTTTCTATGGGTGGTGTTAGTGGTTTATCTATTATATTTGGAGATTTGATACATAATATAACACCAGCTACTTTTGTTATTATTATAAATACTATATTTCTTATATTAGGGTTTATATTTCTTGACAAAGGCTTTGGTTTTAAAACAGTTTATTGTAGTATAATATTTTCTTTTTTAATAAAAATTTTTGAGATAACTACACCATTAAATGAACCTATGACAAATCAAAAATTTCTTGAGCTTATATATAGTGTTATATTTCCAGCTGTTGGTTCTGCTATATTATTTAATTATAATGCAAGTACTGGTGGTACAGATATTGTTGCTATGATAATGAAGAAATATACTAAAATTGATATAGGATTATCTCTTATGTGTTGTGATTTTATTATAGCAATATCTTCTATATTTATATTTGGTGTTGAAACAGGTTTGTTTTCTATATTAGGACTTATTATTAAATCTTTAATAATTGATAGTTTTATAGAAAGTATAAACTTGAGAAAAAGTTTTACAGTAATAACAACAAAACCTAAAGAAATCTGTGACTTTATAAATTATAATATAAATAGAGGAGCTACAATTTGGGAAGCTAGGGGAGCTTTTACTGATGAAAAAAGGTGGGTTATACTTACTGCATTAAAGAGATATGAAGCTAATCAATTAAAAATATATGTTAAATCAATAGATCCTAAAGGATTTTTACTTATTACTAATACAAGCGAAATTATAGGTAAAGGTTTTAGAGAGGTTTAAATTAAAAAATAAAAAATGTTCACATTTAATGTGAACATTTTTTATTTTTTAATATCATAAATGAAGCTGAAGATGTTGCAGAAATTATATCATTTTCATTTGTAAATATCTCTCCAGTAAGATTTATTATATTTTTTCCTAATGAAACTATTTTTGTATTAGCTTTTATTATATCACCATTCCATATTGGTTTTAAATAATTTGTTGTTAAACTAATTGTTGTTATTGGATTATTATTAGAAAAATATTTGCATAAAAATCCAAATGTAGTATCGAATATAGTTGCTGTTATTCCTCCATGTAATGAGTTTTGAGGATTAAGTTCCCATTCTTCAACAATAAATTTTATAGTTAATTCTTTGTTTATCAAATTACATTTTACAAATTCAGGTTTTAATAGTGAAACGAATTGTTTTTTTTCATTTATAATATTTATATTATTTTTTATTGTATTTTCCATATTTTTTTGTGTATATGAATTTTCTGGAATTAACATTTTAAACAACTCCTTAAGGTTTTTTTTTGAATTTTTTAACAATTTGGA
>X157_Grey_Heron__coassemble_1500_pt1 | contig 14125 bp, 7 predicted proteins | sample X157_Grey_Heron__metabat2_low_PE_010 | metagenome-assembled genome bin X157_Grey_Heron | reverse complement strand
AAATATGCTCTTCCAGAAGGATATCAATTTTTAGAATCATCATTTAAATTTAATGGTGATTCTTTTAGTGAGGGATTATCTCGAGTAATAGATTTGGAAACAAAAAAATATGGTTATATAGATGAAACTGGAAAATTGGTTATACCTTATCAATTTAATTCAATAGATAAATTTGGTAGCTTTAGAGAAGGATTAGTAGCAGTAGCAGATGGTGAAAGTTATTATACTACTCAAAAATATGAAAATGTTACTATTCATGGTAGTTATACTAATAAATATGGTTATATAGATAAAAGTGGAAATTTAGTTATACCTTATCAATTTGTTGATGCAAGTGATTTTAGCGAAGGACTTGCAGCTGTTCAAGACCCTGAAACATACAAATGGGGATACATAGATAAAAGTGGAAATTTAGTTATACCTTATCAATTTGTTGATGCAAGTGATTTTAGCGAAGGACTTGCAGCTGTTCGAGACCCTGAAACATACAAATGGGGCTATATAGATAAAAGTGAAAATTTAGTTATACCTTATCAATTTGAAGATGCAAGTGATTTTAGCGAAGGACTTGCAGCTGTTCAAGACCCTGAAACATATGAATGGGGATACATAGATAAAAGTGGAAATTTAGTTATACCTTATCAATTTAGCGAGACAAAAAATTTTAGCGAAGAACTTGCAGCTGTTCAAGACCCTGAAACAGAGAAATATGGATACATAGATAAAAGTGGAAATTTAGTTATACCTTATCAATTTGGAAGTGCAAGTGATTTTAGCGAAGAACTAGCAACTGTTCAAGACCCTGAAACATACAAATATGGTTATATAGATAAAAGTGGAAATTTAGTTATACCTTATCAATTTGTTGATGCAAAAAATTTTATGGATGGAGGTATGGCAATTGTAGGGCAGCATATTAATGAATCATACAATGTTTTTTATGGAGTTATAGATAAAGAAGGTAATATGATTTTACCAACTAAGTTTAATCTTAATGATGGGCCTTCTCAATCTTGGGGTAAATTACCAGGAGATATTAAAGATGGTATAGTATCATTAAAAGATCCTGATACAGGTAAAACAATTTATATATCTAAATCAAATGATATAGAAACAGGGAATTATATATTTTATCCTAGAAATGGACAACAAGAAGAAAAAATCGAAATAAGTGGATTTATAGATTTAAAGGATTTATTTAAAATGAGTACTATTCCTAATAAAGAAGGACATATTTTTATTGGCTGGTTTATTGGTGAAACTAAATCATCAACTTTACCAGGAAGAGAAAATTCTAAAGATTATGATACATCGTTTAGAGAAAATATAGTTGGACTTAATGGAGATTCAAAATTTTATGCTGCATATGTTAATAAAGATATATTAGATATTGAAGTTGACCCTAATGTAAATAATTATTATGAGTATAGTGAATTATACTTAAATAAAGATGAACTTGAAGATTTTAGATATAATGAAGAAGCCAGAAATTTAATGTTTTTATTAAATACTTGTAAGCCTCTTAGTTCAAATTATGATAAAAATGTTTTAGCTACAAGTGATATAGATATTTTTGAAAATAATAAATTTTTACTAGAAACATATGATATAGACAAAAATAATAAATTATCTAAGAGAGATTATTATAAAATGTTAGATAACAAAAATGATGATTATTTTGAAGATAAGGAGAATAATAAATAATGAAAAAATTAGTATTAACAACTTTAATGGCATTAAGTTTATTATTATCAAATGTAGCTGTTTTAGCAAATGATATAATATCTGTTTACTTAAATGGTGAAAAAATGCAATTTGACCAAAATCCAATAATAGAAAATGGTTATACATTAGTTCCTATGAGAACTATATTTGAAGCTTTAGATGCAGATGTAAATTGGGATAAAAATACAAGAACAGTAATTGCTAAAAAAGATAAAAAAACAATGATGATAACAGTTGATGAAACAGTAGTAATTATAAATGAAAAAGATTATAAACTAGATGTTCCAGCAAGAAATATAGAAGGTAGAGTTTTAGTGCCACTTAGATTTATAAGCGAACAATTAAATGTCGGTGTAGATTGGAATCAAGATACAAAAACGATAACATTAACAACAAATGTTTATAAAGATTTTGAAAAATATCCAGGAATGACAGATATAAGAAGCTTTTTATCTATACAAAATTTTGAGGAAATAGAAAAAGATAATGAAACAATATATAAATTGAGCGAAAATAACTTTTCAGGAAGTGTATTAGATGATGTATTTAAATATTATGAATATTTAGAGAAAGAGAAAGGTTTTAAATATATAGGTAAAGTTTCTGATAATGATTTAGGTGAAAAATGTTATCAATATAAAAGTGACAATTATACTTTAACAATATCTATTAAAGATGGGGATTATTATTGTAAGGTAAGTAATAATAAATAATATTTTTTATAGTCATATATATCTTTATATATGGCTATTTTTTTTAAATTTATTTTTACAGATTAATTTATTATCAGTTTTTGTATTAAAAAATTTAAAATCAAATAAAATTTTAATTATTTGAAAAATATTATAGAATGGGAGAAAAATTTTAATGAAAATATTATTATATTTATTTATTATAATTATGATTAACACAAATTTAGTTTTTGCACAAGATATAGAAATGGAAAATATAAGTAATTTAGAAGATAATTTATATGAAGAAATGTCAATAACAACAGAAGAAAAACCACATTGGGTAGATGATATAGTATTGAATTTACAACAAAATTTGCTAGAGTTTATTCCAGTAGATAAAAGTTTATATGATACAAATATGATAGCAAATGATTTTTATAAAAATTTATATTTAGTATTCAATCAAGCGTATATAGAGGAATATTTACCTGAAACATTTGAATATTTAACAAGACAAGAAGTATGCTTTGTTATACAAAATATAATAAATCCTAATAAAACATATATAGATTATAATACTTACAATATAGTTAAAGATTTAAAAGAAGCAGATTATTGGAATAAAAAAGGTATAGAAGAAGTTTTATTACAAAATTTAATGTCTTTAGATGAAAATAATAATTTTAATCCTAAAAAATATATAACTTATGCTGAAGGTTATACTATAATAAATAATATTTTAAATAAAAATTATATTATAAGTGAGGAACAATTTTCTGATGGAATTAATAGAACAAATAAAATATTAAATATTCAAAAAATACCTTTTGAACCTAATACTAATACTTTAAATGATAAATTAAAAGGTTTAAAAGGTGTATCAGTATATTATAAAGATTTATATTCTAACAAAGAATATAAATATAATACAGAACAACAATATGCTATAGCTAGTACGGGAAAAGCACCATATATTGCATACGTTTATTATTTAGCTTCTATTAATGAAATAGACTTAAACGATAAAATTTTATATAAATCTAAACATAGAAAAACTGGTACTGGTACTTTAAAAGATAAAAAAACAGGTGAAAACTATAATATAAGAGAATTATGTGGATATGCAATAAAAGATAGTGATAATACAGCTATATCAATGCTTACAGAAAAAGTTTCTGTTAATCAATATAAAAACTTTTTAAAAAATATAGGATATAAAAATATAAATAAAATAAGGTCTGTAATGGGAGCAGATATAAATGCAGAAGATTTAATGTTTTTTATGAATTACATAAATGATTTTATAGAAAACAATAAATATGGTAGTGAGCTAAAACAAGATATGATTAATAAAAGAACATCTCTTATTGTATCCGATAGATATGAAATAGCTAGTAAATATGGTTGGTGGGAAGATAATTTTCACGATATGGGTATAGTTTATGCAGATAGACCTTACATATTAGTAATATGCAGTAATAAAAGTGGGAATTATAAATTATTTAAAGATATATCATATTTAGTTGAAAATTTTTAAATAATTTACTATAATAGCTTAATCAATTATTATAATGAAATTAGTTAATAATTTTCATAGTTATTTAATTTTTCAAAAAAATATATATGTAACATTATAACTTCAAAATGTAAAAATATAAAAAAGGAAAAGAGGTAATTGTATGGAAAAATTAGATTTTTTTAATAAAGATACTATTTTATGTCATATTAATGATGAAAATTATAAATTAGTTAAAAAGATATATAATATTATTTATACATCAAATGAAAATGAATCAAATTCAATATTAGATTTACTTAATTATTGGGATAATTATTCTGAAAAAAAAATAATTGAGCAAACGAAAGAACCTAAAGATTTATGTAGATTAATTGAATTATGCAAAAAATATAATGGAGAAAAAGAATCTGTACAAAAGACTTATATTATAGAAACAATAAAAGTTCAAGCTAAAATATTATTATTAAGGTACAATTATTGTATTCAAAATGAAGAATCAAAGTTTCATAAAAATAATAATAATGAAGAATCAAAGTTAAAAGAATATCAAAATATATTAAAAAATGATGATTCTTTTTTTGATAAAAATAATAATAAAATAAAAATTACTTTTGATAATACATCTAATGATCAGAATTTAAAAAATGATTTTGAAGAGAGTTTAAAATTTATAGAAAAATTTTTGGAAAAATTTTCGGAAGAAGAAAATAACTATAATAATGAAGAATTTAATAATAAATATGAAAAAGAAAGTGAAGATATTTTAGAAAAATTAAGTTTTATAGATAATAATTTGCCAGAAGATAAGAAAATAAGAAGTATACAACAAATTTTGAATCAAAATACTGGATTAGATCTAACTGAACTGAATTATTTTCTTTTTCAAAATTATATGAAAGATATTTATTATTGTGGTTTTCAATATAATCGTGAATGGGAATGGAAAACTGATAAAGGTGATGATAATAATGGTTTTTCACTTTTTAGAAATGTAAATGCTTCTAAAGGAAATAATAATAATTCTAATAATAATAACAATTTTAATTTTAATTATGTAAAAAATATGTTGAAAGAATCAAGTAATCATATTGCTGGTAAAGATAATTCATTATGGCTTTTTTCTTATTCAAAAGATTTTTTATTAGATATTTATAAGTATGCAAAAATATATCCATTTAATTATTATTCTTCTAGAATAAATAATATATTGTATTTAGGTATTGAATCATTAGATAAGGAAAATGTTGATATAGTAGAGACCAATCCTTCATCAAGTATTGGTGAAATAAAAATTGGTTTTGTAAAAGGTGCAATAGCTAATGTAATTAAAGTAAATGGAGAAGAAAAAGATTTTTATAAATATATGGGAAGTATAAACCAATCTAAAGAAACAGAAGGATTTTGTATAGAACCATTTTATAAAGAACAATATATTCATAAATACGGAAGAAAACTATATAATTATCAAAATTATCTTAAACAATGGATAGATGAAGAAATATCATTTCCTGTTAATATTGCTGATAATAAAGATGAAGAAATTGTAACAACTCCATCATATTTTAAAATATTAAATGGTTGGGAAGAATTAGATAATGATTTTGAAAAAAATATTGAATATCAATTCGATTTTAATATGGAAGAATTTTTATATTTTTTATATTGTATTAACTTAAGTAAAAATAAAAATAGTAATGTAATAGAAAATGAAATTAAAAAAACTATAAAAGATAAATTATTATACCCATACCTATACCAATATTCTATAGAAGATTTTATTAAAAATAATAATATAAATAATAGTACAAATATAGAAATTCTTGGTTATCAAATATTTTTAAGAAAAAATAAAAATTTTATGTCAAAATTAAAAATTGAAGAAAAAGATATTAAAGAGGGCATTTATTCTATACTTGTAGATAAAATATTTGATAAAATTTCTGAAATTATATGTAATAGAATTGTAAGTAATAAAAAACACATAAGTATTAAAAAACTAGTAGAATCCAAATTTATACAAGATGCTATAACAAAAAGTATTGAAAAGTATAAAAATATTGGTTTATATAAAAACTCAATATATCGTCAAGAATATGATAATTTAAGCGAGTGGAAACAATTATTTCTTAAAGACTTACTGAATTTAAAGGATAAGGCATAAATATTTTAAATATATTAGGAGGTAAATAATTATGCAAGATATATACACAAAAATAAGAGAATTTTTAAATAATAAATATCATATACCATTATTGCAGAGAAATTATGCTTGGGATTCAGGTTCAAATGCTTGGGAAAACGATGGTAGTATAAAACCAGGGCAAAGAAATACAGCTCATAATTTAATTTATGAAATAATAGATAATTTTGAAGTAAAAAGAGAAATGATTTTAGGATTAGTTACAATATATAGCAATGATAATAAAATACAAATAATCGATGGTCAGCAAAGAATGATTACTTTGACATTGATACTAAAAGCATTAGATGGAAAGTATAATGGAGAGTTAATTTTTGAGAGGGATTACGAAGAAAAAAATGTAAGATATAATTTTTTGTATAATTCAAAAGAAAATTTAGATGCTAAAATAATATCAGTAGATGTTCAAAGAATGGATAGAAATTTGAAAGAAATAAAAAAAGTTTTAGAATATTATGGATATTCTGAAAAAAAACAAGAATTGATTGATTATATTTTTGATTTTGTAAAAATAATAAAATACGAAACCAAGACAGAACCTCTTGATGAATTTCTTAATATAAATAGTTATAAAACTCCTTTTTCTATTGTTGATTATTTAAGAGGACAAGTATTGAGAGATATTGAAAATACAAATAAAGATACTAAACAAGAATTATTTCTTAGATTAAAAAAACTTTCAAATTTATTATATAATGATGATAAAAATTCATTATATCAAGAATTAGGATTTGGTTATAATATTAAAGATGGAGAACGCAATCGTTTAGATATTTTTTTTATTGATAGATATTCAGAAAATAATATTGTTGATTATGGAAATATTGAACGTACTTATCATAATACCTATCACTGTAACGAAAAGTTTTCGGAATTAAAAATTTTGGAGTTATATCATAAATTATTAGAGGAACTTTCTTTACAATGGGACTGTGGATTAAATCAAATAAAAGATATGTTAAATTGTTTCATTGATAATAAGAAATATTTTAGTATATATAATTTTTCAAAAAATAATGAATATCCTTTAAAAGATAATGAAATAAAAAATATAGAAGATTATCCCCATATTAGTGAACTATTATATAATAAAGCAAAAGAGGATAACAGAAGAAATTATTATGCACAAATATTTTTTACAAAACCATTATTAAAGGAATATAATACTACTTTAACTGAAAATTCAAGTGAATATTCAATTGAATTTTCAGAATTAGAAAAATCATTAAAATCTTATTCAAGCAAAATGAAAGAAGTATCTAAAGATTTAGGTAAATTAAAAAATATTAATATATATGATGAAACTTTACAAAATACACATAAAGAAAAAAGTGAAAAAAAAATAAATGAAGTTATGACTTTAGAAGAATTATTTAATAGTAAATATATAGATTCTATCAAAATACCAAAATTACAAAGAGATTATATACAAGGTTCTTCGCCAGAAAAATTTATAAAAGCTATCAGTGATACATATGATCAAAAATTAGAACATTTTACAGCAAACTGTATTATAGGATATATTGATGAAAATAAGACTTTATGGATTTATGATGGACAACAACGTATTACAACATTTATTTGTATTATGGCAAAATTATTAAAAAATGAACAAAATGAAACTAATGAAATTGAAAAGTGGCAAAAATTACTTAACAAATTTAGTTTTGATTATAGAGAAGAAGCAAATAATGCTTTAAAAAATATTATTATGGATCAAGGTTCAGAAATTAAAATTTGTGATCTTACAACATATTCTTTAAAACAAATTTGGAATAAATTAACAGAAGGAAATATTTTAAAAAGCTTTTGTAATGAAACTGTTTCTGAATTTGCTAAGTTTATAAAATTTCAATTTATAAGTATTGAATATCGTTCAGAGGCAGAACAATTATTTATGGATTTAAATTCTGGACAACCTCTTACACAAGAAGATATTTATAAGTCAAAACTTATTGCACAACTAAAACAACTAGATGAAACTAATGATAATGAAATATTAATATCAAAATCAAAAATAAAACAAACAATAATGAAATTAGATAATGAGTGGTTAGATAAATATGGAAATGAAAAAAAAGAATTTGATAAATTACAATTTTATTTTCATTGTGCTTATAACGAAAGATATCATGATAATCTTCTATTAAAAGAAAAAGAAATAATAGGAAAAACAAATCCAGTAGAAATTTTAAATTGGTTTGATAAAAATCATATTACAGAAGGATTTATGGAAACTATTTTTAACATTATTGATATTGAAAATATAGAACATGAACCACAAAATTATGCTCAATGGGTAGAATTTAGAAAAAATATGGCAGAGAAATATGGAATACAATTTTCAAATATAATGGAAATAGAAAAAAATCAAGATAGAGTGTATTTTAGTTTTACAAAAGAAGGTATAGATAATCCATTTTTTGATAAATTATTTAATGACTCAATTATTGCAATAAAGTTAGCTTATGATATGTATTATATTGATAATAAAAAGATAGAAAATAAATTAGAAGCAGAAGTATTTTATGATGAATTTTCCAAGAAAAATAAAATAGCAAAAATTTATAATTACGATTGTACTGGAAGTTGCGTATCAAATATTAAAGGATTAACTGAATTAACTGATAAGCTTAATGAAAGATTAAATATAAAAGAATTTTATGATAATAAAATTTGGGAAAGTACATTAATAGAATTTGCTCAAAAAGAATTAAGATTAGATTTAAAATTTTAATATTTATATATAATAGAGGAGGTATAGTATTAATGGATATAAAACTTGTTGATGTAATATTAGATTCTGATATAGACGCTCTTGAAGCAATTTTTTATAGAAAAAAAAGTATAGACTTTACATATAATTTTACAGAAGAAAGAATTAATAAAATTTTAAAAATTATAGAAGAAGAAATTAATAAAAATAAAATTTTTGAAAACTTTAATGAAGTTTTAATTAAACAAGGAATTATAAATCATTTTAATAGTAAAGAAAAAACAAAAGTTTTTACTGATATTGGTGAAAAAGAATTATTAAATTCTAATGTGGATATAATAAGATATTCTATATGTGGAAAAGATTTAACTATAAATTATCAAAATAAAGATAATTTTATACTTCCAATAAAAATTATTGATTGTGATGATTGGGAAAAAATGAAATATATATCTAATTCTATTGATGATAATGTATTCAATAAATATAAAGATTTAAAATGGATAAAACAAGAAACTAAAGATTATATTTATTGTTGGGTAATGATGAAAAATTTTGGTGTTAATAAAAATAAAAATTATTTCCCAGCTAAGATTAACTTTGAGTATAATTTTTATATTGAATTTAATAATTGTTGTGTGATTCCTGCAATAGATAAAAATCTAAAACAATTTCTAGAACGATTTGAAATTTTGGGTAAAAATATAGATAATATAGATATAGAAATAAATGAAGATATATACATAGCTGATATTATAATACAAAAAGGCAAATATGGAATATATGAAAAAGATAATTCAATTAAATTTTTTAAAGGTGAACAAAATAATGAAATTAAAGAATGTAAAATATATTTAATAGAATATTTAAAATGTTGTTTATGGATATTGTGGTTTAATAAAAATTATAATTATAATGGGAATAAAATTAAATTTGATAACATACAATTCGATTTTTCTTATACTAAAAGTAAATGTTATTATGAAGATGAAAGATATTTTTCATATTTTATACCTACTAAAAATTATTATGTTGACAATGATATAATAATTCAAAAAGATAATATTTCAATTAAGGTATCATCAAACAATATGTGTTTATATAAGAGTACTGATGAAGTAAAAAAACAAAATGCTATAAACATTAGGAATTTTTTTGAAAATACATATAATATTGATAATAATTATACAGAACAAATATTTCAAAAAGATTTAGTTAATCATATTTTAGAAAATAATAATTATTTATATCCATTAGTTATGCCTGATTATAAATGTAAAATAGCTATTAGTGATGATAAAATTTATGAATATATTAAAAATAATAAAACTAGATGGTTAAATAAAATTATAGATTTAGCAATCAAAAAGGGATATATTTATGTAGAAAATGAACATTGTTATTATATTATAAATATAAATAGTATATCACAAACAAATAAATTTCTACAAAATTTATTACAATATGTTATAAAAGAAAATCAATATATTACAAAAAATATCAAAATTAACAAAGAATATAATTTAGTAAATAAACTTTTATATTTTTGGGGGAATGAAAATAAAAAAGCTGATTTAATAGATATAGAAGAATATTCATTTGATAATATAAAAATATGTTATGAAAGAATGGAAGAAAATGAAATGGATAAGTTTATTAAATATGCTCTTAGTAGATTAATGTTTGCTTGGTTATTAGATGATAATTTATTTAGTAAAAAGTTAAATGATGCTAAAAAAATACATAGAACTATACAAGAATTTATGGAAAAAAATGCTGAATTAAGAAAAAAATTGATTGAACCATATCTAGACTTTATATCTAGTTTAAAAGAAGAAGATCTATATACAGAAAGAGTTTTACTTATGAGAAGTTGCTTTGAAAAAGATGATTTTGAAACAAATTCTGATGAACAAAAAAGATATTTAAAATGTTTTGCAATTATATAATAAAAATTTTAGTATAATAAATAAAAGATTAGTATAAATAAAAAATATAAAGATATTGTTTTTATTGAATTATTTTTAGATAATAAGTTTATACAATATTACAAAAGATATTAATTCTTTTATAGAATATATCCTTGTAATCGATTGTTTATTAATCAATCTTTTACTTTTCAAAATATATTGCTTTACAGTATATTCCTGAACATTTTATTTTTCTTATTGTCTATTGCCTTATCTTATCAAAATCAAGAAACGTAGTAAGCATCTATATTAGTAAAAAAGACTATTTAGATGCCACTACTTTATACTTATTTTACTTTTATCTATATTATTTCTAATAACTCTTTCATCTTGTATTATATTAATTTCTAATACTTCATTTATATCATTCTTAAAACTTGTAGTTACACGTTCAAATTTAACTTTTTTGTTTGGTGTATCGTCTTCATCTCTATTTACTACAATAACTTGTTCGACATCTGCTCCTACCAATAGATAAAAGGAAAGAATATAAAAAATTAAAAGAAACCTATATAATATCTATATGTATATTTGGCCAATTTAATGAAAATTTAGATAAGTATGAATCTAGAAACTATTGTAAAGATAAAAAAGAAGTAAAACTAAAACATGGAGCATATAAAGTTTTATTTATATATTATATATATTTTGCATCATATTTTGAATTTATACTTTTTTGTTCTTATTGGTATTTTACTTTTCATACTTTTATACTAAGTAAAAATTCTAATAATTCTTTATATACCTCTTTGTTTCTTAATAGCTTTGAAAATATAAAATTATTACTTACTATTAAATTTTCTCATCTTTTTTCTTTTTCTAATTTTATATTGTATTATCTGTATTATCTCCTTTTTAATTATTTTTATTATATCAAAAATTTTTTATTTTGCAAATATTTTAACTAGATCTAATTTTATTAATGTATAATACATAGATAAAATATTTCTTCTATAGTATAATATATTTATCAAAAAATAAATCACAAAAAGATAGACAATATATTTAAATTCAAATTTAAATGTTATCTTTTTACATTAAATTTACATATTATTTAAGCATAAATATATCAATTAAAGTTTTAAAGCTATCAACTTTATGATATTTTATATTTTCAGAAGAAATACTTTCAAATAATTTTTTAGCACAAGATATTTTTGTTTCTTCAATAGGTCTTAAATCTAAGCTACTCATTGAACCTTTAGTTCCTGCAATAAAAAATATATGTTTTACTCTATCTTTATCAAAAACAATAGCCCAATCTGGCGAATAATTACCAACATGAGTTGGTATATGAAATCCTTTTGGTAATTTTGCATATACTACTACTTCAGTAGCACCTTCTAAAGCTTTTACAAATTTTCTTTCAATACTTTCATCTGCATAACCATCTGTAAATATATAATTTTGTATAGCTTTTTTAGATTCAAATGCTTTACTAAAATCTTGATTTTTATCAGCTGTAAATATATTACTTTCAAATTTTTCTTCTAATTTGTTATACGTAATATATTCTACAATCATTGTTGATTTTTGCTCATTTATTAATTTAATACATTTATCAATAAATTCTTCTGGATTATTTTTAAACATATTTAATTTTTCTTGTCCAATACCTTTTAATATATCAACAATTGTTTTTCTAGTTAATTTTGTTTTAGTTGCTATTTTACCTACTAAATCATATTTAATTATTGTATCAATTATTGTATTTAAAGTATCTGTGTTAGTATTCATACTTTGAAAACTATTTCCTTTATTTATACTTTCTTTATTAAAGTTATCATTTTGTATACCAATAGTTTCAGTATATATTAATTCAGTAACATATAATTTTTCTTTTATATGATTAATAGCTTTTGCTTTAAGTTCTTCAGGATCAAATTTAACACGATATGAATATTTATTATTAATACTATTCCATAATTTTTTAAATTCTTCTTTATAAAAATTATCATTTAATGGATTTTCTCTAACTTTTGAAATACTTACATCAACTATTATATCATCAAGTGTAATTTTTTATAAAAATAAATCTAACATAATATTTTAACACATATTATTAAAATAATTATATCTACTTATATTTCAGTTTAGATTGAGTAACTTTTTTAATACCTTTATTATATAAAAATTTTGCCATAGCTTCTTTATCTTGAAATTTTGAGCCTAAAATGACTTCTTTCGGATTTATCTCTCTATCTATTTCTGCATAAAGTCTAGGTGGTATATTTTCACCTAATCTGTAATATTTAATTTCAACTTCAAGGTCATTATCTTCAATTCTTTTAATATTTCTTACTTCCTGTTCATATTCAAAATGCTTTGCTTTAAAAAGAAAACTTGTATATTGAACAATATCATAAATTACTTCATTTACAATATTTTGTTCTTTTTTATCTAAATTATTTAAATTCTCTATTATATCTTCATAAAATTTTTTAAATTCTTTGACTTTTTCATATGTTTCTTTATATTTATCTTTATCAATTTCTCCATATTCATTTAAATAAACTACTTTATATAATTCTATATATGAAAGTTCTTTATTTCTTTTTGTAGTCTTATCTAAATATTTATCATTATCAGATTTACTATAATAATATACAAATTCATCAGTTTTTAGTTTAAAAAATTCATTATCAAATACCAATATACAACCTGTAGCTTGATTAGCATAATTTACCCACATAGGTAAAGAAGAAGGTTTATCTATATTAGTTGAAAAGCAAGTAAAATATACATTATTATTATTTTTATATAATAGTCTACCATTTTCATCATTTTCTATGTCTTCAGTAAAACCTATAAGTTTTTTAAAAAGTTCTCCTTCTTCTGGGTCATTTGCATAAATAGAATTATTTAATCTCAATCTATTCTTTTCATTTGAAAAAATAGTTATTGCTAAATCTTTTTTTGTATAATGAGCTAATTCTTTACAGTCATTATCAAATGTAAATTTATTTATATTTAATATTTCTTCACTAATAGAATATAACTCATATAAATTACTTTTTAACTTTTCATTTTTTAAAGATGATATTTTATTGTATAAATTTTGGTTTGTTAATTCTGTATACGTTTTTTTAGATAAATTATTTTTAACATAAATAGCAAATTTTTCAAAAATATTTCCATATATATATTTTTTATTTATTTCAAAATATTTAATTATATCCTTTATATCTTTTTGTTCATTTCTATTTTCTAATAAATAAAAATCTAAAATTGCTTTATTATTGTATATTTCGATACAATTAGGATTCAGTTCTATTGCTTTTTTATAATCTCTCTCTGCTTCTTCAGTTCTTCCTAAATTGG
>X157_Grey_Heron__coassemble_1493_pt1 | contig 14257 bp, 12 predicted proteins | sample X157_Grey_Heron__metabat2_low_PE_010 | metagenome-assembled genome bin X157_Grey_Heron | reverse complement strand
ATATAATATATAATCAATGTAATATATTAAAATATTTTAAAAACTTTTTTGAAAATAAAAATTATTTAAAGATTGGAAATGATGTTAAAAAAGATATAAATATATTAAGAAATAATAATATATTTTTATCAAATATTAATTTTGATACAGCTATCGGCTCTTATATTCTTAATTCTACACAAGAAAAATATAAATATAATGATATAGCAAATCAATATATTAATATATTATATCCTTCAGAAGAAGAAATTTTTGGTAAGGGAAAAAGTAAAGTTTCAATAGATGATATTGATATAAATGAAAAGAATTTATTTATGATGAGAAATGCAAAAGTGTTTTATAATAGTGCAAAAATTATAAAAGAGGAGATAATAAAAAATAACCAATATAACTTGTATTATAATATTGAGTTACCTCTTATTTATGTTTTAGCTGATATGGAAAAAGAAGGTATAAAGATTGATATAGAAGCACTTTTTAATTATGGAAAAGTTCTTTCTGAAAAAATAGATGATATAAAGTCTGAAATTTTTGATATTACAAAAGAAGAATTTAATATAAATTCCCCAAAACAATTAGGTATTATACTTTTTGAAAAAATGGGTATTAAAGGTGGAAAGAAAACAAAAACAGGTTATTCAACTTCAGCAGATATATTAGAAAAATTAAAAAAAGATAATATTATAATTGAAAAGATACTTTATTATAGACAATTATCTAAATTAAAAAGTACTTATGTTGATGGACTTTTAAATGTAATTGATAATAAAACTAATAAAATATATTCAACTTTTAATCAAACTGTTACAGCAACAGGAAGAATAAGTTCTACTGAACCAAATTTACAAAATATTCCTATAAGACTTGAATTAGGAAAAGAATTAAGAAAGATATTTGTACCTTCTGATAGAAATAAAGTTTTTATTGATGCTGATTATTCACAAATTGAACTTAGAGTTTTGGCTCATATTTCAGGCGATGATACGTTAATTAATGCTTTTAAGAATAAACAAGATATTCATACTTTAACAGCTTCTCAAGTTTTTGATGTTCCTTTTGATGAAGTTACTGATTTTCAAAGAAGAAATGCAAAGGCTGTTAATTTTGGAATTATATATGGTATAGGAGCATTTAGTTTGAGTGAAGATTTAGGTATTAGTAAAAAAGAAGCAGAAATTTATATAAATAATTATTTTAATAAATATCCAAAGATAAAAAAATATATGAATAATATAGTGAATTTTGGAAAAAAGAATGGATATGTTTCAACTATTTTTGAGAGAAGACGAGCTATGCCTGAATTACAATCAAGTAATTTTAATATTTATTCTTTTGGTGAGAGAGTTGCTATGAATATGCCTATACAAGGTACATCAGCTGATATTATTAAAATTGCTATGATTAAGGTTTATAATTCTTTAAAACAAAAGAACTTAAAATCAAAATTAATATTGCAAGTACATGATGAATTGCTTATTGAAGCATATGATGATGAAGTTGAAGAAGTTAAGAATATATTAAGAAATGAAATGGAGAATGCAGTAAATCTTAAAGTTTCATTAGATGTAGATATGAATGTTGGACGAAGTTGGTTTGAAACAAAATAAAGGGGATTATTTTATATGAAAATAATAGGTGTTACAGGCGGTAGTGGTAGTGGTAAGAGTATTGTATGTAAAGAATTAAAAAAAAATAATTGTTTTATAATTGATTGTGATAGTATAGCACATAGTATAATATTAAAAAATAAACCAGCTTATAAAGAAATAGTTTCTTTTTTTGGAAATGATATACTTGATGATAAATGTGAAATAATTAGAAAAAAATTAGGTGAAATTGTATTTAATGATACTGAAAAACTTAATTTTCTTAATAATTGTACACATAAATATATTATTGAAGAAATAAAGAATTTAATAAATTTAGTAAAAAAAGAAAATGTTTTAAATAATATTATAATAGATGCTCCTTTACTTATTGAAGCTAATATAGATAAATTATGTGATGAAGTTTGGCTTATTTACTGTGATGAAAATACTAGACTAAAAAGAATTGTTGAAAGAGATAATATTTCATATGATTTAGCTAAAAAAAGAATAGTATCACAAAAAAAATTTGAAGAATATAAGAAATATTCAGATATTATTATTGATAATAGTAAAGACATTAAGTTTTTGAGAAAACAAATTTTAAGAATTCTTAATAATAATTTTAAGGAGAGATAAGGAATGTCTTTTTATTTTAAGAAAAAATTTAATATGTTTAATTTTATTATTATAATAGTTGTAATAACAATATTTTTAAGTATTTTTAGATATTATATAATACCGAAAATACTTTTTCCTTATAATCATACTAATATTATTGAAAAGTATTCAGAAGAATATAATGTTCCAATTTCCTTAATTTTAGCTGTTATAAATGTTGAAAGTAATTTTGATGAGGAAGCTGTTTCTAATAAAGGAGCAAAAGGGCTTATGCAAATAATGGATATTACTGGTGAGTGGGCTGCTGAAGAAATAGGAATTGAAAATTTTACAACAAATATGCTTTTTGAACCTGAAATCAACATACAAATAGGGTGTTGGTATATAAATAGATTAAATAAGCAATTTAATAATGAAAAAAATACTGTTTTAGCAGCATATAATGCAGGTAGTGGAAATGTTTCAAAATGGCTTGAAAATATAAATTATAGTAGTGATAATGAAACATTGTATGATATACCTTTTGAACAAACTAAAAATTATGTAAAAAAAGTAAATTTAAATGAAAAAATATATAAAAGTATATATCAAATAGAATAATATTAGAGGTGATATTATGAATAAAAAATTTGTAAATTTTTTTGTTATGATATTAGTTTTATTAATATGTACTTCTTGTCAAAAAGATGAAATAATTGAAGAAAATTTACAAAATAATAATATAAATCAAGAAAATAATTTAAATATTGAGAACACTAATAAATCAAATGAAATAGTACTTTCTATGAGAACAACTCAAAATCTTAATCCTCTTATAAATGAAGATGAATCTGTTGATAATATACTTAAACTTATGTTTGAACCTTTAATAGCTATTGATAGTAATTTTAAGCCCCAACCGGCAATAGCAGAAAGTTGGAGTTTTTCAGAAAAAGGAAATGTAATTTCTATAAATATTAAAGATAATATTTATTGGCATAATGGAAATAAAATAACTGTTGATGATGTTATTTTTTCTATTAATACTATAAAAAATGCTCCTCAAAATTCTGTATATAAATCTTGTGTTTCTAATATTATTTCCTATACTAAAACTAGTAATACAAGTTTGAATATTACTTTTTTAGAAAATTATATTGGTAATATATATTATTTGACTTTTCCTATTATATCTTCAAATTATTATGGAAATGGTGGATTAGAAGATGATGAAAAGAAATTAAAACCATTAGGAAATGGTATATATGAATTTAAAAGTTTTATTCCAGCTAAAGAATTAAGACTTATTAAAGCAAATAATAATTTTGGTAAAGAAGCTTTAACAAATGAAGTATGTATTAATATAACTCCTGATAAGGATACAGATTTATATTCGTTTGATCAAGGTATACTTGATGTTATATCTGCTGATATAACAGATATGGCTAAGTATGATACTTCAGATGATAGACAAATTTCAGAATATTCTACTAATTATATTGATTATATAGGTTTTAATTGGAATAGAAAAATATTTTTTGATAAAAATTTAAGAAAAGCATTTGCGTTTGTTTTGCCAAAAGAAAATATAATTGAAAGTGTTTATCTTTCTCATGCAGAAATAACAAATACTATGATAAATCCTTCTTCTTGGTTATATGAAGAGAATGTTGTTAATTATAATTATAATATTGAACATGCAAAAACATTACTTGATGAATCTGGTTTTTTTGATGTTGATGATGATGGTATAAGAGAAAAAATTATAGATGGAAAGAAATATATTTTGAGCTTTAGTATTCTTGTTAATTCTGAAAATGATGAAAGAAAACAAATAGCTTCTAAGTTTATGGAAGGGTTAAAAGCTATAGGAGTCAATGCTGTTATTGAATCTGTTTCTTATGACGAATATGTAGAGAGGCTTAATAGTAAAAATTTTGATATTTATATTGGAGGTATAAAGCAAAGTATTATACCAGATTTAACATATATTTTAGGTACACATGGTGATATGAATTTTAGTTCTTATTCTGATGAGACAATGGATAATTTATTGCATTTATCAAAAACAGCAATAAATGATAATGATATGAAATTAGCTTTTTCAAATCTTCAAAAATATATTGCTGATGAAGTTGCATATATTCCAGTAGCTTATAGAAATTCAGCTATTTTTGCAAATAAAAGAATAGGAGGAGAATTATCTTTGACAGAAACAAATGTTTATGGAAATATATATAAATGGTATTTAAAATAATAGAATTATTATATATGAAAGAGAGTGATTTTCATTTCAGAAATTAGAAAAAATCCTATAACTGGAGACTTAGTTATATTTGCAACAGAAAGAAATAATAGACCTTATGATTTTATAAAAAAAAATGAATTAAAATATGATAGTGATAAAAATTGTCCATTTTGTCCAGGTAATGAGAGAGAAACACCAAAAGAAGTTTATAAAGATGATGAAAATAATTGGTCTATTAGAGTTTTTCAAAACAAATATCCTATTTTACAAGAATTTGATAGAAAAATTTTTGATTATGATTTTTATGAGTGTTTTTGTGGTTATGGAATTCATGAAGTAGTAGTTGATACTCCAAAACATATTCAAAAATTATATGAGTATTCTGATGAACATATTATTAATGTTATAAAATCTTTAAAAGAACGTTTTAATTCAATTTATAATAAAGATAATATAAATTATGTTCAGATTTTTAGAAATTATGGTTATAATGCAGGTATGTCTTTAATACATTCTCATTGGCAAATATTAGGTATGTCTATATATGGAAAGATTCAAAGGGATATGATTTACAATATAAGAGAATACTTAAATAAAAATAATAATTGTATTATATGTGATATTATATTTAATGAAAGAAATCAAAAAATAAGAATAATATCAGAAAACGAAAATTTTATTTCATTTGTGCCTTATGCTGCTAAATTTAGTTATGAAATATATATAGTACCCAAAAAACATATTTCAACATTTAATGATTTTGATAATTACCATATAAGAGATTTTGCTTTAATTCTTAAAGATATGATGAAAAGAGTTTATAAAATAAACGATAATATTTCTTATAATATTTGTTTTATGGATAGTCCTAAATGTTTGGAACAAAAACATTTTCATTGGTATGCAAATATTGTTCCAAGAATAGGAAATTTAGCTGGTTTTGAGTTATCGACTGGTGCTTTTATAAATCCTGTGATGCCAGAATTTTCGGCAGAATTTTATAGAAAGTTTAATTAAATTGAATTTTTTAATAGGTGATTTTTATGTATGATAATTATAAACATAAAATTTTAGTTTTATATGGTGGAAATTCTTTTGAGAGAGAAGTTTCCATTATGACAGCTAAGAAAGTTCTTTCAATTATTGACAAAAAAATATATAATGTAATAGATATGGAAATTTCAAATGATAAAAATATATCTTGTAGAGAGAAAAAATGGATTTATGATATTATAGATATAAATCCAGATTTAGTGTTTATAGCTTTGCACGGAAGTATAGGAGAAAATGGTGCTATACAAGGATTGTTAGAATGTTTAAATATACCATATATAGGTAGTAATATAATGACTAGTAGTATTTGTATGAATAAATTTATAACAAAAAGTATTATGAGATATAATTATATACCAGTTACAGATGATATAATATTATATAAAAATAAAAGTTATAAAATATATATCGATGAAATTTTACGAATAGGATTTCCGTTAATTGTAAAACCTAATAATGGTGGTTCAAGTATAGGTGTAAGTGTTGTTAATAATAAAAATGAATTAATTAAAGCTATTAATTATATAATTGATATTTTAAATGATGATGTTATTATTGAAAAATTTATTTATGGTAAGGAGATTACTTGTGTTGTATATGAAAACAATGATAATTTAAATATTGCTTCGATTATGGATATAGAAACAGAAAGTAAGTTTTATAATTACAATGAAAAATATGAAAGTGAAAAATCATTTATAGATATTTCTTCATTACCTAATTATATGCAAGATATGATTAAAAAAATAGCTAAAAAAGTTTTTAATATATTTAATGCTAAAGATTATGCTTGTATAGATATGATTATTTCAGAAGAACAAATATATGTAATTGAAATAAATACATTACCAGGTATGACTGAGAAAAGTCTTTTAACGAATTCTTTTGAAAGTATATCTGATTTAAATAGTGAAATAAAAAATTTTTCTGAATTTATAAATACAATTATAAAAAATAATTTAAGTAAAGTTTAATAAATTTATTAAAGAAGGTACTTTTTTATTTGTACCTTCTTTTAATTCCTATTATTTCAATAATTTCATCTTTTTTTATACAACCTGTGATAAAAAGTAATATCATATAAAATAGACACATTAATATAATTATTAAGATAGCATTTATTATATTTTTTGTAGCTTTTAAAAATATTAATCTTGCTGTAAGTGATGATAAAAGTATACATAATATAGGGTATAGAAAGCATTTTTTTATATCTATTTTAATTTTTGTTATTTTTAAAACTCGTTTAAAACTTATTAGTGATGTTAGTATTAAACTTATTATCCACCCAAATATAAATGCATCTATACCATAGATTGGTATGCCAAAATATATAAAGGAGATATTTATAACCGAAGATAGTATATTATTTTTTAATATATATGTATGTTCTCCTAGCCCATTTAAAAGTCCTGATAATGTTATTTGAAGATATAAGAAAGGGCATACGGCAGCTAGTTTTAATAATAGAACATCAAGGTTTTTTTCACCATATATAATATAACAAACTTCAGTAGAAAATATAGCAAATATTGATGTAAAGCATAAAGATATTATAACAGTGAAGAATATAGATAAATTTACTGCTTGTTTTATTTGTCTTTTATTCTTTATAGCTGCTGCTTCTGAAACTGCTGGTACAAGAGTTATTGAAATAGCCATTAAAAATGCAGTTGGAAATTGTATGAGAGGCATTATTAGTCCTGTTAAACTTCCATATATTTTCATAGCATTTTCACCAGTATTAGAAAACAACTCAAGTCTTTGGGGTATAAGTAAATTTTCTATCGTAGAAAGTAAAGAGCCTATAAATCTTCCTACTGAAAGAGGAATAGTCATTGATATTATAGTTATAAATATTTTTAATGTATTCATAGAAGGCTTTTTTGAAAAATTTTTTTTTATTTTTGTTTTATGATATATTATAAAAACGAATATAAATGATATAATTTCTCCTATGACTATACCTAATATAGCTGAAATACAAGCATATGAGAGTCCCATAGGAACAAGTTTTTTAGCTGTAAGAAATACTACTATAATTCTTACAATTTGTTCTATTATTTGTGAAGTAGCTGGTACTATTGAATTTTGTAAACCAAAAAAATAACCTCTTATACAAGAGCCAGCAGACATAAAAGGAAAACATATAGTAAGTATTTTTAATGATAATAAAGTTCTTTCTTCTTTTATTATGTAAATTGCAAATACATCAGATAAATAATATAATATTGTGCTTATGATAATACTTACTAATATACACATAAATAATGATTGTTTTAATATTTTGTTTATGTTTCCGTATTCATTTTTTGCTTTTTCTTGAGCTGTGAGTTTTGATATTGTTGTTGTAAATCCAGCAGAAGTTATGCTCCAACATAATGAATATATTGGTAATATAAGTTGATATAGTCCCATACCTTCAATACCGATTGTATTATTCATATATATTCTGTAAAAGAATCCTATTACTCTTGTAAAAATATTTGCAAGAGTTAATATAAAAGCACCTTTTAATATTGTACTTTTGTTCATAAAGTATCAATCCATTCTTTAGAAAAAGTTTTCATTCTATTTTATGGTTTTTTATAATTTTGTATGTATAAATATTATTTAAATAATTTATTTGGAGGAATTTTGGTGTTTAATATAAAAGATGAGATTAAGAAATTACCAAATAAACCAGGAGTATATATTATGAAAGATAATTTATCTAATATAATATATATTGGAAAAGCAATAAATTTAAAAAAAAGAGTAAGACAATATTTTTCAAATAATATTGATAATGATATAAAGGTTTTTTCTATGGTTAAAAATATAGTAGAATTTGAATATATTATAACTGATACTGAAATGGAGGCTCTTATTTTAGAATGTAATCTTATTAAAATGCATAAGCCTCGTTATAATATAATGCTTAAAGATGATAAAACATATCCATATATAAAAATTACATTAAATGAAGATTTTCCAAGAATATTTATTACAAGAAAATTTTGTAATGATAAAGCAAAGTATTTTGGACCTATAACTAATTTATCATCTATTAAAGAAATAGTTGATATAATTCATAAGATTTTTCCAATAAGAAAATGTAATAAAATTTTCCCTAAAGATATTGGTAAAGAGAGACCTTGTCTTGATTATCATATAGGTATGTGTTTAGCTCCTTGTAATAATCTTATAAGTAAAGAAGAATATAGAAATTATATTTATGAAGCTATTATGATTATAGAAGGTAAACATAATGAAATAATAAAAAAAATGTCTATAAATATGGAGAAAGCAGCAAAAGAACTTGATTTTGAAAAAGCAGCAATTTTGAGAGATAATATAAATATTCTTAAAAACATTTCTTTAAAACAAAAAATGTCAAATACAGGTTTAGGCGATTGTGATGTTATTGCTTTTGATAATGATGATAATAATGTTTTCATACAAGTGTTTTTTATAAGAGCTGGAAAAATGATAGGTAAAGAAGATTTTTTTATGAATGATATTTATATTACTAATAAAAATAAAATAATAACTGACTTTGTTAAGCAATTTTATAGTGGTACTGCATTTATACCAAAAGAAATTATAGTACAATATGAATTATTTGATAATGAAAAGTATATGATAGAAGAATATTTTTCAAAAATAAAAGGTAGTAAAGTTGTAATAACTAATCCTTTAAGAGGTAATAAATTAAAAATTGTTGAGCTAGCATATAAAAATGCAAATATATCTCTTAAGCAATTAGGGAATAGAGTTAGAAAAGAATATGAAAAAACAATATCTGCGACTAATGAAATATGTGATATTTTAAATATTGATAAGATTACAAAAAATAGTATATTTCGAATAGAATCGTATGATATTTCTAATATACAAGGGTTTAATTCTGTTGGATCTATGGTTGTTTTTGAAAATGGTCAACCTAAAAAGAGTGATTATAGAAAATTTAGGATAAAAACTGTTTTAGGTTTAAATGATTATGAGAGTATTAAAGAAATTGTTTATAGAAGATTTCAAAATATGAACTTAAAAAATGAAAAGTTTTTGAAGTTACCTAATTTAATAATGGTAGATGGGGGAAAAATACAAGTTAATGCTGTAAAAAAAGTATTACAAAATTTTAATTTAGATATACCTGTTTGTGGAATGATTAAAGATGATAAACATAAAACAAAAGGTATTATATATAATAATAATGAAATAAATATAGATTTAAATTCAGAAGCTTTTTTTCTTATAAAAAGAATACAAGATGAAGTACATCGTTTTGCAATAGAATATCATAAAAATTTGCATAATAGAAAGACCGTCCACTCAATATTAGATGATATAAAAGGAATAGGGGAAAAAAGGAAAAAGTCTTTAATAAAACATTTTGGTTCTATTGAAAAAATAAAAAATGCAGAAGTTTTAGAGCTTATTGAAGCTGATTATATGACTATAAAAGCAGCTGAATCAATTTATTCTTTTTTTAGAAGTAAATGACTTTAATTATTAATTGTATTGTTGAAAAATTATAATTAATAGTTTATTATAAAATAATAAACCTATTATTTTATTGGAGGTTATAATTATGTATACAGTATCAATGATGAAATTTGTAAAGGAATTTGATTTAGAAATAGTTGTTGATGAAATAGATTTTTCTGATAAATTTTTGACTTGTAGTGATGTAAATCGTCCAGCATTACAATTATCTGGTTTTTTTGAACATTTTGATAGTGATAGAGTTCAAGTTATAGGTATGGTTGAATATACTTATTTAACAAAACTTGATTTCAAGTTTCGTGAAAATGTATTAAAACAAATTTTTGCTTTTAAAATACCTTGTATAGTTGTTTCAAGAAATCTTGATATTTTCCCAGAAATGATTAATTTTGCAAAGGAGTTTAATATTCCTATATTTAAAACAAGTATGAATACAAGCGAATTTATGGCAGAATGTATAAGATGGTTAAATGTAGAGCTTGCTCCACGAATTACAATGCATGGGGTTTTAGTTGATATATATGGTGAAGGTATACTTATAACTGGTGAAAGTGGAATTGGTAAAAGTGAAACTGCGTTAGAACTTATTAAAAGAGGTCATAGACTTGTTTCAGATGATGCAGTAGAAATTAAAAGGGTATCCCATAGTACTCTTGTTGGAACAAGTCCTGAACTTATAAGATATTTTATAGAGGTTAGAGGAATTGGTATAATAGATGTTAAGCAGCTTTATGGAGCAGCAGCAGTTAAACTAACTCAAAATATTGATTTAGTAATTAAACTCGAAATGTGGGATGATAATAAAGAGTATGATCGTTTAGGACTTACAGAAGAATATATTGATATACTTGGGAATAAAGTTTTATGTAATTCTATACCTATACGTCCTGGTAGGAATGTTGCTATAATATGTGAATCAGCAGCTATAAATCATAGACAAAAAAAAATGGGGTATAATGCAGCACAAGTACTATATGATAAAATTGCAAAATCTATTGAGACTGATTAAATTAAAGGAGATGATTATAATTTGGATAGTATTACAAAATTTGAATATAGGAAATATATAGAGTATTTTATTAATATAGTTGGAAAAGAAAATATTTTTATAGATGAGCCTATGAAAAATCATACTTCTTTTAAAGTTGGTGGAAATGTTGATATAATGATTATGCCTTCAACAATTGAAGAACTTAAGAAATTGATTGTATATATAAATAGTAATAATTTAAAATACTATATAATTGGTAATGGTTCAAATATTCTTGTGGGGGATAAAGGATTTAGAGGTATTATATTAAAAATTTGTGATAATATGTGTAATATATTAATAGAAAATAATTATATGATTATTGATTCAGGAGCTAAATTATCGTCTATATCTTCTAAAGCACTTGAAAATAAACTTTCAGGATTTGAATTTGCTTCGGGAATTCCAGGAACATTTGGAGGTGCAGTTTGTATGAATGCTGGAGCTTATGGAGGAGAGATTAAAGATATATTAGTTTCTATAAATGTTATTACAAAAGAAGGAATTTTGAAAACTATTAAAGCTAATGAACTTAAACTTTCTTATAGAAGTAGTATAATACCAGAAAATAATTATATTATTGTTTCTGGTATTATAAAGCTTCAATATGGAAATTATGGTGAAATAAAAAATAATATTATGGAATTAGCAAAAAGAAGAAGAGAGAAACAACCTCTTAATTTTGCTAGTGCTGGTAGTACTTTTAAAAGACCAGAAGGATATTTTACAGGTCAACTTATTACTGATTCTGGTCTTAAAGGTTATAATTGTAATGATGCAGAAGTTTCAGAAAAACATGCTGGATTTATAATAAATAAAGGCAATGCAAAAGCAAGAGATATTATAAATGTTATAAAACATTGTCAAAATACTGTGTATGATAAATTTGGTGTTAAACTTGAAACGGAAGTAAAAATTATAGGAGAATTTTAATTCTTTTATAAATTTTAAGGAGTGATACAAATGAGATTTGTTATAGTTACAGGAATGTCAGGAGCAGGAAAATCAACAGTGCTTAAAATTTTTGAAGATATGAATTTTTTTTGTGTAGATAATTTACCTCCAGCATTAATACCAAAATTTGCAGAACTTTGTTTTGAACAAGGGAGTGAAATAGATAAAGTTGCTATGGGTATAGATATAAGAGGAGGAAAACTTTTTTCTGATTTATTTAAGACTCTTTCTAAATTAAAAAATAGTGGATATGATTTTGAGATACTTTTTCTTGATTCATCAAATACTACACTTATTAAAAGATATAAAGAAACAAGAAGAAGCCACCCACTTTCAAAAACAGGTTCTATTGAAGATGGCATAAAAAAGGAAAGACAGATTCTTGAAGATGTAAAAGGTAAATCAACTTATATAATTGATACAAGTAATATATTAGTTAGAGAGCTTAAAGAACAGATAAATGGTATATTTCTTGAAAATAAAAAATTTGAAAGTCTTATAATAACTATATGTTCTTTTGGATTTAAGTATGGTATACCAATAGATAGTGACCTTGTTTTTGATGTAAGATTTTTACCAAATCCTTTTTATATCCAAGAGTTAAAAGAATTAACAGGTAATGATTCACAAGTATATGATTATGTTATGAGTTTTGAAGAAAGTAATAAATTTTTAAATAAATTGACAGATATGGTTGAATTTTTGATACCTCAATATATAAAGGAGGGGAAAAATCAACTTGTTATAAGTATTGGATGTACTGGGGGAAAACATCGTTCAGTTACTCTCGCAAATTCTTTATATAAAAAATTAAAGAACAAAGATCATAGTATAATATTAAAACATAATGATATTGATAAAGACTCAAGATATAAAAAATAAACATATTGGGGGAATAATTTTTGTCATTTTCTTATAACACAAAAGTAGAGATAAGTGAATATTTTGGAAATGCACGACATTGTAATATTGCTGAAATTGCTGCAATTATAAATATATGTGGATATATCTCACAAAAAAAAGAAAAGTTTTGTATAAAAGTACAAAGTGAAAATTTTCTTATTATTAAAAAGTGCTTTACATTATTGAAAAAAACTTTTAATATAGATATTGAAGTGCTGGTAAAAGGAAGTAGTGGCATAAAGAAACATAAAGTATATTTTATTTATATAAATAATTCTGAATATGCTGAAAAAGTTTTGTTTTCAACAGGAATTTTATGTGTTGAAGGTAATTTGAAGATTTTAAGAAAGAGAATATATCCAGTTGTTGTTTCAAGTATATGTTGTAAGCGTGCATATATAAGAGGAGCTTTCTTAGCTTCTGGTTCTATTTCAGATCCAGAAAAAACATATCACCTTGAATTTGTCAATAATGATATTAAATATTGTAATGAGCTTAAAGATTTAATTAATTTTTTTAATATTGAAGCAAAAATTATTATAAGAAAAGATAATTATGTGCTTTACATAAAAGAAGGAGAACTTATTGTAAATATTTTAAATATTATGGGGGCGTATGTTGCACTTATGGAGCTGGAAAATATAAGAATTTTAAAAGATATGAGAAATAATATTAATAGAATTATCAATTGTGAAACAGCAAATCTTGGTAAGATAATAGCAGCATCATTAAAGCAAATAAAGGATATTAATTATATAATTAAATATAATAAATTTTCGGATTTATCAGATACTCTTTTAGAAATTGCAAAATTAAGAGTTGAGTTTCCAGAAGCCAGTCTTAAAGAACTTGGACAAATGATTGTTCCACCTATAGGAAAATCAGGAGTAAATCATAGACTTAAAAAAATAAGTTTTATGGCAGATGTATTGAGAGAGGAGAATGGTGATATTCAATGACAGAAAGAACTTTAACAATTGGTAAATCTTTAGATGCAAGAGAGGCAGCATATTTCGTTCAAACAGCAGGAAAATTTATGAGTAATATACAATTATCTATTGATAACAAAAAAATTAATGCTAAGAGTATTATGGGAACAATATCTCTAGGAATAAGTGAGGGGCAAGTCGCTATTATAACAGCAGATGGAAAAGATGAAATTGATGCTGTTAATGAGATAGCTAAAGTTTTGGAATGATATATTTATGAATTTATTTTGTACGAGGGGCTATTGTTTCCTCGTTTTTTTATTAAAATTTTAAATTTTAATGAATTTTTTATAATATTTTATTAATTTATGAATTTTTTTATATATTTTTTATAAATAAAAAATATATTTTTGGTTTACCATTTTTGAAAAATATATTATAATATTTAAAATATGTATAAGTT
>X157_Grey_Heron__coassemble_1453_pt1 | contig 15158 bp, 12 predicted proteins | sample X157_Grey_Heron__metabat2_low_PE_010 | metagenome-assembled genome bin X157_Grey_Heron | reverse complement strand
TATTAATATAATTATATTAAATTATATGATTTGGAAAGATAAAGATTTTAGTGATAGTTTAAATATTTTAGAAAAAAATGATTTACTATTAGAAATCAAAAATATATTAATTAAAATTAATAAATGGTTTTTTAAATTTTGAGTTTAGTATTTGGGGAAGTTTTAAAAATTGACTTCCCTATTTTTTTAGAAGGAGATTATTATGAAAGAAAAAATAAAATATATATTTAAAAATAAAATTTTTTTGAGTATATTATTTATATTATTATCTTGTTTTATTTTTAATTTATCAATGACAATGATAGAACAAAAAACTTTTGCTGATACACTTTATTATATAACCAATAGATTTGGAAATTTTTTGAAAAGCTATATATTATTGTTATTATTTTATATTATGTTATTAATAACAGGAAAATTTTTTATTTCATCTATTTGTATAGGCTCTTTTAGTTTAATATTTGCACTTATAAATTTTTATAAAATACAATATAGGGCAGAACCAATATTACCTTGGGATATATATTCAATAGGAGAAGCTTTTGAAGTTGTAGGAAGTTTGGATTTTACTTTTCCATTTATAAATATATTAGCTATATTTTTAACATTGATAATAATATATTTTTCATTTAAAGTAGAATCTTTAAATTTTGGTGAAGGAAAAAGAAAAATAATTAATATTGCTTTTATGACATTCTTTTGTTTTTTTAGTATTTCTACATATTATCAAAAAATTTATAAGGAAGCTAATGAATGGCCTGATACTTGGTTTAGGATAGATTATTATAAAAATAATGGACTTGTAAATTCTTTTATATATAATTTAAGATATTTATCAATAGATAAACCATTATATTATACAAAAGAAAATATGTATAAAATAGCAGAAGAAATAAAAAAATTAGATAGTATAAAAAATAACAATTTTAATCCAGATATAATATTTATAATGAGTGAAAGTTTTTGGGATCCTCAAACTCTTAATGGCATAGATTATGAAAAAGAATTACTACCAAATATTAAATTTTTACAAGAAAATGGAATAAGAGGCGAAATATTATCACCTAAATTTGGAGGAGGTACTTCAAATGTAGAATTTGAGGCACTTACAGGTTTTTCAAATGATTATTTACCAGATGGTTGTATTCCTTATCAACAATATATTAGAGAGGGATTTTTTTCAATTGTAGATTATCTTAAGTTTAAGGGATATAAAACATTAGCTATACATTCTGATGAAGGGAAAAATTGGAATAGAGAAAAAGCTTATAAAAATATGGGATTTGATGATTTTATATCTCTTGAAGATATGAAAAATCCAGAGATTACAAGAGGTAGAGTTTCAGATAGAGAAATAACAAGATATATTATAGCTAATTATGAAAAACATATTTCCGAAAGTGATAAGCCTTGGTTTAATTTTATTGTTACAATGCAAAATCATACAGGCTATAAAAGAGAAAATTTTTCTGAAAATGAACTTGTGAATTTTACTAGCGAAAATATTCTTTCGGAAAAAATAGAGGGACAACTTGCAGATTTTTCAACAGGCGTCAAAATTTCAGATGAAGAACTTGGGAAACTTGCAGATTATTTTTTAAAACAAAAAAGGCCAGTTTTACTTTTATTTTTTGGAGATCACAGAGTAAATTTTGGTGATGAAAATAGAGAAATATATTATTCAACAAATACCATAAATGATAATATGACTGAAGAAGAAAAACAATATAAAATACATACAACTCCATTTATGGCTATAAGTAATTTTAAAGAGGTTAAAAAGGATTTAAATATAATAGCTCCTTATATGATATTACCATATGTATTTGATTTATATAATATTGATATGCCTTTATACTTTGAGTTTTTGAGTAATATTGGTAAAAATACTACAGGAGAACATTTGAATATGACACTTAATGAGAAAGGAATTCCTTTTGATATTGTACCTAAAAATATTAAGGAAATTTATGAAATTTTTAATATGATAGAATATGATTATATTATAGGTGAAAATTATATAGGAGATATAATTTTTCAAGAATAAAAAGCTATCTTAAAGAAAAAGATAGCTTTTTTACTTTCTATATTATATTATTTACCACGATATTTTGAAAGGTCAATAGCAACAGCAACAGCAATGATAACACCTTTTATAACTTGTTGCCACATAGCATTTACACCTATAAACTGTAAACCATATTGTATAATTGTGAATATTAAAACACCGATTATTATACCTGATACTTTACCAACACCACCATTAAGTGAAACACCACCAACAACACAAGCAGCAATAGCATCAAGTTCATATCCTACACCATAGTTATTTGTTGCACCAGCTGTTCTTGCTGCTTCAAGAACACCACCAACACCATAAAGTGCAGATGCAAGAACAAATATACAAACAATAGTGAGAGGAACATTTATACCAGAAACAATAGCAGCTTCTCTGTTACCACCGATAGCATAAACATTTTTACCAAATACTGTTTTGTTAAGTACAAACCATATAGCGAATATAAATATACCAGCTATCGGAATTAATATTGGAATACCACCTATATTTGAAGGAAGTTGTTCTTTTAATAACATATATTGTCCTATATTAGCAAAATCTTGTCTTATACCACCAATAGGTTGTGAATTATTTGGAGGCATATCAAAGTATAATGAACATACACCATATATTATAACTTGTACTGCAAGTGTAGCAATAAATGGGTGCATTTGGTATCTAGCAACAAGAAATCCATTTAAAAGTCCGAATACCATACAAGCAAGTATAGCAGCTATAATAGGAATTATAATAGGAAGTTGTGGAAGATCTGGGAAAAATCTATTCGCATAGTCTGGATTTTGCATCATTGATGCAGATATAACAGCAGCAAGACCAACCATACGACAAGCTGAAAGATCTGTACCAGCTATTAAAAGAGTAAAACATATCCCAAGAGCAATTATAATTCTTGGAGATGCTTGAGCTAAAATGTCTCTTAAAACTTTAAGTTTCATAAAGTTTGGTTCTATAATCATAATAATAATAACCATAATACCGAGAGCAATTATAATACCATTATTCATAAGAAACATTTTTATAGCTCTTTTTGAAATATCTATTACTGCACTATCATCTTTGTTTGTAATAAGTTTTATACCACCATAAGATAGAAGAAATATACCAACTATAACAATAAACCAAGGTAAGTCATATATTTGTTTCCAACCATTAGCAGTTTGTATAAAATGAAATCCTACACCAAGAGCAGCAATAATAGCACCTGCTATAATAAATGAAGTATAGAACTTTTTAAAAGGAATTGTTCTTTCTTCCATTTTTATCACTCACTTTCTTTTAACTTTCCAAAAATTTTGTAGCAAGATGCATAACTTCAACTTGGTCAGCATCTTTTTGTTCTAGTATTCCAGCAACTCTACCAGCACTCATAACCATTACTCTATCACTCATACCTAAAAGTTCTGGCATTTCTGATGAAATCATTATAATTGATTTGCCTTGTGATGCTAATTCTTGCATAATAGTATAAATTTCATATTTAGCACCAACATCAATACCACGTGTAGGTTCATCGAGTATGAGAATATCTGGATCTGTAAGCAACCATCTTGCAAGAAGAACTTTTTGTTGATTACCACCAGAAAGATTTTTTATAAGTGTTTCCATAGAAGCTGTTTTTGTTCTAAGCTTTTTATTTGATTCAACTGCTACTTCATATCTTTTGGCACTTTGTAAAACTCCCATATGTGCATAATTTTTTTGACTTGCAATAACAGTATTATCAAGAATTGAAAGCACTCCAAATATACCAGTAGCACGTCTTTCTTCTGTAAGAAGTGCTATTTTATGGTTTTTTGCATCAGCAACAGATTTTGCTTTATAATCTTTTCCATGTACTTTTAGTGTTCCAGATGCAATTCCTCTAAGTCCAAATATAGCTTCAACTAATTCTGTTCTTTGAGCTCCAACAAGTCCACCAATACCAAGTATTTCACCTTTTCTTAATGTAAATGTAACATCTTTAAAACTTTTTGGATTTGAAGCAGTGAGATTATTTACTTCTAATATAGGCTCATGACTTGTTTCATAATTTTTAGGAGGGAATCTATTTGTAAGATCTCTACCAACCATACGACTTATAATTAAGTCTGTTGTAAGTTCTGAAGATGACCAAGTTCCAACATATGTACCATCACGCATTATAGTTACTTCATCTGAAATTTTAAGTATTTCTTCCATTTTATGTGATATATAAATTATAGAACGTCCTTCAGATCTTAATTGATTAATAATTCTAAATAAATGTTCAACTTCATTTTCTGTTAGAGATGATGTTGGTTCGTCCATAACAATAACTTTTGAATTATAACTAACAGCTTTTGCTATTTCAACAAGCTGCAACTGAGAAGCTGAAAGAGTGCCAGCTAGTGCAGCAGGATCAATGTCAAGTTCAATTTTTTTAAATAATTCTTTTGTATCATTATACATTTGTTTATGATCAACAGCAATTCCTTTCATAGGGAATCTACCAAGCCAGATATTTTCCATAACTGGTCTAAACGATATTGGATGAAGTTCTTGATGTATCATAGAAACACCAAGTTCAAGAGCTTGTTTTGAATTGTTTATATTTTCTTTTTTTCCATCAAGTATAATTTCTCCGCCGTCTTCGTGATATATACCAAAGAGGCATTTCATAAGAGTTGATTTGCCAGCACCATTTTCTCCCATTAGAGCATGTACTGAACCAGGTCTTACTTTAAGTGTTACACCATCTAAAGCTTTAACACCGGGGAAAACCTTAACGATACTATTCATTTCAAGGACATATTCGCCCATATGAGTAACCCCCTTCTATGTAAAAATATGGAACGGTTAAAAATTAACCGTTCCATTAAAATTTAACCTATATAAATAAAAAATTTTTACTTATATTCATAACAAATTATTGAAAATCTTTATAATTATCAGTTGTAATTTTTACATATGGTATCCATACATATTTTTCATCTGTTACAGGATATCCAATAGTTTCTTCTGTTATTTCTTTTCCTTGTGAAGCTGCAACTGCAATTCTTGTTGTAGCTATACCTTGATTTTCACCATCATTAAGAACTGTTCCAAGAAGTGAACCATTAGCCATAGCTTCAAGTGCTGGAGCTGTAGCATCTACACCAACAACTGGTATAAATTTAGTTTCATCTCCTGTATTGTATCCTTCTGCCTTAAGTGCTTCAATAGCTCCAAGTGCCATATCGTCATTGTTACAAAGTATAGCTTCTATAGAATCTATTCCTTTTGATGATATAAGAGCTTTTGTTAAGTCTGTAGCTTTAACTTTATCCCACATAGCTGTATCATTAGCAAGCTCTTCAACTTGTATACCTGCATCTTTAAGTGCTTTAACAGAATATTCTGTTCTTAATGTAGCATCTTGATGTCCAGGTTCACCAGTTATCATAACATATTGAAGAACACCATCTCCATTTTTGTCAGCAGTCGGATTAGCATTCCAATATTCTGCTATAATTTCACCAGACATTGTTCCAGATTCTTCTGCTTTAGCTCCAACATACCAAGCTTTATCATATCCTTGCATAATATCAGCTTCTGGTTCTCTATTGATAAATACAATAGGAAGATCTTCAGATTTAGCTTTTTCCACAAGTGGACCAGCAGCTGTACGATCAACTGGGTTAACAGCAAGAGCAGTAACTCCTTTTGTTATGAACCCATCAACTTGTTCATTTTGAGTAGGTTGTTTGTTTTGAGAGTCAACTATGGAAATACCTGCTCCAATTTTGTCAGCTTCTTTTTGCATATTGTTACGAACGCTTGTCATAAATGTATCATCAAATTTGTAAATACAAGTACCAATTGAAACATCATCAGCAGAAGCAGAACTATCTCCACCTTCATTTTGTTGAGTGTCTCCACCATTTTCGCTATCTGATTTTTCTTTGTCTCCACCACAACCAGCGAATACACCTGCAACCATAAGAGCTGCCATAGAAATTGCGAGTAATTTTCTTTTCATAGTAAAAAACCTCCTTGAAAAATTTTGTTTTTTATTAACTATAAAATAGTTAATAAATTTTATGTAGTTAATGATAATTTAAAACTACAATTATCATTTGGTTATGAACCAATTATATATTATAAAATAATTTCAATCAATACAATATTCTTTTATTTTATATTAAAATTCTATACAATTTTGATACTCATATGTTTTTTTGTTGTATTTATTTGTATATTTTTAATTTGTTATATTGCTTTTTAATGCATTTAGATATGTATTTATTATATTATATTATAATTATATTTAAATAATATAAAAATCTTTGATAGTATTGACTATATACTCTTATTAGGAAATAATATTCATAATTTAATTTTTATCAAAGGAGGAATAAAATTATGATAACAAAAGAATTTTTTGGTAAAACTTCGAAAGGTGAAGATGTATATTCATATAAAATTGAAAATCAAAAAGGAGAGTATATCAAAATATTGAATTATGGAGGTATAATACAATCTCTTTTAATTAGAGATAAAAATGAAATGTTAGTAGATATAGTTTTAGGTTATGATACTATTGAAGATTATGAAAATGCTGATAAATATATGGGAGCAATAATTGGAAGAGTTGCAAATAGAATTAAAGATGGAAAATTTTTTATTAATGAAAAGGAATACTCATTATATATAAATAATGGTAAAAATCATCTCCATGGAGGTAAAGAAGGATTTGATAGAAAGATATTTTGTGTTGAATTTGTAGAAAATTCTTTTGATACAATAATATTCAAGCTTGTAAGTCCTGACAAAGATGAAAATTATCCAGGTAATGTTGAACTTATGGTAAAATATACTTTTAATACTGATTCTGAAGGATATTCTGTTTTAAATATTAATTATATAGCTATATCAGATGATGATACACCTATAAATATAACTAATCATAGTTATTTTAATATTAGAGGGTATAATTCGGGAACTGTTTTGGATACAAAGTTAAAACTTTATTGTGATTATTATACACCAAATGATAAAGATTCAATTCCAACAGGTGAAATATTGAAAGTTGATAATAGTCCTATGGATTTTAGAGAATTTAAAAGTATAGGTCAAGATATAAACTCTAATTTTGAACAAATTGTATATGGAAATGGTTATGATTTAAATTTTGTTACAAATTCAGTAAATAATGATATAGTTCTTTTTGCTGAAGCTTTAGATGATATAAGTGGTATATTTATGAAAGCATATACAAATCAACCAGGAGTACAATTTTATACAGGGAATTATTTAGATGATAAAGTTAAAGGGAAAAATAAAACAATATTTAATAAAAGAGCTGGCTTTTGCTTAGAAACTCAAAATTTTCCAGATGCAATAAATAAAACTCATTTTCCTAATAGTTTATTGAAAAAAAATCAAATATATGATAAAACAACAATATATAAATTTAATACTATTTAGTGTAATTTTATAAAATTTTAAGTTTTAATATTATAAACTGTACAAATTTAATTTTGTACAGTTTTTATTTTAGTATAAATGTATAATTATTGATATATATAATAATAAATATAAAAAAGAAGATTTATTTAATTATATAAAAATTAATTTTATCTTAAAAAAAATTTAATAATTGATAATAGCTATAAGTGTTGAAATTACACTAAAAAAGAGTTATTATTAATAGTATTGATTTTTTATTGATGAGATATTAATTTTGATACATAAAAAGTTTAAAAAGATAATTTTATTTACATAATAAATAGTATAAATAAATTTATGTTTTTATATTTTTTGATTAATATTTAATTAATTATAAATTTTTGAAAGGAGTAATTTTGATGTTTACAAAGGATATGGGGATTGACCTTGGCACAGCTAATACGCTTGTATATATGAAGGGGAAAGGAATAGTTGTAAATGAACCTTCTGTTGTTGCTATAAATACACAAACAAGAGAAGTTCTTGCAGTTGGAAATGAAGCTAAAGAAATGATAGGACGTACACCTGGAAATATTGTTGCAATAAGACCTATGAAAGATGGAGTGATTGCAGATTTTGATACAACTCAAGCAATGTTAAGATATTTTATTGGTAAAGCTTATATACGTTCTATGTTTGGTCCAAAGCCAAGAGTAGTTATATGTGTACCTTCTGGAGCAACAGAAGTCGAAAAAAGAGCCATTATAGAGGCAGCTATTTCAGCAGGTTCTAAAGATAAAGACACTTATCTTATAGAGGAACCAATGGCTGCTTCAATTGGTGCTGGACTTCCAGTAGAAGAACCAACTGGAAGTATGGTTGTCGATATTGGAGGAGGAACAAGCGAGGTTGCTGTTATATCATTGGGAGGTATAGTTACAAGTACTTCGTTAAAAGTAGCAGGAGATAAATTTGATTCCTATATTGTTAATTATATAAAAAAAGAATATAATTTGGCTATTGGAGATAGAACAGCCGAAGAAATAAAAAGGAATATAGGTTCAGCTTATAAAAGAGATACAATTGAAGAAATGGACATACGAGGAAGAGATCTTATAACAGGACTTCCTAAAACAATAACTGTTTCATCTCCAGAAATTATGGATGCACTTTATGAACCAGTTTATTCTATTATAGATACAATAAAAAGAACTCTTGAGGCAACTCCACCAGAACTTGCAGCAGATATAATGGAGAGTGGTATTACTCTTACTGGTGGAGGAGCTTTATTAAGTGGATTAGATGAACTTATTTCATCGGAAACAGGTATGCCAGTAAATGTTGCAAATGAGCCTCTAAATTGTGTTGCATTAGGGACAGGTATGGTTCTTGAACATATTGATACATTAAAATCTGTACTTGTTTCACCAAGAAAAATACGTTTTTAAAATATAAATATTTAAGGAGAGTTTTGAATTGAAATTTTTTGAGAGTTACAAAAAACAGATTTTAACTATTATAGCTGTTTTACTTGTTATTTCTTCAATATTTACAGCAGGAAAAACTAATAATGCTAATTTTTTAGAAAGTACACTTGGTTTTGTTGTAACTCCTTTACAAAAAGTTGCAACAAATGTATCATCATTTTTTTATGAAAAAATTTCTGATTTAAAAGAAAAAAGAAATCTTGAAAAAGAAAATGAAGAATTAAAATCAAAAGTTGAACAACTTGAAGTAGAAAATAAAAGACTCTCCCTTTTAGATGATGAAAATAAAAAGCTTTCAGCATTATTAGAAATTTCACAAAAATATTCAGAATATGATACAACTGGTGCAGAAATAATAGCAAAGGATCCTGGAAATTGGTATAATATATTTGTTATGGATAAAGGAACTAAAAGTGGTATAAATTCTAATATGGTTATTACATCAGCAGGTGGACTTGTTGGTAAAGTAACAGAGTCAGGATATACATATTCAAAAGGTATGAGTATACTTGATAGTAGAAGTTCTGTATCAGCAATGAGTGTAAGAACAAGAGATTTAGGTATTATAAAAGGTGATTATGCTCTTATGAATGATGGACTTTGTAAAATGGAATATATAGATTCTGATGCTGAAATTATGGAAGGAGATGAAATAGTTACTTCTCATTTAAGTGATATTTTTCCAGTTGGTATAAGTATAGGTGTTGTTAAGGAAATAAAAACAGATTCTAATGGATTAACAAAATATGCTATAATAGAACCTCATGTTGATTTTAAACATCTTGATACAGTATTAATTATAAGTGATAGTGATTCAATACAAAAAGAAAAAGATTTGACCTCTGATGATAAGGAGAATATAGAATGAATTTGAGAATATTTGTAACAGCTTTAATAATTTTGTTAAATGTTATTTTACAATCAACATTTTTTCAATTAATAAAAATTGTAAATATTGTGCCTAATACATCGATTATATTGATTATTTCTTATTCTCTTTTAAGAGGAAGAACGGAAGGGGCAATTGTTGGATGTTTTACAGGTATGCTTATAGATATATTTTTTGGCATATCGTTTGGGTTTTATTCTTTTATTTGTATGGTAACTGGTTATTTGTGTGGGAGGAGTTTTCATCATTTGTATAGGGAAAATTATATTTTACCTATAATGATTTCTTCAATAACAGTTTTTATCTATGAAAGTATAATATATTTTACAGGCTTTCTTTTTAGAGGAAATACAGAATATATATATTTTCTTATAAATCTTATAATTCCAGAGATGGTTTATACAGGAATAGTCTCTATGATAATTTATAGATTGCTTTTTGCTATAAATGATTGGTTAGAAGAGAAAGAAAAATATAGATATAGAAGATTTTAATATAATAATATATTTTTAAATTTTTGAGAAAGGAGGATTTTATGAAGAATTTTTTTGAAAAGATTTCTGATCTTTTTAAAAGTAGAATATTTATAGTTTTTTGTGGTGTTATAATGTTATTCTCAATACTTACATTTCGTCTTTTTTATCTTCAAATACTTAATGGAGAGAAATATCAACAAGAACTTAAAACAAGTATAATGAATACTGTATCAATTCCAGCTTCAAGAGGTGCTATATATGATAGATATGGAAGACCTTTAGCAATAAATCAAGTTGCTTTTTCGGTAAAGATAGATGATAGTATTAATGTTGATTTTTCGAAATCACGAAATATGATTATAGACTTAGTTTCAAAACAGATATTTTTAAAAGGACTAAATCTTGAAAATACTTTACCAATATCATTGACCAATCCTCCAGAGTTTTTATTTAATGGTGATAAAAAAGAAGAAAAAAAATGGAAAGAAAGTTTAGGAATAAAAAAATCAGATTTAAAGATGAATGCACAAGAAACTCTAAATTTTCTTTATAAAAAATATGATATTAAAGATTATTATACTGAAGAACAAAAAAGAGGTATTTTATCTCTTGCTTTAAGTTCAAGTGATAGAAATTTAATGCTTATTAATCTTATAAATACTCTTAGAGAAAATAATGAAGAAATAGTTAATGATATTCCGATTACTGAGATAGAGCCTTATGAATTTATGTTTGATGGAAATTTGAAAAGAGAAGAAGCTTGGAAAAGAAGTGTTGGAATGAAAGAAGAAGAATTAAAATATGATGCTAAACAAACAATAGATTATCTTGTTGATTATTTTAATATCTCAAAATCATTACCAGAAGAAATAAAGAGAGATATGATTTCGTTGAGATATTCTTTATACCTTATAAGATATAAGAAATATCAACCAATAACAGTAGCAATTGAAGTAAGTGATAAAACTATTGCAGATATTGAAGAAAACCAAGAGACTTTGCCTTGTGTTGTTATAGATACAGATTCTTTACGTGTATATCCTGATGGAGAATATTTTGCTCATATAACTGGATATATAAGAAATATGTCTTCAGAAGAATTTGAAGAATATTCTCAATATAAATATTCAGATGGTTCAAGTGTTTATTCTATGAATGATGTAGTTGGTAAATCTGGAATTGAAAAGGTAGAGGAAATAAATTTAAATGGAAAAGATGGAGAAATGCTTGTTGAAGTTGATAGTCTTGGAAGGCGTATTAATACAATAGAGACTAAACAACCTATAAGTGGAAAAGATGTATTTCTTACAATAGATAAAAATTTACAAATTTCTGCTTATGATGCGATTGAAAAATATCTTGCAAATGCTCAAATTGTAAGATTGACAGGTGGCTCTTTAAAAGATAAGCCAGTTTCTACAAAAGAACTTTTTATTACAATGATTGAAAGTAATAATATTTCTATTAAACAAATATTATCTTCGGATAGTGGTGAACAAAAAGTTGTTAAAGATTTAATATTTTCAGAAATTAATAGTAATTCTTATGAGAATATTAATGATAAGGATTCTATAAAATCAATATTAATAAAAAATATTGAAAATGGGAATATTTCTTTAAAACAATTAACATTAATATTATTTGAGCAAGGAATTATAACAGGTGATGAAAGTTATATAGATAGTGTTAGAACAGGTCAAAAATATCCTAGTACAGTTATAATTGAAAAATTAAGAAGCCTTGATTTAAAGCCTTATGAAACAGGGCTTGATCCTTGTACTGGTTCTGTTGTAGTTTCAAAAGTAGATAGTGGAGAAACTCTTGCATTGGTAACTTATCCATCATATGATAATAATAGGCTTGTTAATAATTTTGATAATGAATATTATAATAGTTTATTGAATAATCCTGCAACTCCTTTAGTTAATAGACCTTTAAAAGAAAAAAAAGCTCCTGGTTCTATTCTTAAAATGGTTACAGCTTTAGCAGGACTTGAAACAGGAGTTATAACTCCAAATACTATAATACAAGATCAAGGTACATTTACAAAAGCAAGTTGGCCTTATGCAAAATGTTGGATACATGCAAGTGGTACTCATGGTTCAGTTGATGTTTCTCATGCTTTAGAGGTTTCTTGTAATTATTATATGTATGAAACTATGTATAGAATGGGAAATGCACAAGATGGAACTACATTAGATAGTATAAATACATTAGATGAGTATATGTCTATGTTTGGTTTAAACACATATACAGGAATAGAAATTGGAGAGACAAAGCCTAATATGGCATCTCCAGAGTATAAAGAACGTTCTATAAAATCTCAAAATCCAGATGCTACATCAAGTCAAACTAGGTGGACTGATGGTGATTCTATAAGAGCAAGTATAGGGCAATCTGTAAATAATTTTACAACAGCAAATTTAACAAAATATATTGCAACACTTGCAAATGGTGGAACACTTTATAAAATGCATATTATAGATAAAGTTACAAATTCTGATGGTAGTATATATAAAAAAACAGATGAAATAATAGAAAATGTTCATGAATTTAAAAAGAAAAATCTTGATGCAGTTTATAAAGGTATGCTTTTAGTTACTCAAGGTTCAAGAGGTACATTAAGAAATGCTTTTAAGAATTTTCCTATTGATGTAGCAGGTAAATCTGGAACAGCACAACAATCAAAATTAAGAAGTGATCATACTTTATTTGCTGGTTTTGCTCCATTTAGTGATCCCCAAATATCAATTTCTGTTATGGTTCCTTTTGGTGATTCATCAGTTTCACCAGCGACAGAAATTGCAAAAGATGTTATAGCAGAATATATGGGTTTAAATTATGAACCTAAAAATAATTATATGAAAAATATACTTTCTGTATAAATAAAAGGGGGAGAATTTAGTTGAATAAGGACAATAGTATTATTTTCAAAGTAACAGAAAAGGGAATATCAATTATTTTTTCTGATGAAATTTCTTTTGAAGAGATTAAAGAAGTATTTATAAAAAAAGTAAATGCAAGTTCAAGCTTTTTTAATGGTGTTACTAAAAATATAATTCTAAAAGGTAGGAATTTTTCAGAAAAAGAAGAAATTGAAATATTAAATATTATATCTGAAAAAACTAATATGAATATAACTTTTTTGATTTCAGAGGATAAAGAAACAGGAGTTGTTCTTTCAGAAAATATTGCTGATTGTAGTTTTACAAAATATCATAAAGGTTCTATACGTTCAGGTCAAGTTCTCGATTTTGATGGTAGTTTGATAATAATAGGTGATGTAAATCCAGGTGCGTTTGTAAAAGCTACCGGTAATATAACGGTTTTAGGTCAATTAAAAGGTATAGCACATGCTGGTTATAATGGTAATTATGAAGCTTTTGTTTCAGCAGCTCATATGATACCAGTACAACTTAGAATAGCTGATAAGATAACAGTTTTTCCTAAAGAAAATATTGAAAATGAAAAAGTTGCTGAATTTGCTTATATTGAAAACGGACAAATATATGTACGTCCTCTTTATTAATTAATATAATTAAAATATTTTGACATTAATTGGATTAATACACTAATTTTTAAAATTTTTGTATAAAATTTGCTAAAAAAAATTAATGCAAAAATTTTAAATTTTTGTTAATATATATTTATTAAAGTAAAAAAATAGAAAAATAACTTCTAATAATTACTGAGAGGAGTAATATAAATGAGTGAAGTAATTGTTATAACAAGTGGAAAAGGCGGAGTTGGAAAAACAACAACAACAGCAAATCTTGGTTGTGGATTTGCACTTCAAGATAAAAAAGTTGCTCTTGTTGATGCAGATATTGGTCTTAGAAATCTTGATGTTGTTATGGGTCTTGAAAATAGAATAGTATATGACCTTGTTGATGTAGTTGAAGGAAATTGTCGTTTAAAACAAGCTCTTATAAAAGATAAGCGTTTTGATGGATTATTTCTTCTTCCAGCTGCACAAACAAGAGATAAAGATTCTGTAACACCAGAACAAATGAAAAAACTTTGTGATAATTTAAAAGAAGAGAATTTTGATTACATAATAGTAGATTGTCCTGCAGGAATTGAACAAGGTTTTAAAAATGCAATAGCTGGTGCTGATAGAGCTATAGTTGTAACAACTCCAGAAGTTTCAGCTGTTAGAGATGCAGATAGAATTATAGGGCTTCTTGAAGCTAATGGACTTAATAATCCGACTCTTATATTAAATCGTTTAAGAGTTGATATGGTAAAACGTGGTGATATGATGAGTATTGATGATGTTAGTGAAATACTTGCAATAGATATGTTAGGCGTTGTACCAGATGATGAAAGTATTGTTATTTCTACAAATAAAGGAGAACCTGCTATTACAAATCAAAATTCAAAAGCTGGTCAAGCTTATAGAAATATTACAAAGAGATTAATGGGAGAAAATATCCCAATTATGACTTTTGATGAGGAACAAGATAATATAGTTGAAAAATTTAAGAAATTTTTCCGTCGATAAGGAAAAAGGAGTGTAATTATAATGGATTTTTTTAGTTTTTTTAAAAAGAATGAAAATGAGTATTCAAAAGATGTAGCAAAAGATAGACTAAAACTTGTTCTTGTCCATGATAGAGTAAATTGTTCTTCTCAAGTTCTTGAGATGCTTAAAACGGATATCATAAAGGTAATTTCGAATTATATGGAAATAGATGAAGAAGAACTTGATATTCAAATTACACAAACACAATCAGAAGATAATAATGGAACTGTACCAGTATTATATGCAAATATACCTATAAAAAGTGTAAGAAAATTAGGATGAATAAATATGATATATAATATTAATTGTATAAAAT
>X157_Grey_Heron__coassemble_1447_pt1 | contig 15233 bp, 8 predicted proteins | sample X157_Grey_Heron__metabat2_low_PE_010 | metagenome-assembled genome bin X157_Grey_Heron | reverse complement strand
AAGGTATTAATATTAGAACTCAAAATATAGAAATTTTAAAACAGAAAATAAAAAAATAACAGAAAAATAATAAAGGCTAAATAAGGCGATTTTAGGGCATAAAAAATAAATAGTATAAAAATACCAAAAAGGGTATAAAAAGGCGTTAAAAGGGCAAATAAACCCATTTGAAAGGGGTGATAAAAAAAGAAGATAATAGATGATATAAATCAAGTGATAAAATAAAGCCAAAATATATAGCAAAAGGCTAGATATTATTTTTATGCAGGATAAAGGGAGGTGGTCGTAAACGCCCACTCCCAAGCTACAACAGCACGCAATGGCGAGCTGTAATTATATTTGTAGGTACACCTAAAAATAGGCTTGGACACCTAGTAGGTGGTCGTAAGTATTAAAAAATAGGATAAATACAAGAGTTTTAAGGTGTACATAGTAGGTGGTCGTAGCCATTTTGAAATGAGATTTTAAAGTTGGAAAAAGATAAAAAAATAAGAATTCCGTTATGTATAACACCAAAGACTTTATAACAAATAGATAAAATATTTTTAAATGAAAATTTTAAAAGTAGAAATTAATTTATAGAAAAAGCAAGTGAATTTTATATAAGGTATATAAGTTCAAAAGAAAATTTGGAATATTTAAGTTCAGTATTAGTAAGCACAATAGATGGAATAGTTTCATTAACAGAAGATGGACTGTGTAAGTTAATATTTAAAATGTTAGTACAACTAATGAATTTGTATACAAAGGAGTTTGATGCATATAATATATGATTTATATATGCAAGATGACAAATAGAAATATAAATTTAAGAATCATAAAAATATTAGTGATATAAATTTATTTTTATGTTAAAATATATATTAGTTTAAATTAATATAGGAGGTATAATAAATTGAATGAATACAGTTCGGGATTAGTATCCCAATCTTTTTGGTTTATAGAATTTAAAAAACTTTTAGTAGAGTTATATAATGGAAAAACTATGGAAGATATTAAATGTCTATGTATAAATGAAAATTTTTTAGGTATATCAAACGAAACAAGAAGAAAAAGAGTTTATGGTTATTTAAGAAATAGATTGAAACATTTAAATAATGATTTAATTAAATTATTTATAAATACTAGCGTATCGACTCAAAAGATAATCTGTCTTATATGCATTTTGAAAGAAAATAGATTGTTTTTTGAATTTATGTATGAAATTTATCGTGAAAAAGTTATACTTGGGTGTAGATATATTGAAGATGCAGATATACTTGTATTTTTCAAAAATAAACAAAATCAAGATGAAGTTGTTTCAAAATGGACAGATACAACATTAAAAAGGCTTAGAGGTTCTTATGCAACATTTTTAATAGAAAGCAATTTGCTAGTTTTAAAAGATGATAAAAAAAATATAAATAAACCTATATTAGATTTAAAATTAGAAAAATATTTAAGAGATAATGATATAAATATGTTAAAAGCATTAACAGGTGAAATGTAATGAGTGATTTAAATAAAAGATTAGAAGATTTAGAAGACAGAATGTACAAAGATGAATTTATAAAAGGGAAAGGACTTAGTAATGAGATAAGGCATTTTGTATTTGATTATGAATCAGAGATAGAGCTTGAAATGAGAGAAATTATAAATCATTTTGTAATCAAAAATAATTCTATAAATAAAAATAAAATAGCAATTTTTGACATTTATGATATAATTATAAATATGTTAGACGAAAAAGGTTTTTTGAACAAATGTTATGATTTTGAAAAAAGTAAAGGATTTAATATAATATCACAGGCTATTAATGATTTTTTAAGAATGGAAGAAGATAACGAGGATAACATATTATTAAAATACATTAAAGAAAATGTTAATGATAACAATGTAATTTTTTTGGTTGGTATTGGTAAATGTTTTCCTATAATAAGGGCACATAAAGTGTTAAATAATTTACATCAATATCTAGATGATATACCAGCTGTTTTATTTTATCCTGGTAGATATACTGGAACATCGTTTAGTCTGTTTAATAAAATTAACGATGGCAACTATTATAGAGCTTTTAAGATATAAAATTAGATATATTAAGGAGTTTAAATAATGATATTAAGAGAAATTTTTGAAAAGGATATAACAAGAGATATAAAAGGAGTTATAAAAGCTAGTCAAGATAATGATTATGTTGCAAAGCAAGAATTAGAAGAATATGTTGTTACAAAAGAATTACAAAAACATTTTTCGTATTTTTTTGAAAATTATAAAAAAGGTATAGGAAATTATACAGATAAAATGGGGGTATGGATTTCTGGTTTTTTTGGAAGTGGTAAATCTCATTTTTTAAAAATATTATCTTATATTTTATCTAATAAACCAGTAGATAACAAAACACCCTTACAATATTTTATAGATGATAATAAAATTTTAGATAATATAACTTTAGCAGATATGAAATTAGCAACACAAGTACCAACAGATGTTATAATGTTTAACATAGATTCTAAAAATAGCTCTCAAAAAGAAAAAGAAAAAATTATATCTGCATTTTTAAAGGTGTTCAACCAACATTTAGGATATTATGGGCAAAATCCATTTTTATCAGACTTAGAAAGGCAACTTGATAAAGATGGTAAATTTGATGAATTTAAAGAAAAATTTTATACAATAACAAATGAAAAATGGATAGATGCAAGAAAAGATATGCTTTTTATACAAGATGATATATGCAAAACTTTAGTAGGTATAAACTATATGAGCGAAGAAGCATCTAAAAATTTTTGTCAAAAGGCTACAAGCAATAACTATGAAATAGATTTTACTGATTTTGCACATAGAGTTAAAGAATATTTAGATGAAAAGGGAAATGACCACCATTTAGTATTTTTGGTAGACGAAATAGGGCAATATATAGGAGAAGATTCTAAATTAATGTTAAATTTACAAACCTTAGTTGAAGAATTAGGCACAGTATGTAAAGGTAAAGCCTGGGTTATAGTTACAAGCCAACAAGATATGGAAAGCATAACAGATATTAGAGGTAATACAAAAAATGATTTTTCAAAAATTCAAGGTAGATTTGATACAAGGATAGCTTTATCGTCTGCCGATGTAGATGAAGTTATTAAAAAAAGAATTTTACAAAAAACAGATACGGCAAAGCAACTACTTAGTTTAATTTATAACGAAAAAAATATAACTATAAAAAATTTAATTTCATTTAATGACTTAGTAGAAAAAAAAGTTTATCAAGATGAAAAAGATTTTATTGATACATACCCTTTTGTAAGTTATCAATTTGACATACTAGGTAATGTTTTAAATGAAATAAGAAAAAATGGAGCTAGTGGAAAACATTTATCTGAAGGGGAACGCTCTATGCTTGCGTTATTTAAAGAATCTGCTATGATATTAGGAAATAAAGAAGAAGGGGTTGTTGTGCCTTTTTATTTATTTTATAATGCAATAGAAAATTTTTTAGACCATAACCATAGAAATGTTATAACACATTCTTTAAGAAATACAAATTTAAATTTAGAAAATGATGAATTTGATACAAATGTATTAAAAGTTTTATTTATGATAAAATATGTAGATAAAATAAAATCTAATGTAGAGAATATAACAAGCCTTATGGTATGCGATATAAACCAAGATAGGCTTTTACTTAAACAAAGAGTGGAAGAAAGTTTAAAAAGACTTAAAAGACAAAATCTTATAGAAAAAAACTTAGATATATACATATTTTTGACGGACGAAGAACAAGAAATAAACAATCAAATAAATGGACAACATATAGAAACAAATGAAATTTTAGCTAAAGTATCCGATATGATTTTTAGTGAGCTTTATCCAGAAGATAAATACAAATATCCGTTACTTAAAAATAAATATAGCTTTAGCTTTAACCAAAAATTAGATGATAAGCCTTATAAAACAAATCAAAATTTTGAAATTTCATTAGATGTACTTACTTCAGAATATGACACCTTAGATTTGACAGATACAAACTTAATACTAAAAGCTAGCCAAACTAACAGTGTAGTATTATGTATTGCACAACAAAAAACATATTTAGAAGAGATAACAAGATATTTAAAAATTGAAAAATTTTTAAGAACTCCATTTAAAGAAACTATATTAAAAGGGGAACAAATAGAACTTGCTAAAAAAGAAGAGCTAGAGATAAGAAGAAATAACGCAAAAATGTTTTTGGTAGATGCTTTAGAAAATGGTAGTATATTTGTAAATAATGGAAAATTTGAAAGTAAATCTAAAAATATAAAAAATATTTTAAATGAGGCTATGGGTAGTCTTGTAGATAAAGTATATTATAAACTAAACTATATAACAAACCCTATGGAAGAAATAAAAATAAAAGAAGTTTTAGCTTCTTATAGCTCAAATATAACTAAACTTACTGATGAAGGACAAGATGCCAATATAAAAGCTATAAAAGAAATTTTAGATTATATTATTTCTAAATCTAGGCTAGCTAAAATTTCATTAAAAACAGTTGTTGAACGATTTAAAAAACAACCATATGGTTTTAACGAGGTAGATATACAATGGATAATAGCGAAACTATTAAGAAATGGTGAAATAAGTTTTACTTTAAATAGCGAAATTATAACTTTATCAACGGCTAGTATAGACAATATATTTAGATATTTAACAAGAAAAGAATATTTAGAAAAACTTTTAATAGAGATTAAGCAAAAAGCAACAGAAAAGCAAAAACGCAATGTTAAAGATGTAGAAGATATACTTTTTGGGGTAGTATACAATAATAATGATGATGAATTAATTTTTAAAAATTTTAAGGAAAAACAGTTAGTTTCTTTTGAATATAGCTTAAAAGAAATTAAGAATAACTATAAAAATGACTTATTATATAAGTATCCCGATGAAAAAATAGTAGACGAGGGCTTAAAAATAGTAACTATTTTAAAAGATATAAAATCTAGCAAAGAATTTTTTGAAGAAATTGATGAAAAATATGATAGAATTTTAGATTTTGGAGAAGATTTTGAAAAAGTCAAGTCATTTTTTAGAAGTGTTCAACGCACAATATGGGACGATGTAAACAAAATAATGAAAATCTATGAAAAAAGCAAAGAGCTTATAAACGATGAAAAGCTTGAAGATACAGTAAATCAAATAAAAGCGATTATGAGAAGTGCATCTCCATATAAAGATATAAAAAAATTACCAGAATTAAAAGAAACTTACAATAATTTATACACAGAATATCTTGAAGAAAAATCTAAGCCTACTTTAGAGAGTATAAAAGATATAAAAAAATATTTATTTGAGCAACTAGAAAATGAAAATCTTAATGAAGATTTTAGAAAAAATATAGGCTTACAAATAAATAGTAACTTAGATAGGTTTGTAGATGAAGTTAATTGTTGTAACAATATATCTGAATTTGGAAGTATATTAATTAGGTTAGATGCTTTAAAAATGAGGTTTATAGAGCAGATAAACAGAGAAATACAACTTGCAAAACAACAAGCCTTAAAAGAAAAGCTTATGCAAGAAATGAAAAATGATGAAAATATAGATGAAAAATATGAAGAGATTGTTATACCTAAAAAACAAGAAAAATATGTAAGTATAAAAAATCTTAGTGTTAGTAGAAGCTGGAGAATAGAAACTGAAGAAGATATAGAAAAGTATATAAATCAACTTAAAAATTCTTTAAAATCTAGCTTAAAAGAAGATATGATATTAAATATAGAATTATAGGGGAATTTAAAAAGAGGTAATAAAAAATGAATAAAATACAACTTAAAAATTTTGCTATATGGACAAGAAAAAAGCTTATAGCAGACATAGAGCTAAAAGCATCATTGATAGGGATAAGCAAAGATGGTATACAAAAACCATCTGATGCATCTACAAGTGATTTACAAGTTTTTGAAATTAATGGAAATATTACAAAGTTATCAGGTAAAGATATACAGAAAAGAAAAATTATTGTAGGTAAAATTAGACAAAAAGAAGAAGATACAGATTATAAAACGGCTTTTAACTACATAGTAGAAGAAGTAGCTTATACTTGGTTTAATAGGTTAATAGCTATAAGATATATGGAGCTTAACGATTATTTACCAAGCCGAATAAGAGTTTTATCTTCTATTGATGATACAGAGCCTGAAATACTTAAAAATTATTTAGATGCAGACTTAAATCTTAATGAAAAAGAAATTGAAAAGATAGAACAATATAAAGAAGAGCATAAAATAGATGATTTATTTGCATTTCTTTTCTTAAAGCAATGTAATGCTTTTAATGAGATATTGCCAGAGCTTTTTGATAATAGCTTAGATTATATGGAGATATTGTTGAGGATAGATTTTACTAGCAAAGATAGTGTTGTATATAAGCTTGTAAATGAAGTAGATAAAGATAATTTTGAAGATGTAGAGGTTGTAGGGTGGTTATATCAATATTATAACACAGAAAAAAAAGAAAAAATAGATGCAGATGTTAAGAAAAATATTAAAATAACAAAGGAAACTTTATCTATAAAGACACAACTATTTACACCAGATTGGATAGTAAAATATATGGTAGAAAATTCTTTAGGTAGACTATGGCTTGAAAAAGAAGAAAATGAAGATTTAAAAAAATCTTGGAGATATTATATTGAAGAAGCAGAGCAAGAAACGGAAGTAAAAGAGCAATTAGAAGAAATAAGAAAAGGCTATAAAAATTTAGATATAGAAGAAATAAAAATAATAGACCCTTGTATGGGTAGTGGGCATATGCTTACATATACATTTGATGTTTTAATGCAAATTTATGAAAGCAAGGGTTATAGCACAAGAGAGGCAGTAAAAAGCATAATAGAAAATAATATATATGGTATAGAGCTTAGTAAAAGAGCATATCAATTAGCTTATTTTGCTATTATGATGAAAGCTAGAAAATATGATAGCAGAATATTTAGGAGAGAGCTTAAAACAAATTTATGTTATACAGAAGAAAAAAGCGAAATACCATTTGTAGAAAAGTTTAACAATAAAGAAATGATAAATTGTGTAATAGATTTAGAAAACAGTGATTTATTAGGCTCTTTAATAGAAACAGAGGCAACAGATTATGAAAATTTAATTGATACAATAGAAAATTTTGATATTATTGATTTAGGTGTAGAATACTCTAACGCACCTGAAAAAAGAATAGCTATATTAAAAAATCAATTAATGGTACATAAGCTTTTATCACAAAAATATGATGTTGTTATAACTAATCCACCATATTTAGGCAGTAAACATATGAATGATAAACTAAAAAAATATCTTGAAAAAAATTATCCTAATAGTAAATCGGATTTATTTGCCGTTTTTATTGAAAGATGTAATAACTTAGTTAAAATAAATGGATATAATTGTACTGTTACTATGCAATCACATATGTTTTTATCTAGTTTTGAAAATTTAAGAAAAGATATATTGAGTAATAAAACTATATTTAATTTAATGCATATGGAAAATATGGTTATGGGGATTGCGTTTGGTACGGCAGTAAATATAATAAAAAATTGTAAAATTAATAAATTTAAAGGAACTTATAATCATATAAATTTTGAAGATATTATAAATGAAAAGCCAAAAGAATTTCCTATAAAAGAAAATAGATTTGCACAAACAAATTCTGAAAACTTCTCAAAAATACCAGGTTCGCCTATTGCTTATTGGGCTAGTGAAAAAATATTTGATATATTTGAAAACAATAAAAGTTTAGGTGAAATAGCTAATGTAAAGAAAGGTTTAAGTACAAGTAATAATGATAGATTTTTAAGATTTTGGTATGAGGTAGAAAAAAATAAAATTAAATTTGGGGCAAAAAATTCAGAAGAATTTTTAAATAGTAACTGTAAATGGACACCTTGTAATAAAGGAGGAGCTTTTAGACGTTGGTTTGGTAATGATGAATTTATAGTTAATTGGGAAGATGATGGTTTAGAATTAAAAAATTTTGAAAAATCTGTTATTAGAAATACAGATTATTACTTTAAACAAAGTATATCTTGGGGTGATATATCATCAAGTAAAAGTTCGTTTAGATATAAAAAATATGGAAATATATTTGAAACAGGTGGACCTAGTATTTTTTTAGAAAATTTAAATAAATTGAATTATATACTATGTTTAAATAATACTATAATTATAAATGAAATTTTAAAAATTATAGCACCTACATTGCATTTTAATGTTGGAGATATAGCAAAAATACCTATTAAATTTGATGAACAATATATGGAAAGTGTAATAGGGTTAGCTAATCAAAATATATATATATCAGAAGATGATTGGAACAGTTTTGAAACTTCGTATGATTTTATAAGACACCCTTTATTAGAACATAAAGAAGAAAATATAGAACAATCTTATATTAAATGGAAAGAATATTGTAACAATGCTTTTAATAAGTTAAAAGAAAATGAAGAAAAATTAAATGAAATATTTATAAAAATATATGGTTTAGAAAATGAGCTAACACCTTATGTTGAAGATAAAGATATTACTATTACTAAAATATTTGATAATAAAGAAGATATAACAGAAAATATAAAAGGTAATAAATATATCCTCACTAAAAAAGATATTATTGTAAACTTTATATCTTATTCTGTTGGTTGTATGCTTGGTAGATATTCTTTAAATATAGACGGACTTGCTTTTGCAGGGGGAGAATGGGACAATAACAAATATAATACTTTTAAACCAGTAGAAAAAAATTGTCTTTTAATATTAGAAGAAGAAATACCAGAGTTAAAAGAATATGATATAGTAAATAAATTTAAAGAATTTGTAAAAGTGGTTTTTGGCGAAGAAACATTAGAAGAAAATTTACAATTTATAGCCGATGCATTAGAAATAAAAGGAAAAGATAAATACGATGTTATAAGAAATTATTTTGTTAAAGATTTTTATAAAGAACATACTCAAATGTATAAAAAATGTCCTATATACTGGCTATTTGACGCAGGTAAACAAAATAGCTTTAAGGCTCTTATATATCTACATAGATACAACACAGATACAGTAGGTATAATTAATGTTGAATTTTTACAAAAAGTACAAGAGGCTTATGAAAGATTTAAGGCGATAGAAGAAAAAGCTAAAATTATAGAAAAATACGATAAAAAACTTACAGAAATTAAACTTTATCTTGAAAAAATGGCTCATATATCTAATCTTAGAATAGATTTAGACCTTGATGACGGTGTGAAAGTTAATTATAAAAAATTGCAAACAGGTAAAGACGGTAACAACCTTGAAATTTTAGCAAAAATTAAATAGAAAAGGGGGAGCATATGGCAGAGATTAGTTTACAACAAATACAAAATAAACTTGAAGAAGAGTTTGACACATATAAACGTAAAATTATTTTTTGGTATGATGATAATGCTGAATTTTTAGAAGATGTTCAAAATCTTACATTAAAAAATGCTAAAATATTTATGTTAGAAAAAGATAACTTATTTTATACTAAGTATCTTTTAGAATTTTATGATAAAGAAACAAACTACCTTGTATATGCACCTTTTGAGCGTCAACAACCTATTGATAACCCTATTGAAGATATAGTTTTGTATTCTACTTTGTTTTATGCAGATAAACCTTATTTACTTTGTAACGAACTAGGTATAGATGTTAAATATAAAAATGTTGTAAAAAAATATTCTAAATTTTTTGCATCTAAAGAGCGTATTCAAAAATTTGTACAGTTAGATAGTGATTTAACTAGCGAATATGATATAACTTTAGCTATAATGTCTGTTTTGTGTAAAAATAAAATAGTTTCTTTTAATGAAGTTTTAAAAACATTAATTATTGAAAGGTTTTTAGAAAATAATATTTTTGAAGAGTTTAAAAAATATAACTTGTTAGATGATTTTTGGGAATTTTGTGAAAAAGAATTTGATTATAAAGACAATGAACCTTCTTTATTAAAACTTGCATATACATTATTTGTAAATACTATGTCTAGTCAAGTTACTTTTGAAATACCTAAATCTTTAGCTATATTTAAAACAGAAACAAAAATAAACAATTCTATTAATTTTATAAATAGTATGATGAATAATGTTTTATATAGTGATAGTTTTAATATAGTATCTAAAAATATATATAATAAACTAAATTTGAATACAATATTTAAAAAAGTTAGTGTAGATGATTTTTATAAATGTGAAATTTTTGAAGAAGTTGATAATTTTATTATAAATTGGATTTTAGATAAACTTTTAAATAATAATATACAAGAAAAGCTAAATGATGTATGTATAACAGATATTTGCATTTATAGAAAAAAACTACATTTTGGTAATTTTTACAACTTACAATATAATATATTAGAAAATGCCTATTATATAATAAATAGTATAGATTTTAAACCAGAAAAAACTCAAGAAGATATTATTAAAAATTATATACAGCAAGACTATATTATAGATAGAAAGTATAGATATTTTTATTATAATTATGATAAATTAGAAGATAATATTGAATTTGAAAACTTAAAAGAAATTGTAGAAAATATTTATACAAATAAGTTTTTAAATCCTTTAAATATTGCATTTAATGAAGCATATGAAAGTAACTTTTTAAATATTAATTTACAAACTAAATTTTTTGATACCTTTGTTGCTCCTTTAAAAGAAAGGGTAGTTGTTATTATATCTGATGCATTGAGATATGAAGTAGGTAAAACATTATTTGATAAAATAGAAAATGATGAAAAGCTAAATGGTAATATTAATTATTGTAAAAGTTTTATACCTTCTATAACTAAGTTTGGTATGTCTGCTTTGTTACCTCATAAAACTTTAGAAATTAATGAAAATTTTAAAATGCTTGTTGATGATAAAATTTGTGAGGATTTAAAAAGTAGAGAGGCTATTTTAAAAAAATATGTGCCTAATAGTAAAGCTTTAAATTTTGATGATATAAAAAATATGAAAATAAATAAACTAAGAGATATTTGTTCAGGACAACAAGTGATATATATTTATCATAACCAGATAGATGCTAGAGGGGACAAGCTAAATACAGAAAATGAAGTTTTTAATGCTTGTGAAGAAGCAATAGAAGAAATATTTATGATGATAAAAAGGCTTGGTAGTGCTAATAATACTCGTGTTATTGTTACATCTGACCACGGATTTCTTTATAAGAGAAATAAAATATTAGAACAAGATAAAATTTCAGATTTAAACGAATACAAATCAAGTATAAATAGAAGATATATTTTACACAAATTTAAAATTAATAAGCCAGGTGTATTTAACATACCATTAAAAGATATGATTAAAAGTTTAGATGAACGCTATATATGTCTACCTAAAGGTACAGATATTTTTAAAGTTGTTGGTGGTGGACAAAATTTTGTTCACGGTGGCTCATCTGTTCAAGAAAATATTATACCTATTATAGATGTTAAAATTAGCCGTGGTGTCGTTGATGTTAAAAATGCTAAAATAGAATTAGTAAGTTTATTAAGTAAAATTACCAACTTAAATATCAATTTAGAATTTATACAAAAAGAACCTATAAGCGATGTTGTAAAAGAAACTACATATAAAGTTTATTTTGTAGACGATAATGGTAATAAAATTTCTAATGAATGCAACTATATAGCAGATAAGAGAGATAGCAAAGCTATAAAAAGAATTTTTAAATTGAAATTTAATTTTAAAAATATGAAATATGATATTTTTAAAAAGTATTATTTAGTTATTTATGATAATAATATGGAAAATGAATTAAGTAGACAAGAAGTTATAATGGACTTGTTATTTACAGACGATTTTAATTTTTAATAATTTTTATGGAGGATATTTATTATTATGCTTAATGATAAGCTAAAAATGTATTTTGAAGGTAAAATAGTAAGAAAAGATTTAACTAAATCAATAAAAGAAGGAGCTAACGTTCCTGTATATGTATTAGAATTTTTATTAGGGCAATATTGTAATTCTGATGATATTGAAATAATTGAAGAAGGAATTAATGCTGTTAAAAAAATTTTAACTGAAAATTTTGTAAGACCAGATGAAGCTCAAAAGATTTTATCTAAATTAAGAGAAAGAGAACGATATACTATTATAGATAAAGTTTCTGTTAAATTAGATATTAAAAAAGATACTTATTTAGCAGAGTTTTCAAACTTGGGATTAAAAAATATTGAAGTTTGTCAAGAAGATGTAAAACAATATGAACGTTTATTATGTGGTGGTATTTGGTGTATAGTTAATTTAGAATATATTAAAATGAATTATAGATACGAAGAGGATTTTACTATTAATGGTGATTTGAAAATGACTATTGATAATAATAAATCACCTATAAAAATAGAAAAACTTAAACCTATACAAATGCCTTATGTTGATATAAACGAATTTAAACAAAATAGAGCTAATTTTACAAAAGATGAATGGATTGATATTTTACTTAAAGCAATGGGTATGGAACCTAATAAATTTTCTTATCGTGAAAAATGGTTATTAATTTGTCGTTTAATACCACTTGTTGAAAATAACTTTAATTTATGTGAGTTAGGACCTAGAAGTACAGGTAAATCACATATATATAAAGAGATTTCTCCTAATAGTATTTTAGTTTCTGGAGGACAAACTACTGTTGCTAATTTATTTTACAATATGTCTAATAAAACTGTCGGGCTTGTTGGTATGTGGGATTGCGTAGCTTTTGATGAAGTAGCTGGTATAACTTTTAAAGACAAAGATGGTATACAAATAATGAAAGATTATATGGCTTCTGGTTCATTTTCAAGAGGTAAAGAAGAAAAATCTGCTAGTGCTTCAATGGTTTTTGTTGGTAATGTAAATCAAAGTATAGATGTGTTAATAAAAACTTCCCATTTATTTGAGCCTTTTCCTGAAGTTATGGCTTATGATACTGCTTTTTTAGACCGTATCCATTGTTATATTCCAGGTTGGGAAATTCCAAAATTTAGACCAGATTATTTTACTAATGAATATAGTTTTATAACAGATTATTTAGCTGAATGTATGAAAGAACTTAGAAAAGAACAATTTGGTGATGCTATTGATAAATATTTTAAATTTGGTAATAACTTAAATCAACGAGATGTTATTGCTATAAGAAAATCTATATCTGGACTAACTAAATTAATATATCCTCATAATATTTTTGAAAAAGAAGATATTGAAGAAATTTTTAAAATATCATTAGAAATGAGAAGACGTGTTAAAGAACAACTTAAAAAAATTGGCGGTATGGAATTTTATGATGTTAATTTCTCTTATATAGATAATGAAACATTTGAAGAATTTTATGTTTCTGTACCAGAACAAGGTAATTGTAGCTTAATTCCTGATGGTTTATCTAATCCAGGTCAAGTATATACTGTCGCTAGAGGGAAAAGTGATATGATAGGAGCATATAGAGTAGAAACTCAAAATATACAAGGTAATGGTAAACTTGAAAAAATAGGACTAAAAAATGATAGAGAGGCAAAAGAATCTATTAATATAGCTTATAATTATTTGAAAGCTAATTATAAAACAATAAGTAATACTATTAATGTATCAGAAAAAGATTTAATAATTAATTATCAAGATTTAAATGGAATAGGTATGACTAAAAATTTAAGTTTAGTAACATTAATTGCTATTAGTTCTTCTATATTAAATAAACCTGTAATTTCTAATTTAGTTGTTTTAGGTGAAATAACAATAAGTGGTACTATTGTTCAAATAGAAGATTTAGCTAATATACTTCAAGTATGTTTGGATAATGGTGCTAAAAAAATATTGTTACCAGCTTCTGTTACAATTTATTTTTCTACTATACCTGTTGATTTAATAAGTGCTTTTAATTTGATTTTTTATAAAACACCTCAAGAGGCTATATTTAAAGCATTAGGAGTAGATTAATATAAAGGAGAATTTATATGAGTAGAGTAAAAAAACCAAATCAAAAATATATGAATGTTCTCAACTATAATAGATTAGAGTGTTTACCATCAAAAGTAGAAAGAATATATATGGAAAATGAAGATTATCATAAAGCAAAGACTTTAAGTCAGGGGCTTTTTATAAAATATGATATGAAATATAGTATATATAGAAATAAATCAAAAAGTAGGAGAGATTCTCTTAAGAAAGAATATGAAGAAGATACAAAAAAATAAATTTATTATTTAAATTTAATAAAAAGTTTTAAGTTAAATATTTTAGTTAGAGTTATGTTTTTAGCTTTAACTAAAATATTTACAAAATAAAAAAGATTTGATATAATAAAAATAATCAAAAGGATAAAATACAATATGAAATTAGAAAAAGAAAAAAGATGGGAAAACTTAACAATAAGTAATGATTTTATATTTTCAAAGTTAGTAAGAAGTAAAGAAATATGTAAAGAATTGTTAGAAATTTTACTTAATATAAAAGTAGGAGAAATAAAATATCCACAAGAACAAAAAGGTATAAATTTAACATATGATGCCAAAAGTATAAGACTAGATGTATATACAGAAGATGAAAAAAATGTATATAATATAGAAATGCAAGTAACAAATAGTAAAGATTTAGCAAAAAGAACAAGATATTATCAAGGTTTAATAGATTTAAATATAATAGATAAAGGAGAAGACTATAAAGAATTAAAAGAAAGTTATATAATATTTATATGTACATTTGACCCATTTAATGAAAATTTAGCAAAATATGAATTTAGAAACTATTGTAAAGATAAAAAGGAATTAGAATTAAAAGATGGAGCATATAAAATATTTTTCAATTCAAAAGCCTTTGAAGAAACAACAAATAAACAGTTAAAAGAATTTTTACAGTATGTAAATGGAGAAAAAGTAAATAATAAATTTATAGAAAAAATAGACAAAAGAATAGAAGAAATAAAATCAAATAGTGAATGGAGGCGAGAATATATGACATTAGCAATGAAAGAAAGAGAAATAGCAGAAATTAATTTTATGAAAGGAAAAGCTGAAGGAAGAGCTGAAGAAATGATAAAACAAATAGAAACATTAAAAGAATTAAATATTCCAAACAATGTAATTATAGAAAAAGTATCCCGAGATTATGAAGTAGAAGAAAAAGAAATAGAAAAATATTTATAACTTAAAAAATATACATAGATTAAAATTTATATGTCTATTTTTATTATGGAATAAGAAAGGAAAGTATAAAGTATTGGCATCTAAATGGTCTGCTCTACTGATGT
>X157_Grey_Heron__coassemble_1441_pt1 | contig 15410 bp, 15 predicted proteins | sample X157_Grey_Heron__metabat2_low_PE_010 | metagenome-assembled genome bin X157_Grey_Heron | reverse complement strand
ATCATATATTAAAAAAAAGATTAAATTTTGTATATAGGTGGTGTATTATATGGGTTTTAATATTAAAAAAAATTTTGTAGAAACATTAAAATTACCAAAAGAAATTTTGTTGAATTTGCCTCTTATATCTATTACAGGAAAAGAAGAATTAATGATTGAAAATTTTAAGGGTATACTTGAATATTCTACAGAAAAAATTCGCATAAATACAAGTTGTGGTATATTAAGAATAATAGGAAAATCATTATTTTTAGAACAAATAACTTCTGAATGTTTGATAATTAGAGGAATAATATTAGTTATTGAATTTATTTCTTAAATGAAAGGAGCTTAAACTAAATGTTTTTGCTATTATGGAATTATTTAAATGGATATGTTATTATAAAAGTAAAAGGTTTTTCAGTAGAAAGATTTATAAATATGGCTTCATATAGAGGAATATATATATGGGATATGAATACATATGAAGGGTTTGTTTATTTAAAAGTTTCATTAAAAGGATTAAATTTGCTTAAAGAATGTGCAATAAAAACTGGTTGTTGTTTTGAGATTATTGAAAAGAAAGGATTTCCTTTTTTATGGATAAAATATAAGAATAGAAAAATTTTAATTTTTGGTATATTGATTTTCATTATTTTTATTTATATATTATCTTCCTTTGTTTGGGAGATTAATATATATGGTAATGAAAGGGTAGCTGAACAACAGATATTAGATATTATAAAAAATAGAGGGGTAACTCCAGGAAAATTAAAATTTGGTATAGATACAGAACAACTTTCTAGAGATATTATTGAGAATATAAGAGATATTTCTTGGACATCTATAAGTATAAAAGGTACAGATTTAATCATAAATATTGCTGAAACAATAGAAAAACCTGATACTAGAAGTGATACTTATTGTGATATTATTTCAGAAAAAGATGGGATTGTTTTAAGTGTAATAGTTTCTTCAGGTATTCCTGTTGTAAAAGCGAATGATGTTGTTCATAAAGGTGATTTGCTTGTCAGTGGTGAAATTTTATTAAAGGATGATGGATATGAATTTGGTAGAGAATATATTTCTTCTGAAGCTCAAGTTTTAGCTAAAATATGGTATGAATTTTATAATGAAGTACCATTTAATTATAAAGAAAAAGTTTATACAGGAGAATTTAAGAAGGATACATATTTAAAATTCAATGATGTTATACTTAATATTATTACTCCTGCAATTAATTATGAAGAATATGATATAAAAACAAATATAGTGAAAAATTTTTCTTTTGGAGATTTTGTTTTACCTATTTCTTTTCAACAAGATATATATAAAGAATATGATTTTGTTGAAAAAAAATTAACTATTGATGAAGCAAAAAATATAATGAATTATAAAATAGAAGAAGATATTATTGAAACAATAGAAGATGGAGATGTTATAGAATGTGATATAGAATATATAGAAAAGGATAATATTTTGTATTCTAAAGCTACATTATCAGTTATTGAAAGAATTGATGTTAAGTATAATTATAATTAGTTTAGGAGATGATTTTTAATTTGGAACAAGTAGAAAAGTTTATTAATATAAAAAATGAACATATTTTAAATATATTTGGAAGATTTGATGAAAATATAAAAAAAATAGAGAAAGAATATAATGTTAAAATATTAAATAGAGGTGATGGAATTAAAGTTTTAGGTAACAAAATTGAATGTTTAAAAGCAGCAAGTGTCTTAGAGAGTTTAAATAATATTTCAAAAAAGGGAGAAATAATTAATGAACAAAATATAAATTATTTTATACAGATTACAGATAAAGAATTTGTTGAAGTTGAAAACCTTGTTAATGATTCTATATGTTTAACTATTAGTGGAAGGCCTATAAGACCTAAGACATTAGGACAAAAGAAATATATAGGTTATATTAAAGATAAGACTATTGTTTTTGGTATTGGACCTGCTGGAACAGGAAAAACTTATTTAGCAATGGCTATGGCAATTACAGCTTTTAAAAATGGTGAAGTTAATAGAATAATTTTGACACGTCCAGCTATTGAGGCAGGTGAAAAATTAGGTTTTTTACCTGGAGATTTACAACAAAAAGTTGATCCATATTTAAGACCACTTTATGATGCATTATATGAAATTATGGGTGCTGAAAAGTTTACTAAAAATATGGAAAAAGGATTAATTGAAGTTGCACCTTTGGCTTATATGAGAGGTCGTACATTAGATAATGCTTTTATTGTTCTTGATGAAGCTCAAAATACAACTCCAGAGCAGATGAAAATGTTTTTAACAAGAATTGGTTATGGTTCTAAAGCAGTTATAACTGGTGATTTAACACAAATTGATTTAGGTGATGGAAAGAAATCTGGGCTTATTGATGCAAGTAAAATTCTTAAAAATATTGAAGATATAGGAATAATAACTTTTACTAATAAAGATGTTGTTAGACATCCTCTTGTGCAAAAAATTATAAATGCTTATGAAAAATATGAAAATAGAAAGTAGAAGTGATGATATTGAATTTTATTAAAAGTTTTAATAAAAAGTCCATATTATTTTTAAATATTTTTCTTTTATTTTGTGCTATGATTATTACAATTTTTTCTATAATAACTGGTTCTTATATTCAAAAGAAAGAAAGTATACAGGTTGGTTCTGTTGCGAATAAAAAGTATTTATCACCTATTGATAGTATTGATATAATCGCAACAGAGAAATTAAAAAAAGAAGCAAGAGATAGTGTAGGTCCTCTTTATAAACATAATCCAGAAGTTGAGAGTTTAACAATAAATGCTATACCTGAATATTTTTCAGAATTAGATATAATGCTTGAAAGATATAATTCTGGGGAGAATTTAGATAGTCTTATAAAGTCTACAAGTTTTAAAATACCAGTACCTTTATCTTATACTCAATATATGAATTATAATTCTCTTGATTTTAATGATAGACAAAGATTTATAAATGATATACAAAATATTATGAAATATATATATGAACAAGGAGTTACTGAGGATACAAAATCAAAAGCTGATGAAATTGCTTCTGAAAAAATGAATTCTACAAGTTGGAATAATGATTTGAAAGAGATGGGTATTAATGTTATGTCAAATGCAATAAAACCTAATCTTGTTTTTGATGAAGAAAGTGTTCAAGCTACAAAAGAAAAAAAAGAATCAGAAGTTTCAGATGTTTTAATAAAGAAAAATCAGAAAATAGTTGATGAAGGTGAAATTATAACACAAGAAATATATGATAAATTAAAGGTTTTAAATCTTATAGATAATGATAATGTTAATAATTTTATTCCTTTTTTTGGTGTTATAATTATAACTATATTAATTTTTGTTGCAGTTTTGATATATTTTTTTACTGAAGGAAAGAAAAACATAAATCGTCCAGAAGATAGTTTAATGATTTTTACTATATATATTGTTAGTATTATTATGATTAGAATAACTGCTAATATTACGAATTTTATTTTTGTTCCGACTGTGATGTTTGCTATGTTGATAGCAATTTTAATTGATATTAAAATGGCTATTATATTTAATATTTTTTTTAGTATAATATGTACTTTTATATTTAATTGTGATATGCAATATACTTTATATTTTTTTATTACTGGGACTTTTTCTGCTCTTTTTATGCAATATACTGATAAAAGAAATAGGATTATATTTGTTGCAGTAGGAGTTGCTTTAGTAAATTTTATTACAAGATTTTCTCTAGGATTATTCTTTCAAAATGGATATAGTACATTACTTTTAAAAGATTCTGCTTATTCAGCACTTATTGCTATAATATCTCTTATAGTAACAGTTGGAAGTTTACCATTATGGGAGGCAACTTTTGAGGCTAATACAACTATTAAATTATTGGAACTTTCTAATCCTAATAATGAGGTTTTAAGAAGACTTATGATAGAAGCACCTGGAACTTATCATCATTCACTTATGGTGGCTAATCTTGCAGAGAGAGCTGCTTTGGATATTGGAGCAAATGCAACATTGGCAAGAGTTGGAGCTTATTATCACGATATAGGAAAATTAAAGTATCCATTATATTTTAGCGAAAATCAAGTTGGAGAAAATCCACATGATAATTTAGAACCTCATAGTAGTGCTAAAATTATAATACAACATATAACAGCTGGTATTGAATTAGCTGATGAGAAAAGATTGCCCAAATCTATAAAAAGCATTATAGTTGAGCATCAAGGTACTACTTTAATAAAATATTTTTATGCAAAAGCAGTTAAGCAATACTCAAATGAATGTGTTAATGAAAATGATTTCAGATATTTTGGACCTATACCACAGAGTAGAGAATCGGCAATTGTTATGCTTGCTGATACTGTTGAAGCAGCAGTTAGAAGTATATTAAAAGGTGGAAATGATATTAAAGCAGCTGATGAAATTATTAAGACTCTTATAAAAGATAAATTTGAAGATGGACAATTAAATGAAAGTGATTTGAAAATACAAGATCTTGAAATAATAAGGGAATCTTTTGTTAAAGTTTTTGAAGGTATGTATCATGAAAGAGTTTCTTATCCAAAAATTGAGGATATAAATAGTATTAAAAATTCTAGTAAAAATAGGGAGATTTGATTGTAATGACTGTTCTTTTTAATAATGAATATAATGATAATTCTATTAATATTGAATACTTTTTTGAAGATATAAAGAAAGTTATTAAAGAAAGTTTAGTTTTTGAAAATTTTAATTTAAATTGTGAGATAAGTGTTTATTTTGTTGATAATAAAAAAATAAAGGAAATAAATAAAAATTTTAGAAATATAGATTCTCCAACAGATGTTTTGAGTTTTCCACAAATTGAATTTGTAGAAAATTTTGAAAAGTTTTTGGATTATAATGAAAATAATGAAATAATACTTGGAGATATTATAATTTCAGTTGAAAAGGCTATTTTTCAAGCAAATGAATATGGACATTCTTTAGAAAGAGAAATTATGTTTTTGGTAGTACATAGTATGTTACATCTTTTGGGTTATGACCATATTGTAAAAGAACAAGAGGAAATTATGTTTAAAAAACAAGAGAAGATACTTAATAATTTAGGATTTACTAGATAATAATAAAATAGGAGGATTTAGTTTGAATTTATTTTTGAAAAAAGTTTTTTTAATTTTATTAGTTATTTTTAATATTTTTTTATTTTATGGTTGTACAGAAAAGAAAGAAGAGAAAATTTCTGAAAGTAAGAATAATGAAAAAAGGGAAAATATATCTGAAGAAAATAAAAATTTAAAAGGAGTTGCAATTAGTCCATTTACAGGTTTATATATAGATGAAAATATAGCTAAAAAAAGACCAATTGCTGTTACAATAAATAATTTACATAAAGCATTACCTCAAAGTGGAATTTCTCAAGCAGATATGTATTATGAAAATTTAGCTGAAGGAGAAATTACAAGAATTATAGCAATATTTCAAAATCATAATTCGAAGAAAATAGGACCTGTTAGAAGTACAAGAGAATATTTTTCTTATTATCCTCTTGATACAGATGCTATATATGTACATCATGGAGGAAGTGCTGGAGGTTATCAAGCTTTAAAAGATAGAAAAGTTGATTCAATTGATGGTATGACTGATACAACAGCTTTTTATAGAGATCAAAAAAGAGCTAATACTCCTGGAATGTATGAACATAGTTCATATATATCTTCTGATGGGTTAAATAAAAGTATAGAAAATAATGGATATAGAACACAATATAAAGGTACTCCTTTATTTAGATTTTATGATGAAAATAATATTGTTAAAGGTGGTACTAATGCAAAACAAATTTCTGTACCATATTCATATTATCAAAATTCTGAATTTATATATGATTCTGAAAGTAATTTATATGAACGACATCAAGGAGGAAAACCACAAGTTGATCAAGAAACAGGTGAAACTATTAAGGTAAGTAATATTATTGTACAATTTGCAGATACTTATGTTGTTGATGAAGATGGGAGACGAGGTATTAATCTTGTTGGTTCAGGAAAAGGACAAGCATTTTATGGTGGAGAAATTTATAATATAAATTGGTCTAAGAGTAACTATAGAACTCAAACACAGTGGTATAATGAAAATGGAGAAAGATTAACTTTAAATCCGGGTAAAACTTGGATTTGTGTTGTACCACTTGATATGGAATTGTTTATTATTCCAGATGAATCATTGAAAGGAGTTTGATATGAATAATGAAGATATTATATTATTAGCAAAAAAAGCTATGTTAAATTCTTATTCTCCATATTCAAATTTTTCTGTTGGAGCAAGTCTTTTGTGTAGTGATGGTTCTGTATATACAGGTTGTAATATTGAGAATGTTAGTTTTGGTGCAACAATTTGTGCCGAAAGAACTGCTATATTTAAAGCTATTTCAGAAGGACATAGAAATTTTATAAAATTAGGTATAGTTAGTAGTAATAATGATTTAACTTTTCCTTGTGGTATATGTTTACAAGTTATGCTTGAATTTATGTATGATTCTGAAATAGTGCTTGAAGGTAAAAATAATAGTATTAAAGTTTTTAAAGTTAATGAACTTTTACCTTCAGTTTTTAATAATTTTTGTAGGTGATTTTATGATTGAAAAAAATTGGGATACTCTTGAAAGTGCCTGTTATAATTGTAGAAAATGTAAATTATGGGAAACTCGTAAAAATGTTGTTATAGGTTCTGGAAATAAAAATGCTGAAATAATTTTTATTGGTGAAGGACCAGGGCAACAAGAAGATTTAACAGGAATTCCTTTTGTTGGTGCTGCTGGACAACTTTTAGATAAAATACTTAATGCAGTAAATATAAAAAGAGATGATGTTTATATTGCTAATATAGTTAAATGTAGACCACCTAATAATAGAGATCCTCATTTAGATGAACAAGAAGCTTGTATTAATTATTTGAGATATCAATTAATGCTTGTTAAACCAAAAATAATTGTTTGTCTTGGTAGGATTGCTGCTCAAGTTATTATTTCTCCAAATTTTAAAATAACTAAAGAAAGAGGAATTTGGTATGATAGGAAAGGATATAAGATTATTGCTACATATCATCCATCAGCATTATTAAGAGATGAGTCTAAAAAGCGTCCTACTTGGGACGATTTTAAAAGTATAAAGGAAATGTTAAATAATTTAAGTAATAAATAATAGTTTTTTAAGGAGAGAATATTTTGAGAAATAAATTTTATTCTGGTTTTATTACATTTATTGGAAAACCTAATGTTGGGAAATCTACACTTATGAATTATCTTGTTGGAGAAAAAATTGCTATTATTTCAAATAAGCCTCAAACAACAAGAAATAAAATTACAACTATACTAACTAAAGATGATTATCAGGCAGTATTTATTGATACTCCAGGTATTCATAAACCTAAATCTAAACTTGGTAATTATATGGTTAAATCTGCTGAAAATAGTCTTAATGAAGTTGATGTTATACTTATGCTTGTTGAACCAAGTGAAAGAGTTTGGGAAATGGATAAATATGTAATTAATAAATTAAAAAATATTAAGACACCTGTAATATTAGTTATAAATAAGATAGATACTATTGATAAGGAAAATATTTTTAATGTTATAAATGTTTATAAAGAGCTTTATAATTTTGTCGAGTTTGTTCCTGTTTCTGCTATAAAGGGTGAAAATACTGATGAATTACTTTCCGTTATAAAAAAATATCTTCCAGAAGGTCCTAAATATTTCCCTGAAGATATGATTACAGATCAACCAGAAAAACAAATATCATCGGAAATTATAAGAGAAAAAGCTTTGAGACTTTTGCAAGATGAAATACCTCATGGTATAGCAGTTGAAATTATGTCTATGAAAAAAAGAGATAGTAAAGAGATTGTTGATATTGAAGCAGTAATTTATTGTGAGAAAGATAGTCATAAAGGTATTATAATTGGAAAAAAAGGTAATATGTTAAAAAAAATAGGAACATATTCAAGGCAAGATATTCAAAATCTTTTAGGTTCACAAATAAATCTTCAAATATGGGTAAAGGTGAAAAAAGATTGGAGAGATAGTGATTTTTTACTTAAGAATTTTGGTTATGATTCTAAAAAAATTTGATTTAAATAATATTGAATATTAATTTATTTTTTGGCTAAAATATTATATATAATTTATATACTTATTTACTTAATTTTATATAAATGGAAGAGGTGTAGTATATGGATTTGTTGTGGAATAAGTTTGAAAAAAGTGGAAATGTAGAAATATATTTGAAATATAAGGCAAGAGAAAAAAATGATTTTGAAATTATTAATAAAAATGGAATTGAGTTTTTTGGATTTGGTAGTAATAAAATATTTAGTAATATGATTTAGTAATTTTTATATTAATTACCCACCTATTGGTGGGTTTTTAATATTTTATTTTAGGGAGATAATATAGTATGTCTGTTGAAAAAGTTAGAGGAATTGTAATAAAAGAAATGAATAAAGGTGAAACTAGTAAAAATCTTATTGTATTAGCTAAAGAAAAAGGTAAAATATTTATGATAGCAAAGGGTGCAAGAAAGTCAAAAAGTCATCTTATGGCTTCATCGCAAATTTTTTCTTATTGTGATTTTATAACTTATACAAGTGGTAATAGTAATAAATATTATAATATTATGCAATCTGAAATTATAGACACTTTTTATAATATACGTATGGATGTGGAAAAGCTTGCATATTCTTATTATATTATAGAACTTGTAGAAAAGACTTGTCTTGAAAATATGGAGTGTAATAATATTATTATATTAATTTTAAAAACGTTTTCATTTATGTCTAAATTAGATATAAATAAAATAAATCCTCGTTTTGTTGTTGTTGTTTTTCAAATAAAATATATGGTTATTTCTGGTTTTATGCCACAAACAGAAAATTGTGTTTTTTGTGGTAATTATAATGATATTACATATTTTTCAAATATAGAAGGTGGTGTTATGTGTCAAAATTGTAAAAAAAATGGTATTGAAGGTATAAGAATATCTCAAGGAGCATATAAGTCATTAAAATATATTATAAAAAGTGATATTTCAAAAATTTTTATGTTTAGAATTTCTGATGATGTTCTTAATGAGATATTTAATATTTCTAAACAATATATATTAACACATATAAATATAAATTTTAAAACTCTTGATTTTGCTGAAAGTTTAAGAGATATATAATGTATATTGACAAATCGAGTATGATTTGATAGATTTATAAATATAAAACTATATATTAGCTATGTTGATAAAAAGTAGTAATATTATAAAAGTTTCTAGAGAGTTGTCGGTTGCTGTAAGACAATAACTGATTAATATGAAGGCGTTTTGGAGTAGTTTTAGTTAAGAGAGGATATATTTATTTATATCAAAAAGGGTGGAACCGCGGGAGTTTAAATCTTTCGTCCCTTACAATATTTATTTTATTGTATGGAACGAAAGATTTTTTTATTAAAAATATTATTGGAGGTAGTTTATTAATGGAAAAAACAATAGAAAAAATTGTTTCACTTGCGAAATCAAGAGGTTTTGTATATCCTGGTTCAGAAATTTATGGAGGACTTGCTAATACTTGGGATTATGGTCCTATTGGTGTTGAGCTTAAAAATAATATAAAGAAAGCTTGGTGGAAAAAATTTATACAGGAAAGTCCTTATAATATTGGTGTAGATTGTGCTATACTTATGAATCCTACTGTATGGGTTGCTTCAGGGCATGTTGGAGGTTTTAGTGATCCTCTTATGGATTGTAAAGAATGTAATGAGAGATTTAGAGCTGATAAAATCATTGAAGATTTTATGATTGAAAAAGGTGAAGTTGTAGATGGTATAGATGGTTGGACAAATGAAAAAATGAGAAATTTCATTGAAAATGAAGAGATTTGTTGTCCAACTTGTGGTTCTAGTAATTTTACTGACATAAGACAATTTAATCTTATGTTTAAAACTTTTCAAGGTGTTACAGAGGATAGTAAAAATACTGTATATCTACGTCCAGAAACAGCACAGGGAATATTTGTAAATTTTAAAAATGTTCAAAGGACTTCAAGAAAAAAATTACCTTTTGGTATTGGACAAATTGGAAAATCTTTCAGAAATGAAATTACACCAAAGAATTTTACTTTTAGAACAAGAGAATTTGAACAAATGGAACTTGAATTTTTCTGTAAGCCTGGTACAGATATGGAATGGTTTAATTATTGGAAAGAATATTGTATTAAATTTGTTAAAGATTTAGGAATTAATGAAAAAGAAATTCGTATAAGAGACCATCAGAAAGAAGAGCTTTCTCATTATAGTAAGGCTACAAGTGATATTGAATATCTTTTCCCTTTTGGTTGGGGAGAACTTTGGGGTATTGCTAATAGAACAGATTTTGATTTAACTCAACATCAAAACACTTCAGGGGAGGATATGTCATATTTTGATCAAGAAGCAAATGAAAAGTATATACCTTATGTAATAGAACCTTCTTTAGGTGCTGATCGTATAACACTTGCTTTTTTGTGTTCTGCTTATGATGAAGAAGAAATAGCAGAAGGTGATATTAGAACAGTATTACATTTTCATCCAGCAATAGCTCCAGTCAAAGCTGCTGTACTTCCTTTATCTAAAAAACTTTCTGATAAAGCTTTAGAAGTTTATAATATGCTTTCAAAAAGTTTTAATGTGGAATATGATGATACAGGAAGTATAGGAAAACGTTATAGAAGACAAGATGAAATAGGAACTCCTTTCTGTATTACTTATGATTTTGATTCTCTTGAAGATAATACAGTAACTATTAGAAATAGAGATACTATGGAACAAATACGAATTAATATTAATGATATTGAAAATTATTTAAAAGAACAAATACAATTTTAATAATAATAAATAATAGTATATATAGATTTAAAATCTCTATATGTACTATTATTTTGATATATTATATTAAAAGGAGTGTTTAAATTATATGATGAATAAAATAAATGATATTATACATGATAGTATAATATTATCATATAGAGTTGATTTTGTTAAAAATAAAATTTTAATATATTTATTATCTTATGATAATAAGCGTTATGTAGTTAATTTTTCAGAAGTTTTAACTCATAAATTCGATTGTATTTTATCAGATAAATCTAATATAGTCTTTAATATAACAATTAAAGATATAAATCTTTTTTTAGAACAAAATAAATATTTATTAGAGAATTTAAATAATATGTCTTGGCCAATATCTTATAAGAATATTTCGGAATTAGAAAAATTTCTGAAAAGTAAAAATTATAAATATATAATAATTTCATCTAGTCTTGGTATGGATGGTTGGATACTTGCTAAAACAATAGATATAAATAAATATTAATATATTGTTCCTCTATATCCACCTATACAATTAATTCTAGGCTTAAATTTTTTACAAATTTGAGTTTCTTGACACATTTTTAAGTCTTTATTATCAAATAAATCCCATATAGTAATATAATTTTCTGATTTGTATTTTCCATTTACAATTAAATATTTTTCTTTGTATTTTTCAAAACAAATCATATTTCCTATATTTCCATTTCCATATGGACTATAATCTGAATAAATACACCCAAAACAATTATATAAATAATATTTTCCACTTATTTGTTTGCATATAGAGTTTAATGATATATCAAAAAATTCTGATAATTCAGATGCTTTGAATATCTCATTATTTATTTTTAATAAAAATTCTTTACATATTATCTTAATATTATTGTTATTAATTTGTTGCGATAATTTTATTTTAATTTCAGATTTTATTAACAAGTTTTCTTTTAAAGAAAAGACTTTTGTTGGTATTGTTATTTCTATTAATTCATATAATAGAAGAATATGATTTTTTTTGTAGTTAATTGTTGGTAAAGTATTTTTTTTAATATTCTTTTCTGATAATTCCCATAAGTCTAAATAATCGCTTATAAAATTTATATTATTAATATTAAGTTTGAAATTTTTTAAATTATTTTTAATTATACAATCTATTTTATAGTTTTTATAAATATATTTTGTTTTCCAATATATCATATATGATGTGCTCCTTTATAGTATTATAATATATTATATATTTAATAATTGTTGAATGAAAGAGTATATATTATGAAATATTACAGCATCAATATTAAATAAATAATATTAAATAGACTAAATTTATTGTATGTGTTTATTCAATAGAAAAAATAAAAGAAGTTATTAGTCTGTTAATTACGAAAGAAAGATTTAAAGAATTATTTTTATATATAAAAAAGTAATTTTTAAATGAAATATAAAAAATAAAAAATATATATATAATGTAAAATAAAGCTCCAAAATATGACAAAATATTTATAGAAAATAAATAATAAATAAAAAGAATTTTAAAATTTGATACAATATTACTATTAAAATATTGAGATTATAAATAAAAAGTGTTATCATTATTGATGAAAATAAAGCTAAGTCTAGTAAATTGATTTTTTGTTTATTACATATGTCTTATTAAAGTAGGTTTTAGCTTTAAATTTTTTCTATAATATAATATAGGAGGTTTTATTGATGGGCAAAAAATATGTTTATATGTTTAGTGAAGGTAATGCTTCTATGAGAAATTTACTTGGAGGTAAAGGTGCTAATCTTGCTGAAATGACAAATATGGGTTTACCTATTCCTCAAGGCTTTACAATTACAACTGAAACTTGTACTGAATATAATGAAGGAGGCAAAAAATTTACACCTGAAATGATAGCCCAAATTGATGAGGCTTTGGAAAAATTAGAAAAAATTGCAGGTAAGAAACTTGGAGATACTGAAAACCCTCTACTTGTATCAGTTCGTTCAGGAGCACGTGCTTCTATGCCTGGTATGATGGATACAGTATTAAATCTTGGACTTAATGATATTTCTGTTGAAGGACTTGCAAAAAAAACTGGTAATCCAAGATTTGCTTGGGATTCATATAGAAGGTTTATAATGATGTTTTCTGATGTTGTTATAGGTGTTTCAAAATCTAAGTTTGAGAGATTACTTGATGAATATAAAGAAAAAGTTGGAGCAAAATATGATACAGATCTTACAGCTGAAGATTTAAAAAATATATCACAAGAATTCAAGAAGCTTTATAAAGAAGATCAAAAAATAGATTTTCCTCAAGACCCTAGACAACAAATGTATGAAGCAGCAAAGGCTGTTTTTCGTTCATGGGATAATCCAAGAGCATTTGTTTATAGAAGAATGAATGATATTCCTTATAGTTGGGGTACTGCTGTGAATGTTCAAATGATGGTATTTGGAAATATGGGAGATACATCTGGTACAGGTGTTGCATTTACAAGAAATGCTGCAACTGGAGAAAAAGCTATGTTAGGTGAGTATCTTGTTAATGCACAAGGTGAGGATGTTGTTGCTGGTGTTAGAACACCAAAACCTATTGCTAAGCTTGCTGAAGATATGCCAGAGGTTTATGAAGAATTTATGTATATTGCAAATAAACTTGAAAAACATTATAAAGATATGCAAGATATGGAATTTACTGTTGAAGAAGGAAAATTATATTTCTTACAAACAAGAAATGGTAAAAGAACAGCATCAGCTGCATTAAAAATAGCAGTTGATTTGGTTGAAGAAGGACTTATAACAAAAGATGAAGCTCTTATGAAAGTTGATCCTAAACAATTAGATCAATTATTACACCCAGCATTTGATAGTAAAATTTTAAAAGAATCAAAAGAAATTGGAAAAGGACTTCCAGCTTCACCAGGAGCTGCTGCTGGCAAAGTGGTATTTACAGCTGACGATGCAAAGAAATTAGCTGAATCTGGTGAAAGAGTAGTTCTTGTGAGACTTGAGACATCTCCAGAAGATATTGAAGGCATGGTAGCTGCTGAAGGTATTCTTACTGTTAGAGGTGGTATGACAAGTCATGCTGCTGTTGTTGCAAGGGGTATGGGTACTTGTTGCGTATCTGGTTGTGAAGAAATTAAAATGAATGAAGAAGCAAAAACTTTTGAATTAGGTGGATGTATAGTTAAAGAAGGGGATTATATTTCTCTTGATGGTTCAACTGGAAAAATTTATAATATTGATATACCTACTGTTGAACCAGAATTTTCAGGTGACTTTGCTAAAATTATGCGTTGGGCAGATGAAAAAAGAAGTCTTAAAGTAAGAACTAATGCAGATTCTCCTAAAGATGCAAATATTGCAGTTGGTTTTGGTGCAGAAGGTATAGGTCTTACAAGAACAGAGCATATGTTTTTTGAGCCTGAAAGAATATTAAATTTTAGAAAAGTTATACTTTCTGATAGTGTAGATGAAAGAATAGAGGCTCTTAATGGTATAAAACCTTATCAAAAAGCTGATTTTATTGGAATATATGAAGCAATGAAAGGTAGACCAGTTACAATTCGTCTTCTTGACCCTCCACTTCATGAATTTTTACCTCAAACTGATGAAGAATATGAAATTATTGCAAAAGAAATGGGAAAAACAGTTGAAGAAATTAAAATAAAGGGTAGAGGTCTTAGTGAACTCAATCCTATGATGGGACATAGAGGTTGTCGTCTTGCAGTTACATATCCAGAAATAGTTAAAATGCAAACTAGCGCTATAATTGAAGCAGCAATACAAATTAAGAAAGAAAAAGATTATAATATTGTTCCTGAAATAATGGTTCCACTTATTGGAGATGTTAAAGAGTTAAATTATGTTAGAAATATTATAGTTGACATTGCAGATAAGTTGATTGATGAATCTGGTATAGAAATGAAGTATCTTGTTGGTACTATGATTGAGATACCAAGAGCAGCTCTTACTGCTGATAATATTGCATTGGAAGCTGAATTTTTCTCATTTGGTACTAATGATTTAACTCAATTAACTTATGGATTGTCAAGAGATGATGCTGGAAAGATACTTGCAGAATATATTGAGAAAAAAATATATGAAGGAGATCCAACAGCTAAATTAGATATAAATGGAGTTGGCGAATTAATGAAAATAGCTGTTGAGAAAGCTAAAAGAGTTCGTCCAAGTATCCATCTTGGTATATGTGGTGAACACGGTGGAGATCCTTCTTCTATTGAATTTTGTCATAAAATAGGATTGGAATATGTTTCTTGTTCGCCGTTTAGAGTTCCTATTGCAAGATTAGCAGCTGCACAGGCTCAAATTATGTTTCCAAGATAATATTTAAAATATATGAAAAGGTATATATTTAACTATTTAGATATATACTTTTTTATATTTTAAAAATTTTTTCAAAAAAAGTATTGACTTATTTTTAAAATTCTGTATAATAGTTAATCGTGGTTAGTATTTATTAAATTAAATATAGCTAGTAAAAATATAAAAAAATAAAAAAAAGTGTTGACAAAAGATAAAAGAGATGATAGAATGTAAATCGTTCTAGCG
>X157_Grey_Heron__coassemble_1437_pt1 | contig 15520 bp, 12 predicted proteins | sample X157_Grey_Heron__metabat2_low_PE_010 | metagenome-assembled genome bin X157_Grey_Heron | reverse complement strand
GTATTTTTTAATATATATAATAAGGGAGGATTTTATTTATGACGAAAAATACAAAAACTAAAGAAAGTTTTTTTAGTAAATTTCTAAATAAAATTGAAATAATAGGAAATAAATTACCAGATCCTGTTACATTGTTTTTATTTCTTTCTTTAATTATAATGATATCTTCAGCAATAGTTTCAAGTCAAAATGTTTCGGTTGTACATCCTGGAACGGGAGAAACAGTATCAGTTGTGAATTTGTTTAGTAAAGAACAATTACAAAATACTCTTATGAGTATAGTTTCTAATTTTCAAGGCTTTGCACCTCTTGGACTTGTATTAGTTATAATGATTGGAGCAGGTATATGTGATAAAACTGGATTGATGGAAGCAACAATAAAGGCTTCTGCAAGTAAAATATCTGGTAAGTCCGTTACTTTTGTTGTTATGATTATAGGTATGCTTGCAAATTTAGCTTCTGATGCAGGTACTATATTATTGCCACCTTTAGCTGCGATAGCATTTATAGGGGTTGGAAGACATCCTTTAATTGGTCTTTTTGCTGGATATGCAGCAGTAACTTTAGGTTTTTCTGCAAATATTATGATAAGTGTTGTTGATGTTTTAGTAGCTAGTTTTACAATTCCAGCAGCACAAATGATAGATCCTTCATATGATGGGAATGCTACTATGAATTTATATTTTATGATGGCTTCTACTGTTGTTTTAGCATTATTAGGTACTTTTATAACTGAAAAATTTATAGCACCTAGATTTAACAATAAAAATTATGAAAGTGATATTTCTTTAGATGTAAGCTCTAATTTAACTGATATACAAAAGAAAGGTTTAAAATTAGCTGGTATTAGTATATTGATTGTTATTTTTGTTATAATTATTTTATCACTTGGTGGTACAAATTCATTTTTAGGTGATCCTAAAACAGGTAATTTATTGTCAAATGATGCACCTTTCATGAAAGGTATGGTTCCTATTATGGCTATATTATTTTTTGTTCCTGGTTTAGTTTATGGTATTGTTACAGGAGTTATAAAAAGTGATAAAGATGCAGTTTCTTTTATGGGACAATCTATGAGTGATATGGGAGGATATATAATATTGACTTTTGCAGCATCTCAATTTTTAAATTTATTCACAAAAAGTAATTTAGGTATTGTTTTGTCTGTAAGAGGGGCAGAGTTTTTAAAAAATTCTAATATAGGTGCTATTCCATTAATAGTAGGATTTATACTTTTATCTTGTTTAATAAATATATTTATTGGTAGTGCCTCTGCTAAATGGGCTATAATGGCTCCGATATTTGTTCCTATGTTTATGATGTTAGGCTATAGTCCAGCTTTGACACAAATGGCTTATAGAATTGGTGATGGAATTACAAATCCAATTAGTCCTTTGTTTGCATATTTTCCAGTTATATTAGCATTTACTAAAAAATATGATAAAAATGCAGGAATGGGAACAATTATGTCAAATATGATTCCTTATTCATTAAGCTTTTTAGTTGTTTGGTCTATATTGTTAGTAATATTTATGATGTTTAATTTACCATTAGGTCCAGGTGCAGGTATAACTTATAGTTTGTAATTCATTTATTAGTTTAGAGGTGATTTTTTATGTTATCTAAAAGTAGGTTAATAGATAATTTTGTAGATATGGTTAAAATAGATAGTCCTTCTATGAAAGAAATTAATATGGCAAATTGGTTGATTGAATACTTAGAAAAAAGAGGTATTAATGTAATTATAGATGATGCTGGAAAAAAATTTGGTGGTAATTCTGGTAACGTTATTGCTTATATAAAAGGTAAAAGTAATCAAGAACCTATTTGTTTTGCAGCTCATATGGATCAAGTACAACCTTGTATTTCAGTAAATCCTATAATAGAGAGAAATATTATTAAAACAGATGGAAATACTACATTAGGTGGAGATGATAAAGCTGGAATAGCAGTTATATTAGAAGCTGTAGAATCAATTTTAGAAGATGATATTCCTCATAGAGATATATATTTATTATTTACTGTTTCAGAGGAATTTGAATTGTTAGGGGCTAAAAATTTTGATTCTAAAAATTTGCCTTGTAAAAATGTAGTTATATTAGATGCAGGTGGTCCTACTGGAATTATTGCTTATAAAGCACCAGCACAAGAAAGTATAGAAGTTAAATTCTATGGAAGAAAAGCACATGCTGGTATAGAACCAGAAAAAGGGTTAAATGCAATATTAGTTGCATCTAATGCTATAAGTAGTATGAATATAGGTAGATTAGATGAGTTTACAACTTCAAATATAGGTAGAATAGAAGGTGGTGGTGCTACTAACATAGTCACTGACGAGGTTACTTTTACTGCTGAAATAAGATCTCATATACCAAATAGATTGAAAGAAGAAATTAATTATATGAAAAAATGTTGTGATATTGCTGCAAATAAATTTAATACTACTTATGAGTTTAAACATAAAAATTCATATCCTAGTTTTGAATTAAGTAAAGATAGTTATATATTTAAATTAAGTGAATATGCTATAAAAAAAGTAGGCTTAGAACCAAATCCTATGGTTATTGGTGGAGGAAGTGATGCTAATATAATTGCTAATTTAGGATATGAATGTGCAATTTTAAGTTTAGGAATATATCAAGTTCATACTGTTAATGAATATGTTAATATAGATGAATTATATAGTGCAACTGAAATAGTATATAATATGATGATAGTATAGTTTTGGAGGTATCAAGAGTGGATATTTATGAACTTAAAAAGAAATGTTTAGAAGAAATTGATAAAAATAAAGAAAAAATTATTGAAGCTGGGAAAAAAATATATTCTAATCCAGAATTGGGATATAAAGAAGTATTATCAACTAAAGTTGCTTCTAATTTTTTAAAAGATTTAGGTATTGATGTTATTGAAAATATAGCTATTACAGGTTGTTTAGGACAAGTAAATAGTAAAAAAAATGGACCTAAAATAGCAGTTATGGGAGAGTTGGATTCTATAATATGTCCAGATCATAAAGATTCTAATGATATTGGTAATATGCATTGTTGTGGACATAATATTCAAGTAGCAGGTATGCTTGGTTGTGCATTAGGTATTATTAAATCAGGAGTATTAGAATTTTTAGATGGTAAAATAGATTTTATGGCTGTTCCTGCTGAAGAATGTATTGATTTGGATTTTAGGAAAAAACTTCAAAGTGATAGTAAAATAAAATATTTTGGTGGAAAACAAGAGCTTTTATATAGAGGATATTTTGATGATGTAGATATGTCTATGATGTTTCATGCATTAAATTTTGAAAATAATAAAAATTGCGTATTAAAATCTTATACAAATGGTTTTATAGTTAAATCAATTACATTTATAGGAAAATCATCTCATTCAGGAATTTCTCCACATTTAGGAGTTAATGCTTATACTATGTCTACATTAGCTACTAATAATATTAATGCACAAAGAGATACTTTTAGAGATGAAGATAAAGTTAGAATAAGTAGTATTATAACTCATGGTGGAGATGTTGTTAATGTAGTACCTTCTAAAGTTACTATGGAAGCAATTGTTAGAGCATCTACTGTTGAAGCTATGAGTGATGCAAATGAAAAAGTAAATAGAGCAATAAAGGCTGCTGCTTTTGCACTTGGTGGAAAGGTAATAATAGAGGATTCGATAGGCTTTCTGCCTTTAGATTCAGATAATAATATGGATGCTGTATTTAGAAAAAATTTTGTTGAACTTGTTGGAGGAAATGATAGTAGTATTGAAGATGTTATATTGACTGCTGGTTCTACTGATTTTGGTGATATATCTCAAATAATGCCTTGTATACATCCTTGGGTAGGTGGTGTTTCTGGAGCTTTGCATACAAAAGATTATTTTGTATCTGATGAAGAATTTGCTTACATTTTACCAGCAAAAGCTATGGCTTTAACATTAATAGATTTACTTTCAGATGGTGCGAAATTGGCTAATAATATAATTTCTAATTTTAGACCTAAATTCAATAAAGAAGAATATTTAGAATTTATGGATAAACATACAAGAATTTATGAATTTGATTATTTTAATAGTTGAATTAAATAAATAAGGATTGATTTTTTAATCAATCCTTATTTGTTTTTTTACTATTTTTATATTTTTTATATTCCGTTGGTGTACATTTAAAATATCTTTTAAATATTTTACCATAATAACAAGAGTTAGAAAAACCACATTTTTCTGATATTTCTGTAATTGATAAATTTGTATTTAGTAAAGAGAGACTTTGTTGAACTCTATAAAACATAATATATTCAAATAAAGTTATATTCATATTTTTTTTAAAAAATCTACAACATTCACTTTTACATAAATTAATATTTTTAGATATATCATCAAGAGTTATTGGTTCATTATAATTATTATGTATAAATGTTAATATTTCTTTTATTCTATCAATATTATATTCATTATTACTTTTAATATTATCTATTAAATTAAGGTCTAAAAAATGATTATAAATATTTAACCAAATTTTTGATATTTCTATATGTAGATAAAGTTCATCAATTTCTATATTTTGTATAAATTTTTTTTCATATAAATTTTTTAAGAATAATAATGCTTCTTTTTGCCATAATATATTATCTGATAATTTTAAAGATGATGTTTTATTATTATCAATTAAAAAATTCATATATTTTGTTTGAATTATACTATTTTCAAATCCATATATAAATCTTGGATGAAATGTTATAGAAAGATATATACAATCTTCATTATTTATCATATATCCATTATGCATAGTATTACTATTACCAAAAATTCCTTCGCCATTTTTTAATATATAAGATTTATCATTAATGGTATAATTTATTTTACCTTCTACAATATAAGTTATTTCAATTTCTGGGTGCCAATGCCATAAAAAATTTCCACCTTCATAATATGATAAAATTTCTTTACTTATATTTACTGGAAAAGAATAATTTCCGTGAGGTTTAAGTTCCTTTTTTTGTTCATTAATATTTAATTGCAATACAATCACCTCAATATAGTTATAAAATATGCTATTATATTTGTATCTTTAATATATTATAATTATTATAATTATATTATGTAAATACTTATTTTTAAATTAAAAAAATAATAAATATATATATAGAAAGCTCAATAAAATAATTATAAAAAAAGGACGTGTTTTTATGAAAAGCAAACAAGAACTTATTGAAAAATTTATTTCTATTTTTGGAGATGGTGGAGAAATAAATACCTATTTTTCACCTGGAAGAGTTAATCTCATAGGAGAACATACTGATTATAATGGTGGACATGTTTTTCCTTGTGCTTTAACATTAGGTACGTATGCAGTTGTAAGAAAAAGAAATGATGAGAAACTTCGTTTTTATTCTGTAAATTTTGATAGTTTTGGAGTTGTTGAAACAGATATTAATAATATGTTACCTCTTGAGGATACAGGTTGGACTGCTTATCCAAAAGGTGTTATATGGGCTTTTTCAGAGAATAATATTAAAAACGGTATGGATATGCTTATTTATGGTACTATACCAGATGGAGCAGGTCTTTCTTCTTCAGCTTCTTTAGAGGTTCTTACAGCAACTGTATTAAAAGATTTATTTGATATAAATATATCAAAAGAAGAAATAGCTGTTAAATGTCAATATTCAGAAAATAATTATAATGGTTGTAATTGTGGTATAATGGATCAATTTACTGTTTCTGTTGGGAAAAAAGATTGTGCTGTATTTCTTGATACATCAACATTAAAGTATGAATATTCTGAAATAAATCTTTCTAATGCTAAAATTATTATAACTAATAGTAAAGTTAAACATAGCCTTGTAAATTCAGCTTATAATGATAGAAGAAATGAATGTGAAAAAGCATTAAAATATTTACAGAAAGTTATTGATATAAAAACTTTAGGAGATCTTACAGAAAGTGATTTTGAAAAATATAGTTATAGTATAGAAGATGAAATTTGTAAAAAACGTGCAAAACACGCTGTATATGAAAATCAAAGAACAATTAAAGCTGTAAAAACTTTAAAGGAAAATAAATTAGAAGAATTTGGAAAATTAATGAATGCTTCTCATATTTCTTTAAGAGATGATTTTGAAGTTTCTTGTGATGAAATAGATATACTTGTAAACAGTGCTTGGAAAATTGAAGGAGTCATTGGTTCTCGTATAACAGGTGGAGGATTTGGAGGCTGTACAGTTAGTATAGTTAAAAATGAAAGTGTTGATAAATTTATTAGTGAAGTTGGAAAAGAATATAAAGAAAAAACAGGAATAGATGCTGAATTTTATATTGCAGAAATAGGTGACGGTGCAAGAAAGTTGGATTAATGGAAGGTGAATTTATATGTTTGATATAGATGTTAGTAAACTTGTAGAATATGGTATCTCAACAGGTTTAACTCCAGAATCTGAAAGAGTTTATTCAAGAAATCAAATATTAAATCTTTTTAGAGAATTTGATTATAATGAAGTTAATGAAAAATTTTTAAATATAAATCTTGAAGAAATACTTAAAAATCTTAATGATGAAGCTGTTAAAAGAGGTATCATAAATGATAATATAATAGAAAGAGATATTTTTGATACAAAATTAATGAATTGTTTAATGCCAAGACCAGCACAAGTACAGGAAGAATTTTGGAAATTTTATAATAAATCTCCAATAGAAGCTACAAATTATTTTTATAAATTAAGTCAAGATTGTGATTATATAAGACGTTACAGAATAATAAAAGATAAAAAATGGAAATATCAATCTGAATATGGAAGTGTAGATATTACTATAAATCTTGCTAAGCCTGAAAAAGATCCTAAAGCTATTGCAAAAGCAAAAAATACAAAATCTAGTTCTTATCCTAAATGTGCTTTATGTATAGAAAATGAAGGATATTCTGGAAACTTAAATCATCCAGCAAGAGATAATCATAGAGTTATACCTTTAAAGATTAATAATACGAATTGGGGTTTTCAATATTCTCCATATGTTTATTATAATGAGCATTGTATATTATTTAATGGTGAACATATACCTATGAAAATAGAACGTGCTACTTTTATAAAATTATTTGATTTTGTAAAACAATTTCCTCATTATTTTATAGGTTCTAATGCTGATTTGCCTATTGTGGGTGGTTCAATATTAAGTCATGACCATTTTCAAGGTGGTAATTATACTTTTGCTATGGAAGAAGCTCATATTGAAAAAAATGTTGTGATTAAAGGTTTTGAAGATGTTAAAGTTGGAATTTTAAAGTGGCCTTTATCAGTAATAAGAATTATACATAAAGATGAGGAAAAACTTATTGATTTAGCAGAACATATACTAAATAATTGGCGTAATTATACTGATGAGGAAGCTTTTATATTTGCTGAAACAAATGGAGAATTACATAATACTATTACTCCTATTGCAAGAAAGAAAAATGAATTATATGAATTAGATTTAGTTTTAAGAAATAATATTACAACTGATGAACATCCTCTTGGAGTATATCATCCACATAAAGAATATCATAACATTAAAAAGGAAAATATAGGTTTAATTGAAGTTATGGGACTTGCTGTTTTACCTTCGAGACTTAAAGAAGAGATAGAGCTTTTAAAGGATTATATAGTTGAAAATAAAGATATTTTAAGTTGTGAAAAAATAGAAAAACATAATAATTGGGTAAATTCTTTTATAAATAATTATAGTAATATTTCAAGAGATAATATTGAAAATATAATTGAAAATGAGATAGGAAAAGTTTTTATAAAAGTTCTTGAAGATGCAGGAGTATATAAATGTAATGATACTGGAAGAAAATCATTTATGAAATTTATTAATTCATTATAATTTATTTTAGAAAGGAAGATTTTTTATGAGTAAAATTTTAGTAACAGGTGGAGCAGGATATATAGGAAGTCATACTTGTGTTGAGCTATTAAACTCTAATTATGAAGTTGTAGTTGTTGATAATCTTTACAATTCCAATGAAAAAGCTTTGAAAAGAGTTGAAGAAATTACTGGAAAAAATATAACATTTTATAATGCAGATATTCGTGATACAAAAAAAATGAATGAAATTTTTGAAAAAGAAAATATATATGCTGTGATTCATTTTGCAGGTTTGAAAGCAGTTGGTGAATCAGTTGAAAAACCAGTTGAATATTATGATAACAATATAAGTGGAACGATAGCACTTTGTGATTGTATGAGAAAACATAATGTAAAAAATATAATATTTAGTTCATCTGCAACTGTTTATGGTGATCCTGAATTTGTTCCTATAACTGAAGAATGCCCGAAAGGAGTTTGTACAAATCCTTATGGTTGGTCAAAATGGATGATTGAACAAATTCTTACTGATTTTAATACAGCAGATAAAGATTGGAATGTTATATTGCTTCGTTATTTTAATCCTATTGGTGCACATAAAAGTGGGCTTATAGGTGAAGACCCTAAAGGGATACCTAATAATCTTTTACCTTATATTGCACAGGTAGCGATAGGAAAGCTTGATTGTTTAGGTGTATTTGGTAATGATTATGATACACATGATGGTACAGGAGTAAGAGATTATATACACGTAGTAGATCTTGCTGATGGACATGTTAAAGCTCTTAAAAAAATTGAGGAAAATTGTGGTGTAAAAGTATATAATTTAGGAACTGGTAAAGGTTATAGTGTTCTTGATGTTCTTCATGCTTTTGAGAAAGCTTGTGGAAAAAAATTAAAATATGAAATAAAACAACGTCGTGCAGGAGATATTGCAACTTGTTATGCTGATTCTAAAAAAGCATATGATGAAATAAATTGGAAAGCAAAATATGATATTGATGAAATGTGTGCTGATTCTTGGAATTGGCAATCAAAGAATCCTAATGGTTATAATGAATAATATATTCATTATATATAGATACTTTATATTTTTTATAATTAAAAAATAATACTCTCTCTTAAGAAAATACTCTTTAAAATTTTAAAGAGTATTTTCTGTATTATGATATATTTTAGTGAAATTTTTAAGAATATTATTTATTTAAAACGAGAAGAAAATTGCTAATAATTTTATTTTCAAAAAATAAAATTATTATTTACTATAAAGATATTTATTAATTATTAAAAAATTAGTTTATATAAATTAGAATAAAATATAATAAATTTATTTAATGTTAGAAATTTTTAGTTTATAAAAGTTGTTTTATTATAAGGATATAGGAAGAATTTATATATATATTTTTACTAAATTTTGTGTTAAAATTATGTCGAAAAAAGTAATAAAAGGAGACATAATATATGATTGAATTTAAAGAAACATTAAATAAAGTTAAAGATATTAATAAGGTGTTTTGTAATAATTGTGGTTTAGAAATAGAAAAAGATATATATGGTTATATTAATGATTATTTACATATAGAAAAATGTTGGGGATATAATTCAAATAATGATGGTAATATACATAATTTTGACATATGTGAAGATTGTTATATAAAACTTGTGGAAAACTTTAAAATACCATTAGAAAAAAATAAAAAGTAGTTTGATACTATCAAACTACTTTTTATTTTTAATAAAATATATCATCTATTAAACTTTCAATTATAAAATTAAAAATTTCTGAATGTTCAAATGAGTTATTATCTTTTAAATATATATTATTTAATATTGCAATAAAGACCGAAATTGCTAAATTATAAGAAATTTTTAAATTTAATGAAGATTTTTTTATTATTAATTCTAATTGTATTCTATTTCTTTGTAAAATATCAGTTCTTTGATAATCTTCAAGTTTATTAAAAAAGCTTAAAAAATCTGGGCTATTATTATCATATATAAATTTACTATTAGAATACTCATTATATATTATTTTTAAAGATTCTAAAACACCTAATTTATTTTGATTTTTGGATATCGTTTTTTCTATCTTATTTATTATTTCCTCTTGAGAATTTTTTAAAATTTTATAGAATAAACTTTCTTTAGTATCAAAAAAAATATAAAATGCACCTTTTGAAATACCAACATTTTTACAAATGTCGTCTATACTTGTTTTTTTATAACCATGTTTTTGCCAACTCATTTTTGCTTGTTCAAATATATTGTTTGAAATTATAATTTTTTCTTGATTAGTAAATTTTTTTGGCATTTAATAAATATCTCCTTTAATTTTATTTAAAACTATTTGACTATAAAATTTAATTATTTAATATAAAAATAACATAAAAAACCATCATATTCAATAACAAACTTAAATTTATACTTTATAAAAATATATAAATATGATATAATAAAAACAAAATCTTAACAAATAGTAAAAAGAAAAGGATATGATTTTTTGAAATATATTATTGATATTCATACACATACTATATCAAGTGGACATGCATATAGTACAATAACGGAAAATGCTTATTATGCTAATAAAAAAGGATTAAAAATGATAGCTATGACAGATCATGCACCAAGTATGCTCGGAGCTCCTTCAAAATTTCATTTCAATAATTTAAAAATTATACCAAATAAAATATACGATGTTGAAATACTTAAGGGAGCTGAATTAAATATAATAGATTTTAACGGAAATATAGATTTAGATGAATATTCTTTAAAAAAGCTTGACATAACATTAGCAAGTTTACATACACCTTGTATAAATCCAGGAACTATTGAAGAAAATACAAATGCATATATAAAAGCTTGTGAAAATAAATATATAACAATACTAGGACACCCAGGAGATCCAAGATATCCATTTTATGTTAAAGAAGTTATAGATACTTGTGAAAGAACTGGAACATTAATTGAAATAAATAATGCTTCTTTACGTGCAGATGGTTCAAGAAAAGGTAGTGAAGTATTAATGAAAGAAATAGCAAATGAATGTAAAAAAAAGAGTTTACCAATTATTTTAGGTTCAGATGCTCATTTTCATACAGAAGTTGGGGATTTTTCTTTATGTGAAAAATTTTTATATGAAATAAATTTTCCAGAAGATTTAATTTTAAATTTATCTATTGAAAAATTTAAAGATTATATAAAAAATAAAAGAAAGGATTTTTAACACTTTACTTTATATTATAATAAAGTTTTAGTATTATTATATATTGGTGTATTTTTTAAAGGTGGTTTTTATGAATAATAAGATAAGAAATAAATTTACAGATAAATTGTTTGAGTATATATTAAGTATGGAAACAATAGATGATTGTTATCTTTTTTTTGAGGATTTATGTACAATAAATGAGATTCAAGCTATGGCTCAAAGAATGGAAGTTGCTAAAATGCTTAATGATAAAAAAACTTATATTGAAATATCTCAAGAAACAGGAGCATCAACAGCAACAATAAGTAGAGTTAATAAATGTCTAAATTATGGAACAGATGGTTATAGGCTTGCAATAAAAAAATATAAAGAAAAAAATAATAAAAGTTAATATATAATGAATAAGGAAGTATTGATTAATTCAATCAAAGCTTCCTATTTATTTTTATTATTTTCAAAATGGGAGATAAAATTAATATGGTGAATTTTGAAAAATTAAATGATATGCAAAAAAAAGTTGTTTTACAAACAGAAGGCTCTATTTTAGTATTGGCAGGTGCAGGTTCTGGAAAAACTGGAGCTTTAGTATCAAGAATTTTATATTTAATTCAAATAGGTATTGAACCTTCAAATATACTTGCAATAACTTTCACAAACAAAGCAGCAAATGAAATGAAAGAACGTATAAAAAATATAATAGATATTAAATCAAATTACTTATGGATAAATACTTTTCATTCAATGTGTATAAAAATATTAAGAAGAAATATTCACAGTTTAGGTTATTTAAATAGTTTTTCTATATATGATACAGACGATCAAGAAAAATTGATTAGAGAAATATTTAAAAAGCTTAATTTTAGTATAGAAAAAACATTTAATATAAAAAGTGTCTTAAATGAAATAAGTAAATTAAAAAATAATCTTATATCACCAGAAGAGTATAAAAAATGTTGTGATAAAGATTTAATAAAGAATAAAATTGCTGATATATATATTATATATCAAAAATTGTTAAAAGAATATAACGCACTTGATTTTGATGATATTATATATAAAACAATTCAACTTTTTAAATTAGATTATAATATTTTGAATTATTATCAAGAAAAATTTAAATATATAATGGTAGATGAATATCAAGATACAAATTTTTCTCAATATGAATTAATTAAGTTACTTTCTGGAAAACATAAAAATATATGTGTAGTTGGAGATGATGATCAAAGTATATATGGATGGAGAGGAGCAAATATAAGGAATATTCTTGACTTTGAAAAAGATTTTAAAGACACACTTATAATAAAACTTGAACAAAATTATCGTTCTACTAAAAATATTCTTAATGCTGCAAATTCAGTTATATTAAATAATAAAGAAAGAAAGAATAAAAAACTTTGGACTGAAAATGATAGTGGTAATATAATTAATTTATTTGAAGCTTTAGATGAAAATGATGAAATTAATTATATATCTAATACTATAAATTATTTGATCAAAGAAAAAAATAAAAAATTTAATGATTTTGTTGTATTATATAGAAATAATTCTCAATCTAATGTAATAGAAAAAATTTTTTTAAAAAAAAATATTCCATATAGAATATTTAGTGGAATTAGATTTTTTGATAGAAAAGAAATAAAAGATATTATAGCTTATTTAAAATTATTAGAAAATCCATATGATAAAGTTTCATTTAAAAGAGTAATAAATAAACCTAAAAGAGGTATAGGTGATATTTCGATTGATAAATTAGAAAATTTTGCAAAACAAAGAAATTTGTCTTTATTTGATTCAATTTGTTATATTGATGATTTGCCAGAATTAAAACAAAAAGCAAAAGGATTTAGAAACTTTTATAATATATTATCTGATATAAAATCGAAAATTTTTAAAGAAGAGATTTCAATATTAGATTCTAATAAAAAAAATCCTATTAAAATTTCAAGTATTATAATAGATATTATTGAAAAAACTAATTATATAGAAAATTTAGAATATAATGATAAAAATGATTTAGATTCAAGAATTGAAAATATTAATGAGTTTATTACTATTGCTAAGGAATATGAGAATAATAATATTAAACCGACTCTTAAAGGATTTTTAGAAGAAATATCTCTTGAAAATAATATTGATAGTTATGATGGTAATAATAATTATGTTACATTAATGACTTTACATACATCAAAGGGTCTTGAGTTTCAATATGTTTTTATTATAGGTCTAGAAGAAAATATATTTCCTTCATATAATGCTATAAATTATGGTAATAATAAAAATATTGAAGAAGAAAGAAGACTTTGTTATGTTGGTATTACTCGTGCAAAAAAACAATTATTTTTAAGTTATTGTTCTTCAAGAATACAAAATGGTATAAAAACAAAAAATTCACCTTCTAGATTTTTAGATGAAATTCCTTCAAAATTTTTTAGTAAAAAAAATTTATTGTTAGATAAAAATATAGGTAAAATTAGTAATTTGTATAATAATTCTTATTATAATAATTTAAGAAAAAATGTTAATGAAATTCCAGCACCTAAAAATATTAAATTAGAATTTGATATTGGTGACAAAGTAAAAGTTCCTAAATGGGGTATTGGTACAGTGAAAAGCATAAATCCAGCAGGTGCTGATTTTGAAATAGGTGTTAGTTTTTCTCAAAAAGGATTAAAAAAATTTATGGCAAGTCTTTCAAAGTTAAAAAAAATATCAGAATATGAATAACAATATTACTATATAGTTAGGAGTTTTATTAATTTTATGAATAGAATAAAAGAACTTATTGAAATATTAAATAAAGCATCATATGAATATTATCAAAATAATAATAGTATAATTTCTGATTTTGAGTATGATAAACTTTATGATGAACTTGTGAAACTTGAAAAAGATAATAATATTATACTTTCTAATTCTCCTACTCAAAATATTGGTTATACAGTTTTAAGTGATTTAAAAAAAATAAAGCATAATAATAAAATACTTTCTTTAGACAAAACAAAAAATTTGAATAAGTTAGAGGAATGGATTAAGAATAGAGAAGGATTAATTTCTTGGAAATTAGATGGACTTACTATAATATTAAAATATAATAATGGAAAACTTACACAAGCTATTACGAGAGGAAATGGTGAAATTGGAGAAGATGTAACTCATAATGTTAAGAAATTTAAAAATATCCCATTAGAAATTCCTTATAAAAATGATATTATAATTCGTGGTGAAGGTATTATTCCATATTCTGAATTTAAAAAAATAAATGAAGAACAGATAATTGATGAAAATGAAATATATAAAAATCCTCGTAATCTTTGTAGTGGTACTGTAAGACAGTTAGATAATGAAATAACTTCAAAGAGAAATGTTTTATTCTTTGCTTTTTCTTTATTAGATGTTAAAGATATTGATTTTAATAATAAAAAATCAAATCAATTATTATGGCTTAAATCAATTGGTTTTGATATTGTTGAAAATAAAATTGTTTATTCAAATAATCTAGCTAGTACTATATATGAATTTGAAAATAAAATTTTAGAAAATGATTTTGCAACTGATGGATTAGTTTTAACATTCAATGAAATTGAATATAGTAATTCTTTAGGTAGTACATCTAAATTTCCAAGAGATTCAATTGCTTTTAAATGGAAAGATGAGACACTTGAAACAACTTTAAAAGATATTGAATGGAATACTTCAAGAACAGGACTTATAAATCCAGTAGCAATTTTTGAACCAATAGAGATTGATGGAACATTAATAAGTCGTGCAAGTCTTCATAATATAAGTATTATAGAGGATTTTAAATTAGGTATTGGTGATAGAATAATGGTTTATAAAGCTAATATGATAATTCCTCAAATTTCTGAAAATCTTACTAAAAGTAATAATTATAAAGCTCCCAAATATTGTCCAGCTTGTGGAAGTAAAACACAAATTCGTATATTAAGAGAAGTTAAAAATCTTTATTGTAGTAATAATGAGTGTATAGCAAAAAAAATTTATTCAATAGTGCATTTTGTTTCAAGAGATGCAATGAATATAGAAGGTTTGTCTGAAGAAACTATAAAAAAGTTTATAGAAAAAGGGTTTATATATGATTTCTTTGATATATATAATATTTGTAATTTTGAAAATGAGATAAAAAATATAGAAGGTTTTGGTGAGAAGTCATATAATAAATTAATCTGTTCTATTGAAAAATCTAAAAATATTGATTTACCAAATTTTATATATGCTCTTGGGATAAATTATATAGGTTTAAATAATGCACATTTATTATGTAAAAGTATAAATTATAATATTAATAACCTTCTTAATGTTGATAAACAATTTTTATTAGATATAGAAGGTTTTGGTGAAATAATATCAAATAGTGTAGTATCTTATTTATCTGATAAAAAAAATATAGAAACAATAAATAAATTAATAAAATTAATAAATTTTAATAATATAAATGTTGAATTTGAA
>X157_Grey_Heron__coassemble_1426_pt1 | contig 15616 bp, 22 predicted proteins | sample X157_Grey_Heron__metabat2_low_PE_010 | metagenome-assembled genome bin X157_Grey_Heron | reverse complement strand
GTATAATAATATTCAATATTTTTTTAATATTTTTAATAAAATTTATATTTTTTATTCATTATATATATTTTTATATCCTAATTATCATTTTTATAAGTACATTTTGTATATTACACAAATACAAAAATTGAATAAAAGCATATATAATATCTTTTATAGTAAAAATTTTATAATTTTCATACATAACAAAATAAAAAAGTTGTAAATATACAACTCTTTATTCAACTATTAATATTCCATCTTTTTCAAGTCTATCTATGGTATATTGTGATATTTTAAGCATTTCTTTTATATATTCATCAGAAAGAAGTTTTTTTGATAACACAACCTTAACACAAGCAGGTTTTAAAGTTTTTTCTTGTAAACCTATCATCATTCCAATAATATTTGACACATTACCTAAAGGAACAAAAAAATTTAAAAGTATTTCTTCAGACTTACTATAATAATTTTGTAGAACAAAGTTTATATTATTTTGATAACTATTCATATATCCTCTGTATATACAACTACAACTATTAATATTTTTAATATCACCAACTTTATAATATAATGTAGAATTAATATTATTATTATCAGTATGTCTCAAATTTATTATAGAAATATAGTAATTTTGTTCATAATAATGATATAAATATAATTTTTCTGAATTTTCAAAGCTATTAGAAGTAATAAAATTTTTCTTTTTTATTGAATGAGAATAATCAATTATATTTATAATATCAGTATTAAGTACATCTGAAATTTTATATAATGTTTCTATATCAACTGAAACCATACCATTTTCATATTTTGAAACAGTTGATTTACTTTTATTTATGCTATCTGCAAGCTCTGTAAGACTCATATTAATTAAATTTCTATAAAATTTTATTTGACTACCAATATAACAATCAATATTACTTTTCAAAAATAAAACCTCCTTTATTAATATTTTAAAAACAATATCTTATCTACATACAAGAAGTAAATTATTTACTTTATCATAATATTGAGCTTTCCAATAATGATTATCATTTATATTACTAAAAATAATATCTTTAGTACTTTCATTTATAGAAGTTATAAAAATTTTTGATAAACAAACGGCGACAACATTTTCATATGACCAATTTTCCCAAGTTTTTTGTATTATATTCCCAGAAAATAATTCATTTTTAAATATTTCTTTCAATATACCTCTAAAACAATTTATATGGTATTCATTTATCATAATATACTCCTTCTAATATAAATATTATTGTATCATTTTATGAAATTAAATCATTTTTATATTGTGTTATATTATACCATAATATATTCATTTATCAACAATATTTTAGATAATTAAAAAAACTAAATGTTTCATAATTTTAAATTTTTTATCAAAATATAAAATATAATAAAAGCTTATATTTAGCTTAAAATATAGGGTTTTTAATATATATTTTTTAAAAAGTTTCATTTTAAGAAATTTTTTTATAAAATATTAGTACTAAAATATATTTTAATATTAAATATCATATACATAATATATAATATAATTTTTAAAATAGTATCTATAAAGAATTTCTATTGTAATATTTTTATATTTTTTAATTATTTTAATTATTTTTTTTATTATAAATTAAATGTTTTACTATAAAATAAAAGCATTATTATAAAAAATACACTTTACTAATTTATATATTATGTTATAATTTATAAAACAAATTAAAAAGGAAGGAATGTTTCAAAATGAGAAAAGAAATAAAGGATATGTTGGTTATAGGCTTCGCATTATTCTCAATGTATTTTGGAGCTGGAAATGTTATTTTCCCCCCATTTCTCGGACTTCAAGCTGGTTCAAATTGGATTAGTGGATTTATAAGCTATTATATAGCTGATATAGGACTTGCTCTATTAGCAATATATGCTATGTTAAGATGTAACAGTGATATTGAAGGAGTTACAAAAAGAATCGGAAAATACCCTGCTCTAATACTTTCATCAGTTATTGTACTATGTATAGGACCGTTACTCGCTATACCAAGAACAGCAGCTTCAGTACATGAAATGACAATAATTCCTCTATTAGGAAATAATATAAGCATAGTAATAACTTCAGTAGTTTTTTTCGCTTTAATATTAATAGTTAGTATAAATGAATCATCTGTTATAGATATTGTAGGAAAATTTTTAACACCAGCACTTTTTATAGGTCTTATTATACTTATAGTAAAAGGATTTATTAGCCCAGTTGGTGAAGTTTCTAATCAACCTTATGTTGAAAATATAATTTCAGAAGGAATACTCGCTGGATATCAAACAATGGACGTTTTAGCCTCTTTGATATTCGGTGTAATAATAGTTAAAAATATAAAAGATAAAGGATATACTAGTAGAAGTCAACAAATATTACTTACTGGTGGTAGTAGTATAGTTGCAGGTATAGGCCTCTTAATAATATATGGAGGACTAACATACCTTGGAGCTTCAGCTTCTCAAATTTTCCCTATCGATATTTCTCGTTCAACTCTCATAATCGAAATAGTAAAAATGATACTAGGAGAAGTTGGTACAGTAATATTTGCAATAGTAGTTGCTCTTGCTTGTATAACAACAGCAGCAGCTTTAGTAAGTTCAACAGGCTCATATTTTAATAAAATAACAAATGGTAGACTCTCATATAAAGCAATAGTAATATTCGTATGTGTTTTTAGTGCAGTTGTATCAAATTTTGGACTTGATTATATCATATCAGTTTCAGCTCCAATACTTAATATAATATATCCTTCAGCAATAACTCTTATTGTATTAACAATATTTGGAGATAAAATAAATAATGATAATGTATTCAAACTTGCAACACTTGGAGCTTTAATAGCAAGTACATTAGAATTATCAGAAATTGAATTTATGAAATCATTACCTTTTGCAAGTATAGGATTTGCTTGGGTTTTACCAGCTCTTATATTTGGTATAATAGGATATTTTATAAAAATTCCAAATAAAAATTAATTTTATTAAATAAATAAAAAATTATTAAGGCTATAATATTTTCTAATAGAGAAAATATTATAGCCTAATTTAATATTATAAATTATTTTTTTGCTATTAAAACATTTTTTCCATTCGCTTCAATTGATACCTTATAATTCAACATAGCTTCTAATGAATATGCTGGAATCCACATAGAACCAAAATCATCAATAAAAGGAAAAACATTTAACTTTAAAGGAGAAGTCATACCAATAATATCTTTAACACTTGATGATGAAACATAATTATTTTGTTCAACATTAAAACTCATTTTTCTTTTGTTATCATCAATAGTTGCTGTATTACTCTCTGCATTCCAATCTACAGTCATATTATAAGAATTAGAAATTTCTCTTAATGGAATAAAAACACTTCCATCTCTTATTATGCCTTTTTTATTTATTAAATTATTAGAAGTGAAAATATTAATTTCATCATCTTTAAATGGTGCTATAATTATTTTTTTAATAACACCTTCATTATCAACTTTTTTACCATTTATATCATATCCTGCTTGATACCAAGTAAAGAATCTTGTTCCTAATTGTATATCATCAACAGTAGCTCTTTCTCCTGTATCAAAATATACTATATCAACATCATTACTTGCTTTTAATACTAAATTACTCTGTGCTACACTTATATTTATACCATCGCTATTATTTTCAATATTTTCAACTATATGATACTTTATAACTGGTATATCCATAGGTATATTTATTGCTACAACATATGTATATGCTTCTTGTGGATAACTTGTACTTAACATAGGAGTATGATAAAAATAAACTTTATCTCCAACTTTTATATCTTCAATATTACTTTTTAAACCATTAGTACTATCTATAAAAATAGTTTTATCATCAAAATTATATATTACTTCAGTTTCCCTAATACTTTTAACTGTTATTGAATTATTACTTATCTTTAAAACTTTACCATAAGAAAGTTCTGGATCTTGTGGCTCAATAAATTGATTATAATTTAACTTAATTTTACTTATATTTATATTTGATACTATTTCGTCTGCATACAAATCAATATTAAATAACATAATATTAAATAGTATTGTTATAAAAATTAATACATCTTTTAATAGTTTAAATTTCATAAATAATCACTCCTAATAATATTTAGTATTAATTATTATATATAACAAATTAATATAATAATCATACTTATATATTACTAAAAATTCCAGAATTTTAAAAGACTTTTTGAAATTTCAAAAACATTATTTACTCCCATTATACCAGAAGAAACAGCAATACCCTTCAAACCTTTATCTTTAAATACATTCAATTCAAGTATATTATCAATGTTTATACCACCTATTGCACATACAGGTATATTAATATTTTCTATTATATTTATCAATTCTTCTTTAGCAATTTTATCAACATCTGTTTTAGTATTTGTATTAAAAATTGCACCAGAACCTATATAATCAGCTCCTTCATATTCAGCCTTTTTTGCTAAATCTAAATTATTAGCTGTAACTCCAATAATTAATTTATCTCTCGCAATTTTTCTAACCTCTTTAAGTGGTAAATCATTTTGACCTATATGAACTCCATCAGCACCAACTGCCAAAGCTATATCAACTCTATCATTAACTATAAAAGGAACATTATATTTTTTTGTCAATTCTCTAACTTTTAATGCTTTATTATAATAATCAATTGATGAAATATCTTTTTCTCTAATTTGAACAAGTGTTACTCCTCCTTTTAAAGCTTCCTCTAAAACATCAAAAAAATCTCTACCATTCAATTGTTTATTATCAGTAACTAAATATAATTTCAATAAATTACTATCAATCATTAAATTTAACACCTTCTTCAAAAAAGCTATTATCGATTTTATTGATATTATTTACAGCATCAATAAGCTTTACTTTAAACATTCCTGAACCTTCATTAGTGTTTAAATTTCTTTCAGCAATCTCACCAGCAATATTCATTGTTAAAACACCAAAAACACAAGATTTAAAACTATCATCACAAACACCAGAAAAACTTCCTATTATAGTCGCTGTCATACAACCTGAACCCGTTATTGTAGCTAAAAGTTTTGTTCCTCTTTGTATTATAAACTCTCTATTACCATCTGTTATATAATCATCTTTTCCAGTAATTGCTATAACACAACCTAACTTTTTAGCTAAATCCTTAATTATTTCTTTTTCACTGTCATCAAAACAATTAAAACTTTCTAAACTATCAATACATTTATTATTTTTTATACTAGCACCTAATATAGTTTTTATTTCAGCTAAATTACCTTTTATAACAGAAATATTAACATTATCAAGTATTTTTTTAATACTCTCATACCTAAATTTACTAGCACCAGCACCAACAGGATCAAGTATTACAGGAATATTTCTTTCATTAGCTTTTTTTCCAGCAACTATCATAGACTTAACCATATCTAAATCTGCTGTACCAATATTTAAAACTAAAGAATTTGCTAAACAAACTATATCTTCTACTTCATCTATATATTGTGCCATTACAGGAGATGCCTCCAATGCTATACAAATATTAGCACAATCATTTGCTGTAACATAATTAGTTATACTATGAACTATTGGTTTTTTATTTTTTATATTTTCTAAAGTATTTTTAAATTCATTATATAAATTATTCATATCTAATTCCCGCCTTTTTAAAAAGTGTATAAAAATGATTTGTAGGGCCTATACCCTTGCCTATATTAAGAGAATGTTTTATTGCAACTGTTATATATTTCTTCGCCTCCTTTACTGCATCTTTAACACTCATACCATTTGCTAAATTTGAAGCTATTGCTGAAGATATTGTACACCCTGTACCATGCGTATTTTTCGTTTGTATTCTATTTGATTCCAACAAAAAAAACTCATTTCCTTCAAAAAGTATATCGATAGCTTCATTTTTCTCAAGATGTCCTCCTTTCAAAAATATATTCTTTGCTCCCATATCATAAATTTTTTTACAAGCAAATTTCATATCATCAATATTATTTATTCTAATACCTGTAATTGCTTCTGCCTCTGGTATATTAGGAGTTAAAACATAAGCAAGAGGTATAAGTCTTTTAATAAGTAAATCTTTAGCTTCTAATTTTAATAATTCAAAACCATGTTTTGAAACCATAACAGGGTCAATAACAACATTTTTAGGTTTATATTTTTCAATTTTATCTGCAATAATATTTATAGTATCAATTTTAGAAACCATTCCAATTTTAACAGCTGAAACTTCTATATCATCAAATATAGCTTCTATTTGTTTTCCTATTATTTCTTTATTAATATCTTGACAATCAAAAACACCTTGTGTATTTTGCACTGTTACAGCAGTTATAACACTCATTCCATAAGTACAATGTGCTGAAAATGTTTTTAAATCTGCTTGTATTCCAGCACCTCCACAAGTATCACTTCCAGCTATAGTAAGTACATTTTTCATAAAAATTATTCTCCTTTATTTAAATCTTTATTTAAAATAATAAATTCTTTCGATTTTAATATTATATATGCTATAGCACTTCCAACAAGAGAACTCAAAGTAAAAGGTATAACATAAGTTAAAGCTCCTGCTTCTCCACCCATAATTAAAACTGCTACTGGAATAGCTAAAATTCCTCCAAAAAGTCCAGTACCCAAAACCTCACCTATTGATGTAAATAAAATATTTTTTGTATACTTATATATAATTCCACAAATTAAAGCTCCTATCATACTACCAGGAAAAGCAAGAAGAGAACCTGTTCCTATAAAATTCCTTAAACAAGATATACAAAAAGCATTAATAATACCATAGAAAGGTCCTAAAATTACTACTGAAAGAACATTTATTGTATGTTGTATCGGAAAACATTTAGCAAAACCAAAAGGTATATATATTAAATGTCCTAATAAAACACTTATAGCTATAAACATTGACGAAATTGTAATTTTTTTAATATTCATAATTAATACCACTCCCATAACTAAAATAAAAAAGGTTAAATTAAAATTACTTAAAAATTTCTTAAAGTACATTTAATTTAACCTTTTATATAAACAATCGCTTTCCTACACTTGTAAAATATACAAGCCAGGTTCAAAGGATAAAATTTTAAGAAATTTTTCTCAGCTGCCCAATATACAGCACTCCTAGCATTTTTCAATATTAAATCAATAATTTTATTCCTCTATTTCCTCATATAAAGAATTAAACTCGGCTGAAACTCTTTCAAATTCTTCATCACTCTCAATAAGACCTAATTCGATTTCTTCATCAAGTTCTTTATATCTATATATAAGAACATTTTCCTCATCTAATGGCAAAAGAGCAATATACTCATTATCATCAACATCAAAAACCCCTAATATAGCACATTCAATTTCTGTATCATCATCAAGAGTTAAAAACATTGTTTCAAGTTCCTCTTCGTGTCCACAGCCACAACCACATTTTAATTCTTTTTCACTCATAATAAAATTCTCCTTTTTTGAAAAAATTTAAACTTCTATACATTATTTTATACTATAAGACAATATATAACAATTACTTTTTTCATTTTTTTAGATATTTTTTATCACTTTTTTTATTTTTATTAATTTTTTGATAACTAAAATGTTTATTTCTAACATTTTTTGTTATAATATCACTATTTTCTACAAGTTTTGCATATGATATTTTCATATATTTAAAACTTATATCTAATCTTTTTTGGTATTTTTTTATCCATCTAACTTCATAATCATTAACAAGCGAAATACATTTTCCAAAATTTTCAGCTCTACCAGTTCTTCCAGCTCTATGAATATAATAAATAGGTTCTTCTGGTATATCCATATTTATTATATGTGTAACATCTTTAATGTCAAGTCCTCTTGAACTTATATCAGAAGATACTAATATATTAACTCTACCCTCTGTTATAGCTTCAATAGCATCTCTTCTATCATATTTATTTGCTTTTCCATATATTCCAACAGCTTTAATATTATGATAATTAAGTTTTTCAACAATAACATTTATATTTTCATTATTATTTATAAAAACAATACCCTTTTTTATTTTTTCTCCATTAATAAGTTTTCTTAAAATTTTTATCTTTTCTCTTTGTTCTGCATAAATATATATATGTTCTATATTTTTCGGTAATTTATTAATATCTGAAACATTTATAAAAATAGGTTCCTTCATAATTGACAAAGCTCTTTTTGATGTTTCATTAGTTATAGATGCTGATAATAATACTAATTGTCTATCTCTTAATGTTGTTTTAATCACTTTCTCAACACATTCTATATTTAAATCATCAATCATTCTATCAGCTTCATCAATAACTATTGTTTTTACTGTATGAGCTTGTATCTTTTTTCTCTTAATCATATCAAGTATTCTACCTGCTGAACCAACAACAATTTGTGGTTTTTCTTTTAACTTTTCAATTTGTCTGTTAATATTAGCTCCCCCTATTATCAAAGCAGATCTTATATTGAATCCAGAATTTTTTGCAAGTAATTCTATTTGTTTATAAACTTGTGCTGATAATTCGTGAGTTGGTGTTAATATTATCGCTTGTGTAGAACGTAATGTTAAATCAATTTTCATAAATAAAGGCAGTAAATATGCTAAAGTTTTTCCTGAACCAGTAAAAGACATACCCACAATATCCTTATTATCAATAAAATATTTAAAAATATCTGATTGTATTTTGGTTGGTGTAAATATATATTGTTTTTTTAATCCTTCTATAATTTTCTTATCTAGTCCCATATCTATAAAACTATTATCCATAAATTTTCCCTCTCTATAAACATTGCTAAATTTAAATATTAAAAATTTTTATTAAAAATCAAAGTAACTTTTATTATATATTAAATTATATAATCAATAAAACAAAAAAATAAAAATTAGTTAAACTAATTTTTATTTTTTTGACATACTAATATTCAAAATCAATACAAGCTCTATCATCTCTCAACTTTTTACAAAGCTCTGAATATTTTTTATGCTCTGGATGCAAAAGATAACTCTCCATTTCTTCAATACTATTAAATTTAGTAAATAATATTGTATCAAAATTACTATCTTTTTCATTAATATTTCTTTTTATATAAGCATCTTTTATTTGTGGTATATGTTTTTTTAAATCTTCATAACCTTTAATTAATATATCAATATTTTCTTCTTTTGTTCTTCCTTCTGCAAAATCTTTAAGCTTCCACATAACAATATGATTTATCATAATATAGCCTCCAAAATTAAACCCTTGTCCATTTAAGACCTATCAAATCTTGCTTTCTTATTGTATCAACAAGTATATTACTAAAATTACTACTTTTAATATCATTCATATCTAAAAGGTCAATACCAAGCTCCCTGGCTCTTTTGTATGTACCCGAATTACTTCGTTTATCATTTCCAAAAGCAACAATAATACTCTTAGAAAACCAACCACCAAGCCTCTTTTTATTAATTAAAAGCTCATTAAGTGCTGGTGTATCTGCTGCTTTAAGTTTACAACTTATAAACACTGGCATAGATTTATCCATTATTATAACATCAATTTCATTACCTACAACATTTAAACCATCATAAGCATTCCAATCAATAACAGAACCAAGTCTAACATCATCAAACATATTTGACATTTTAGCATTTATATAAACATAAAGCTCAAGCCATAAACCAAAATTTATCATATATTGTTTATATTTATTGTTTTTAAATTTAAAACGTATATTTTCTTTTGTCATATTAATATCTTCAATAAAATTATATTTTAAAAATTTATTTAAAATCTCAATATCTGGTGATATTTTTCTACCATTATTCAAAGTTAACAAAATTTTACTTTTAAAATCTAACTCATATAATTGCATATGAGAAACAGCAATTTGTAAAAATGTACAAGTATTTTTCCAAGCCTGTAAATTATCAAAAATATAATGACACATATTTAATATATTTTTAAATTCACTCTCCAAAGGTTCTGAATGCGAGCTACCTAAAACACAAGCACCTTTAGCATCAATAAAATCAGTTAATGTTAAATTTGCAATTTTAATAACATCATTACTATTATTTATATTTATAATCTCTCCTTTAATAATATCAGTATATATAAGCTTTGCATTATATTTATTACCAGCCATATAACCTGCTATCATCATAAGCTCACTTCCACCAGTAAATTCTATAACACAATTATCATTTTTACTAATAATATTTACTGTCTTATTATATATATCATCTATACTCGATATATTTACAGGAACTATTTCCATTATTATATTTGGCATATGAGATAAAAAACATTTCTTTAAGCCTAAAAAATAATTCATATCTTTTATACCACTATCATAAATAAATATAATTTTTTTAGGTTTTAAAGAAATTGGTGCAAGTATATTTTTAATTGTATCTTTATCAAAAAATTCTATAAGAGTAATCATAATATCACCACCAGTTAAATATTATAATATTAATCAACAATAATCTTTTCTTCAAAATTCACTTCTTCTTTTGGTTTATTATCATTCATAGTTTCTTTACTTTTTTTATTAAAAATACCTCCAAAATCAAGTTTTGACACAACTCCTGGAACCATATCAATCAATCTATTTATTGCATCTTGATTTTTAACACTAACAAGTCTAACATCATTTTTTGATATTACAAGTATTGCACTTGGTACTATTTTAGCTCCCATACCACCACCAGCACTGTCTTTTTCTTTTTTTCCACCAGCAGCAACACCAACAGCAACTTCTATTATAGGTAAAAGAGTAATATCTCCCATAGTCATAGGTTCACCTATTACAGTTTTAGAAGATATAAACTCTTCCATTTTTTCAAATATTGCAGTTATTGAATCATTATATCCATTTTCCATAGTATCACCTTTTATATACCTTTCTTAATTACAACTATCTTGATTTCAAAAATATTTTTATTAAATTAAAAACTGGTTTTGTAAAAATAAATAATAATATATCTATAATAAATTTACCTAATACTATTTTTCCTTTCATATCTAAAATACCTTTAACTTTAAGTTCTTCAAAACAAGGTTTTACATTAATATTATCATTATAAAACATTTTACTAATTCCATAAATACCCATGACATAACCAGTAAGTGCTGGGTCTCCTGTCCCAATTTCCATATTAATATAAATATTATTAGGTAAAATATTTTTAAAAATTCTTTTAATAAGTTTAAATACAGCTTTTAATATTTCTTTTTTATATTCTATATTATTAAAAAATTCATATTTCTTTTTTAAAATATTTTTATATTTTTTATTATTTTGTTTATTTTCTAAATCAGAAACTTTAATTCTTCTAATATTGCTTCTTTCTTTAATATTAGTTTTTTCTTTATGCTCCTCTGTTTCTTCTAAATCCTTTTTATTTTCTTCAAATTCTTGTTCTTCCTTTTTTTCATTAAATTCAATATCTTTACCTTTTTTAACTTCATTATTTTCAGTTGAATGCATAACACCTTTATCATAATTTTCATTATAATTATTTTTATTAGTAAAACTTTTATTAAATATCTTAAAAGTATAAATAAAATTAAAATTTTCATCTATATTAGCATAAAATTTTACGATTTTAAAAAGCCAAAAAATATCAATTTTACAATTCATATTTTTACAATTTTCAAAATTTATATAATACTTTATAGGTGTAACAAAAATAATTATAATACTCAACAGAATGACTAAAAGTAAAAACAATAAAATAATACCTAATATTTTTAAAATATTCAAAAAAACCATCATTAAAATCTTCCTTATAACAATATAAACTATATTTCGTTATTTAGTAAAGCTTGTTTCACTTCCATTATATCTATACCCTTATTTATACAATCTTCAAATATATTTGTTGTAAGTCTCAAAGCTTGTCTTCTTCCTTTAGCAATTCCAACAATAACATAATCTTTATTTTCACATTTATTTGAAAATAGTTCACTACTTTTTAATATCTCCAAAATATGGCGAGATTTCTTTTTTATACATATACAATAAATATTAAACATAGGAATTTTTCTTTTTAAAAAATCATATATATTATTAATATCTTCATTTTTAATGTTTTCTCCAATATATATATTTTTAATAAAATCCATTAAAAACACACTTCCTTTTAATATACTAATACTTATTATATCATATATATAAATACAAATAAATACAACAATAGTTGATAATATTAAAATATTATCAACTATTATTTAAAAATATAGATATATTATAAATATTGAAAAGCATTTTCTAATTTTTCTATTTTATCATAAGGATATAATTTTAAAAGTTCTTTATATTGTTCTCCTGTTAAATCTGGTGTTTCCATATAAATATTAATTTTTCCATCAATATCAGAATTTATAAATTGGCGTTTTATTTCTTCAAATTTTGAATTGTCCAATAAACACACCTCCCTATTTTTTGAACAACTCTATTATTCCCATAATACCTATAAATACACCAAAAAACTTCATCAAAATATTTTCATTTATTGATTTTATTAACAATGCTAAAAATGAACCTAATATAGCACCTAATATACCATAAATAATCAAAGGTTTTATTATCTTTTTTTCAATATTATTATTTTTATTATGCAATATAAGTGCTGATATTGCCGTTGGTATAAAATATATCAAATTTATATATTGAGCTTCTATTTGACTTAAATTGCAAAAAAATATAACAGAAGGTATAAGTATAGCTCCACCACCAATTCCCATACCACTTATAATTCCAGAAAAAAACCCTATAAATATACATTTAATCATATATTTTTTCTCCCAAAAAATATTTTAAAATATCATTTTAATTGATGAAATTATCATAAAACAACCAAATATTATATGAAGAACTCTACCAGAAAATTTAGGTAATATTTTAGCTCCTATAAAACCTCCTAAAATTCCCCCTAAAGATACAAATATTGTTTCTTTAAGTGGTATACTAGATTTAAAAAAATATATTATTGATGATATTATAGAAAGAGGTAATATAAGTGCAATTGCTGTTGCATGTGATTTATGTTCACTAACTTTTAAAAGCCTCTCCATAAAAGGTACAGCAATAGTACCTCCACCACTGCCAAAAAGACCATTAGCAATTCCACTAACAAAACCAGTTATTATTATTTTCAAATTTTTCATATAAACAACACCTTTTTATTGATATTATTTATATTTTAAAATAAAATTATACAAAAAATCCTCGATAAACACGAGGATTTACATTTTACATAATATCATACTAACATCATCATTTTGATATTTAGCAGATTCATCAAAATTATACATATGCTCTAATATATTACACAAAATATCTTCTGATTTCTCATCTTTCATAGAAATTAAAATTTCTCCCATATCAACTATAAAATCTTCTGGAGAATTTTTATAAAAACAATCTGAAAGACCATCAGTATAAAAGAGCAACATATCACCTAATTCATAAGAAAACATTTTTTGACTATAACTCATATTTTCTATCATACCTAAAGGTGTACCATTTATTTCTATCTCCTCTATATCACATTTTTTATTTCTAAAAAATATAGGTAAAGCATGTCCAGCATTACTACTTGTTATAATCTTAGACTTTGTATCTATATAAGATATAAAAGCACAAGTATAAACATTTATATCACTATCAGAAAATATACTACAAAACTCATTATTCATATTTTCAAGAAGTATATTTGGAGGTAATTTAAAAACTACATATTTCTTAAACATAATTTTTATCATAGAAATCAAAAGAGCTGCCGATATACCATGTCCAGAAACATCTGCCATAAAAACACAAATTAATGAGTCACTAAAATTATAAATTTCATAATAATCTCCTCCAATATCAAGAGCAGGTTTATATTCACTATTAAATTTAATACCATTTATAATATCATTATATTTAGGAACTAATGCTTGCTGTATTTTTCTCGCCATTTTAAGTTGTAATTCAAGTTGTAAATTAGTTTCTTTTATAGCTTTATATTGATTTTCAAGCTCTTCATTTAAATCCATAAGTCTAAAAAGACCTCTAACTTTAGACATAAGTTTATTTTTATCAAAAGGCTTAACTAAATAATCATCAGCTCCCATATAAAAAGCTCTATTCCTTGTTTCTTTTGTATCAATAGTAGTCAATGCTAATATCATTATATCTTTTGTTTCATCATCATTTTTTAAAATCTTACATATATCATAACCACTTATATCAAACATTTCAAGCTCAAGTATAATCAAATTTGGGTGTAATAATCTTGCATTTTTTAAAGCAGAACTTCCTGTATTTGATGTTATAACTTCATATCCGGTATCAATAAAATGAGTACTCATAAGCCTAATATTTTTTTCCATATTATCAACAATAAGTATCTTTTTCATAAAATATTAACCTTTTTAGTAAAATTAACTATATTTCCTCTATCATTAAATGAAATATTATCAATTAAAGAAGATACAATTAACATACCTCTTCCACTTTCATCAAGAAGCGAAGTATCATTATATTTAACCATAACTTCCTTATAGTTATATCCATCTCCTTCATCAGATATTGTAGCCTCTATAATATTATCATTTTTTATTTCTAAAATTATGTCAACCATTTTCGTTATATCTTGATTATTTCCGTGTATAACAGCATTTAATATAAGCTCATTTAAAATAAGTTTTAAATCTAAAAAATCTTCTTTTGATAAATTATTTATATTATTATTTAAAAATTCTAATATTTCTGAAATAACTATTTCTACATTACCCAAATAACTTTCAAAACTTCTCTTAATAATCATAACTAAATCCTCTCAATCATTAAACAAAATAAATATATTTATAATAACTTACTTTTTTTCATAGATATTTTAAAAATATTTTTACAATAATTTATATCAATATCATCCATAAGAGTCTCTATAACTTTCATACCAATATCATTTTCATTTATTTTATTATCCATATTTTCATTTGTTTTTAGAGTAAGATTTATAATAATATCATTTTCATATATTAAAAATTCAAGATGAAAATTAATTCCATCTGATTTATTACATTGTGTTATTATAAAAACACAAGCTTCAGAAACTGCTGATTTTATATCCTCTATATCATCAATACAAAAACCCATTCTATTTGATATTGATGATGCTGTAAGTCTTGCTGATGAAACATAAGCAGAATTAACAGGCAATGTTAATTCTATCTTTTCTGGTACTTTATGTTGCATTTTTAACACCTCATTTCATTATGAACACCTTATCAAGATTTGTTATTCTAAAAACTTTTTCAACATTTTGTTTCAAATTTAAAATATATACATTTCCATTATATTGTTTAACTTTCTTAACAATAGCTACTAATGCTCCTAATCCAGTACTATCAATATAATCAAGTTCATTACAATCAATATATAAATCAGACGATTTTTCTTGTATTATATTAGAAATATAATCTTTTATTCGTTCAGAATTATAAATATCAATTTCCCCTTTAATAATAATTTCCCAACAATTTTTTTCTAAATTGTAATTTGAATTTAATTCAAAATCCATATACCTTACCTCCTAAATAAAAAAATTTATATATAATAATATAT
>X157_Grey_Heron__coassemble_1422_pt1 | contig 15685 bp, 12 predicted proteins | sample X157_Grey_Heron__metabat2_low_PE_010 | metagenome-assembled genome bin X157_Grey_Heron | reverse complement strand
GTGTCGTACTATTTGACATATTAAATAAATATAATTTAGACAAAATTTATATAAATCAAATAACAAAAAAATGGAATATAGATTTATCAGCAATATCAAACAAAGGAAAAACAGAAAAACGTTTTGATTTTGTAATTAAAACAGAAACAACAATTTACGGAATAGAAACAAATTTTTATAGTAGCAGTGGAAGTAAACTAAACGAAACAGCAAGAAGTTACAAAGCCCTTGCATCAGAATCAAAAAAAATACCAAACTTCATATTTATATGGTTCACAGATGGAAAAGGTTGGAACAATGCACGCAACAATTTAAAAGAAGCATTTGATTACATACAACATATATACAACATAAAAGAAATGGAAAACGGAATTATAAAAAAAATTATAATATAAAGAAGGTGCAAATATGGAAAAAAATAAACCAATAGTATCAATAATAATGGGTAGTGATTCAGATTTAAAAGTAATGAGCGAATCAGCAGAAATATTAAATAAATTTGAAATAGAATATGAAATAACAATAGTATCAGCACACAGAACACCAGAAAAATTATATAAATACTCAAAAAATGCAAAAAAAAGAGGAATAAAAGTTATAATAGCAGGTGCAGGAGGTGCTGCCCATCTTCCAGGAATGGTATCATCATTAACATCAATACCAGTAATAGGAGTACCAATAAAAACAAAAACATTAAACGGAATAGATTCACTATATTCAATAGTACAAATGCCTTCAGGAATACCAGTAGCAACAGTAGCAATAAACGGAGGACAAAACGCAGGAATATTAGCAACAGAAATATTAGCTTGTAATGATGAAAAAATATATCAAAAATTAGAAGAATATAAAGAAGAACTAAGAAACATAGTTGAAAAAAAGGCCTCAAAACTAGAAGAAAAAGGATATGATAAATATTTAAATGAAATGTAAAAGCTTTTCTAAAAAGAAAAGCTTTTCTGATATCATATACTATTATTATAATTTCTACAATGACTATTCATTCCATTATTTCTACAATAATCATTTAAATTACAATTTTGATAATTATTATGCTTATTATTATGACCATTACCATTATTATGATTATTATATCTATGACCATTGCCATTATTATGATAATAATAATTATTATTCAACTGTGTATCATCACTAGAAACAGAAGCTTTTTCATTTAACAAACTTTGAATAATAGCATTAACTTCTTGTTCTGTATAAACTTTTTGTTGTGTTTGAGCAAAAGCAGGAACTAATGATAATATAGTTGTAGTAGCAATAGCAGTTATTAAAAATAATTTTTTCATTTAAATTATAATCTCCTCTCAAATATATAAAACTATATATAAATTTTTGTTACAAAACTATTATATAATGAAAATATTACCATTTCAATAAAAAATTACAAAATACTACTAATAAGGGAGAAAAAATATGATAACAATAAAAGGAATACCAGCAACATTTGGATATGCAATAGCATACCCTATGAAAATAGATATTATTGAAGAATTTCCAGAAAATGAAATGATTACATTCGATAATAAAATACAAGAAAGCGAAAAACTAGAATATAAAATAAAAGAATTAGACAATATACTTGAAAACAAAATAATAAATTTTGAAATTAGAGGTAAAAATGAAGAAGCCCAACATATGAAAATATTAAAATACATATTAAACAGTAAAATACTTGAAGAATTTGCACAAGAATTTATAATTGACAATGAATATTCAGCAGTATCATCAATAAACAGAGCAGTAAAAAAACAAATACAACTTATAAAAAAACTAAACAAAGAAAATCTTCTAAAAAGAATACCAGAAATAAAAGAAGTTGGACAAAGACTTATGTATATAACATCAGAATTAAGTTATCCTGATTTAAAATATCTATATGAAAATGTAATAATAATATCAAAAGATATACCAACAAACATAATGAGAACTGCAAACAAAAAATATATAAAAGGAATAGTGTTAAGCAAAGGAAGTACTAAAAATCATACTGTTTTATTATCAACAGATATGAAAATACCTGCAATAGTATGCTGTAATGATATTGAAAAATATGTAACAAATGAAAAAGAACAAATATTTATAGATGGTAAAAAAGGAACAGTAAGCGTAAATTTAACACCAAAAGAAAAAGAAGAAACAAATAAAATAATAGAAAAAGAAAAACAAAAACAATTATATATAAATGAATATATAAATAAACCAACTATAACAAATGACAACAAAAAAATAACATTACTAAGCAATACAATAGATATAAATACAATATCAAAATATAAAGAAGTAAATTCAGAGGGAATAGGACTTTTCAGAACAGATTTTTTATATACAGATTTAGAAAACAACGAATTACCAAAAGAAGAATTACAATTTGAAATATATAAAAAAATAGCAGAAAGCACAAAAAAAGATATATGTATAATAAGAACTATGAATATAGGAGATGATAAAAAAAATACTTGTTTAAATTTAGAAAGCGAAAAAAACCCATTTTTAGGATATAGAGCAATAAGAATATTATTAAAAAATCCAAATATACTATTTGAACAAACAAAAGCAATATTAAGAGCTTCAGCATATGGCAACATAAAAATATTATATCCCCTAATATCAAATACAGAAGATATAAAAGGAGCAATAGAAATATTAGAAAAAGCAAAAAAAGAATTAAAAAAAGAAAACATAAAATTCAATGAAAATATAGAAATAGGTATAGCTGTCGAAGTTCCTTCTTGTGCTATAATGATACCAAGTTTAATAAACTATATAGATTTTGTAGCAATAAGTATAAATTCATTAACACAATATACACTAGCAGTAGACCGACTAAATACAGTAATAGCAGATAGATTTAATATATTAGAACCTTCAATATTAAAACTAATAAAATATATAAACGATACAGCAAAACAAAAAAATAAAATGTGTTATATGTATGGTGAAATATTAGCCGATAAAAGAAGTATATATACATTTATAGGACTTGGTATAAATACATTTAGTGTAAATCCATCAAACACTCTATATATAAGAAAATTCATAAACTCTATAAACTATAAAGAAGCATTAAAAAATGCAAATGAAATATTAAAATGTGATAGTATAACAAGCATAAATAAAATATTGGACAATATATTTAATAAATAATTGACATAAAATTATAGTGATGATAATATTTAAAAATATAAATATGTTGGAGGAAAAAAAATATGTCAGAAGCATTAGTTGATTTTTTTATAGAAAATCTCGGAGGCATAATATCAAAAGAAATAATAGTATTTATAATATCTATGTTGCCAATACTAGAGCTTAGAGGAGGAATACTTGCAGGCTATATACTAGGCTTAGATTTCACAAAAACATTTATAATATCATTCATAGGTAATATATTGCCAATACCCTTTATATTATATTTCATACAATATATATTTAAAATATTAAAAAAAACACCTATGAAAAAATTTGTGTTATGGTGTGAAAACAAAGCAGAGAGCAAAAGCGAAAGTATAAAAAAATACGCTTATTTAGGAATATTTTTATTTGTGGCAATACCATTACCAGGAACAGGTGCTTGGACAGGAGCATTAATAGCAAGTACTCTAAAAATGGATATAAAAAAGACATTACCAGTAATAGCACTAGGAATATTAACAGCAGGAATAATAGTTTCAGCATTATCATACGGCTTATTAGACTTTATATTCAAATAAAAAACGGAGGAAAAAAAACTTGATAGAAAGAATATCAACACCAAAAAAAACAAAAGAAATAATAGAAAAATATAGTTTTTATTTCAAAAAGAACTTTGGACAAAATTTTCTAATAGATTCAAATATAATTAATAACATAATATCATATGCAAATATAAAAGAAAATGATTTTGTATTAGAAATAGGGCCTGGAATAGGAAGTCTAACTCAAATATTATCAGAAAGAGCAAAAAAAGTTTTATCAGTAGAAATAGATAATAATTTAATACCAATACTCAAAGAAACATTAAAAGAATATAACAATATAGAAATAATAAATAATGATATATTAAAATTAGATTTAAAAAAATTGATAATAGAAAAAAACGAAAACAAACCAATAAAAGTAGTTGCAAATCTACCATATTATATAACAACACCAATAATAATGGAGCTTTTAGAACAAAAACTAAATATAGAAAGTATAACAGTAATGGTACAAAAAGAAGTTGCCGAAAGAATGAAAGCAAAGCCAAAAACTAAAGACTATGGAGCATTATCAGTAGCAGTACAATATTATTGTGATACAAAAATAGATATAATAGTACCTCCAAGTTGTTTTATACCACGTCCAAAAGTCGAATCAGCAATAATAACACTAAAAATATTAGATAAACCAAAAATAGAATTAAAAAACGAAGAACTATTTTTCAATATAGTAAAATCTGCATTTGGACAAAGAAGAAAAACATTAATAAACAGCATATATAATCAATGCAAAATAAATATATCAAAAGAAGAAATTAAAGAGATTATGACAAAAAGTAATATAAGTGATAAAGTTAGAGGAGAAGAATTATCAATAACAGAATTAGGAAAATTAAGCGACAATATATATAGCTACATAAATAAAAAAGATACTTAAAATAGTATCTTTTTTTAATTAATATAAAAACTATAATATTATTTATAAAATTATATATCAAATATATGATTATATATTTTTTTGCATTTTTTAAAAATAAACACATAATATATTATTAACAAAATATTAAAAGGAGAAAAGATATGTATAATAGGAGATATGATAAAATACTAATACAAATGAAACAAGATACACATGGCTTTTCATCTAATGAACGCCCCGTTTCAGGAAGCTGTACAATAGAAATAAAAAACAATATCGGTATAATACGCATTTACATACAAAATCTAAAACAATCCAAAACATATAAATTCTCACTTTATGGAATATCAGTAAATAAAAACTCATCAGAAGGTATAAATATATGTGAAATATCACCTGACAACACTGGTTCATTTGAACATAAAATTGAATTTGACCCCGAAAAATTTATGGAACAAGAAAAAACTATTGAAGATATAAATGTAATAGCAGTAATATGTGAAAAAATTTGTAACAAAAATGAAACAGAACCTTTACTTTGTCCCTTATGTGGCTATACAGATATGAAAATAAATTGGAAAAATAGATTTAAAATACTAGAACAAAACACCGAAACAAAAAAAGATGAACAACTAAAAACAGATATAGGACTAAATGAAGAAGAAAAAGAGATATTAAAAAATATATTACTATCAGAAGAAAATAAAGAAGAAAATCAAAAAATAGATATAGAAGAAATAGAAAACCATAATAACAATATAATTGAAGAAGAAAAAACAATATATTCAACAGAGGCAATATTAAAAAAAGAATTTGAAAATATTTTTTTAGAAAAAGATTATAAACCAAATATAGAAAAAGACAAAAAAACATTTAAAATAAATTCATCTGATATATTTTCACAAATAACAGAAAAATTCAATAAAGAGTTAGAAATATTAGAAAAAAGTGGAATATTTACAAAAGAGGACATATTAAAAATAACAGGAAATGAAATAAAATATAATAACGATAACACAAATACAAAAGATATAAATATAATAGATTTAATATTCATTCAAAATCAAAAAACAAATATTGCCGACACAAAAAAAGAATGGATAATATGCGACCTAAACGAAAGCCTATTATTACCAATAGAAGAAATAAATTATATAAAAAATCCTTTCATATTATATAGTTTCAAAAAATATAATCATATAATAATAGGACGTGATAAAGAAAAAGAAAAATACTATATAGGAATACCCGACTATTATAGTGACGATTATAAATACATATCATCAAATTTAGGATTTAATGAATTTATAAAAAAAGATAATAATAACTGGGGCTATTGGATAAAAGAATTATAAAAAAAGGGTGTTTAATCGCCCTTTTATTAATATAAATCAACTCCTATAAGTTCAAGTTCATAATCAGAAATATTTCTATACTCTCCAATATTAATACTTGAGTCAAGTTCAAAATTTCCGATTTGTACTCTTTTCAAATAAGTAACCTCTTTACCAATAGCTAAAAACATTTTTTTAACCTGATGAAATTTACCTTCAGATATAGTAATAAAACATTCAGAAATAAAACCATTTGAAACTATATCAATATTAGCAGTTTTACATTTATAATCAGTATTATCAACTTTAATAGTAACACCTTTTGAAATCAAATCAATATCATCATTAGTTATAATTCCACCTTTAGTAATAACAAAATATTTTTTATCAACGTGCTTTTTAGGAGACAACATATTATGAGCAAACTTACCATTATTTGTAATAATAAGCATACCTTCAGTATCTTTATCAAGTCTACCAGCAACAAAAAGCTGTTTTTTATTATATTCATTAGAAATAATATCAAAAACAGTTTTATTAATATTATCAATATTAGCACAAACATAACCAGAAGGCTTATTCATAACTAAATATATATATTTTTGATAATTAACTTTTTTACCACAAAAATATATAATATCATTTTGAACATCAACATAAGTATTCGGACTATTAACTAAATTATTATTTATTGTTATTTTTTTATTTTTAATATAATTTTTAACTTCTTTTCGGCTACAAAATCCCATATTTGAAATAAGCTTGTCAATTCTCATTTTTTCAGCCATAAAAATCTCCTATTTTAAACAATTTTATTAATTTTCATTATTTCAATAATAAAAGTTTATATTTTAAATAAATGTTAGTATATTTGCACTACTTTTTTTATGGTAATTCCAAATTCCCAACCAACTAACACCTTTTTTTAAAAACTAAATATATATAATATCAATAAAAATTCTTAAATTTCATCATATTTTAAATTTTTCAAATAATTTTTAACTATAAAATCCCATATTTGAAATAAGCTTGTCAATTCTCATTTTTTCATCCGTAAAAATCTCCCATTTTAAACAATTTTATTAATTTTCATTATTTCAATAATAAAAGTTTATATTTTAAATAAATGTTAGTATATTTGCACTACTTTTTTTATGGTAATTCCAAATTCCCAACCAACTAACACCTTTTTTTAAAAACTAAATATATATAATATCAATAAAAATTCTTAAATTTCATCATATTTTAAATTTTTCAAATAATTTTTAACTATAAAATCCCATATTTGAAATAAGCTTGTCAATTCTCATTTTTTCATCCGTAAAAATCTCCCATTTTAAACAATTTTGTAAATTTTCATTATTTCAATAATAAAAATTCATCTTTTAAATAAATGTTAGTATATTTGCACTACTTTTTTTATTGTAATTCCAAATTCTCAACCAACTAACACTTTTTTTTAAAAACTAAATATATACAATATCAATAAAAATTCTCAAAACTTAAAAAGTTATGAGAATTTTTATAAAAACAATATTATTCTTTTTTATCAGAATCTAAAACTTTCAAATAGCTTTCACTATCATTTTTAACATCATCATTTTTTTGAACTTCATTACTATTTTCAATTTTATCTTCTTCATTTTCAGTAATATCAGATTCAGCTTTCTCAACAAAATCTATCATATCATCAACTGAATCAATTATATAATTTAAAGTTTTAACATAGTCATCATTAACATCTTCATCATCTTCATCACAACAATTATTAGTACAACTATTGCAACAATCAAAATCATTTATATTTTCGTTTCTAAGTTTTTCCTCTTCTTCTTGTCTAATTCTTTCTTCTTCTTCCTGTTTAATTCTTTCTTCTCTTTCTTTTCTTTTTCTTTCAGCATAAGCTTTAAAATCTTCTTTTAAAACGCTAGCTTTATCACTTAAATCACTAACAGCTTTTTTAATTTTAGGTTTAGCCTTTTCAGCTTTATCACCAACAGTTTTAGCAAAACTTGAAAATTTATCACTAGCTTTATCAATTGCCTCACTAACATTTATTTTACTATTATTTGAAACAGCTAATATAAGTCTTTCAGCCTCATCAGCATTAATAGTACCTTTTTCAAGCATTTTTAATATAAGTATTCTTTCTTCTGACATAAAATATCAACTCCTTAAATATATATACGTTTATGTTATAGTAAAATCTTCTATTTTATCATTTTTTAAACCAAAATGATAAAGAATAATATCAACTATTCTTTTTGAAGCATTACCATCACCAAAAGGATTTTTAGCTTGTGCCATTTTGTCATATTCTAATTTATTAGAAATAAGCTCATCAGTCATATTAAATATATTTTGTTCTAAAACTCCAGCAAGTTTTAAAGTACCTGCTTCAATTCCTTCAGGTCTTTCAGTAACATTTCTTAAAACTAATACAGGCTTACCCATTGAAGGAACTTCCTCTTGAAGCCCACCACTATCAGTTAAAACGATATAGGCACGGCTCAAAAGATTATGCATATCTTTCAAATCTAAAGGCTCTAACAAGTGTATTCTATCATTTTCACCCAATATATCAAATACAGTTTCTCTTACAGCTGGATTTTTATGAACAGCATAAACAATTTCAACATCTTCATATTTTTCAACAATACGCTTTATAGCATTACATATATTAATAAGAGGTTCGCCTAAATTTTCCCTTCTGTGAGCAGTTACAACTATAACTTTTTTATTATAATCAATATTATTAAGCTTATCAACAGAAAATATATAATTTTTTTCAATAGTTGTTTTCAAAGCATCAATAACAGTATTACCAGTAATATATATATCATTTTCATTAACATTTTCTAAAAGTAAATGTTTTTTAGCCAATTTGGTTGGAGAAAAATGTAAATCAGTAATAGCTCCAGTAAGTTTTCTATTCATTTCTTCAGGGAAAGGCTGATATTTATCATAAGTACGAAGCCCAGCCTCAACATGTCCAACTTTAATTTTATTATAATAACTTGCCAAAGCACCAGCAAAAGTAGTACTTGTATCACCGTGAACAAGAACAATATCAGGCTTAACCTTTTTCATAACATCATCAAGCCCCTCAATAGCTCTTGCAGTAATACCTACAAGAGTTTGTTTATCTCTCATAATATTTAAATCAAAATCAGCTTTAATATTAAAAATATTAAGTACTTGGTCAAGCATTTCTCTATGTTGTGCCGTAACACAAACAATACTTTCAATATTTTGATTTTTTTCAAGCTCTTTTATAAGTGGAGCCATTTTTATAGCTTCAGGACGAGTACCAAAAACACTCATAACCTTAATTTTTTTCATAATAAAATTCACCTCTTAATTACAAACTTTTAAAATTTAATAATAAATCTCTGTAATATTCGTATTGTTTTTTTCTAGCCTCAATTTCAGCAGGTAAACCCTTAGTTATGTCATTACAAAGGGCGTCAAAACGGTCTAATATATCTACTATTCTTTGTTGTTCGTGTAGTGGTGGGAGTGGGATTTTAAAATTTTTTATATCCGATATTTTTACATGAGGAACTCCTCCTCCTTTTTTCATTAAATATATTTTATTTTGTATACTCTTCAAATAATAATATATATATTTTGTTAATATAATATCATCAATACCATTAATAGAAAAAGCATCTGACACAAAAATAGGTTCTATCCAATAAGAAACATATCCAGCATTTGCTCCACTACTTGAAACTGTTATGATATTTCCTTCTCTATTAAATTTATTACAATAATACGCTGGTTTTTTTCCTCCAGCAACAACTGGAAATTTCCCTTCTACTATGCTATTTTTAGTTATTATTGAACCTCTTTCAAGTTTACAAATTTTATTTAACTCTACTCTTTCAACCTCACTACCAAAAGTAAGCAACAAATCTCTATAATATTCATATTGTTTTTTCCTCGCCTCAAGCTCTTTTTCAAGATTTAAATTTAATTCTTCTGTAAGCTCTGTAAAATTATCTAATATTCTAACTATTTCATTTTGTACTTCTATTGGTGGCACTGGTACTTCTAAATTTCGTATTATTTTAATATTTATATTATTTTGACTACCTCTACCTAAAGACTTTATATATTTATATCTATTACAAAAATAATAAAAAATATATTTATACAAAACTTGCCTTGAATCAACTTCAATATTACAACAAGCTTGATTTGTGGCTAAAGGAACTTTATTTATACCAACTTTTCCTACTGTTGCACCATACATTGCAACAATAACACAATTTTTCGGTATTAATTTTGCAGATGAATTTTTTAAACCTTCATTTGTTATTTTAAGTTCTGTTTGAGTAATATTATTAAAATTTAATTCTTGTGTTCTTAGCCAAAAAATTTCACCATTATAATAAAAATTATTTCCACTTTTAGGAGTACCACCAGAACAAATTCTAATACTTATATCTTCTATTTTCTTATACTCCACCCCCAAAGGGCAAAACTTCTCAATCAATTTTTCCAAATCACTCATAAAATTCAACCTCTAAAAAAAAATTAACAAAAATCTACAAATTACTATTATTATTATTCAATATATCATAAACCATTTTTTTAAGTCTATTATAATCAACAGGCTTTGAAATATGTCCATTCATACCAGATTCAGTAGCTTTTATAATATCATCTGCAAAAGCGTTAGCAGTCATAGCAATAATAGGAATATCCTTTGAATACTTCGAGCCTATTTTCCTAATTTTCTTAGTTGCCTCATAACCATTCATAACAGGCATTTGTATATCCATAAGCACAACATCAAAATAATTTTCCCCACTTTCAACAAATATATTAAAAGCTTCCTCACCATTATAAGCTAAAGTTGTTTCAATACCCTCAATATTCAACAATTCTTTAGCAATCTCCATATTTAAAACATTATCTTCAACAACAAGAAATTTTTTACCATAAAGATTAAAATCAACATCTAAAACATCATTATTATTACTTTGCAATGTCAAATAATCTTTAACCTCACAAGGTATTATAACAGTAAATTTAGAGCCTTTTCCAACTTCACTTTCAACATCAATACTACCTCCCAAAAGCTGAACAGTAGTTTTAACAATAGCCATACCAAGCCCAACACCCGAAACCTGATTTATAAGCTCTGTATTCTCTCTTTCAAAAGGCTCAAAAATTTTTTCAAGAAATTTTTCAGACATTCCAATACCAGTATCAGTAACTATAAATTTATAATATGAATGCTTTTTATCAACAAAAGTTTCAACGACTTCAAATGTTATAGTTCCCCCAATATTAGTATATTTTATAGCATTAGAAATAATATTATTTACAATTTTTTGCAGTCTTAAAGCGTCAGTAACTAATATATTATGTTTAAAATTATTTTGTTTAAACTCAAATTTCTTATTCTGAACATCACATTGTATTTTAAACATATCAACAGTATCTTTAATAAAATCATATATATCTATTTCAGACTTATTAATTTCCATTTTTCCTTGCTCAATTTTTGCCATATCAAGAATCTCATCAACTAAATGTAATAACTGTTTTGTAGCAGCAACAATTTTTAAAAGACAATCTTTAACTTTTTCTTTATCATCTAAATTATTTTCAGCAACATTTGCAAAACCTATCATAGCATTCATAGGAGTTCTCATATCGTGAGACATTCGAGAAAGAAAATCACTTTTAGCTCTAACAGCATTTTCAGCAATCTCTAAAGAATCTTCTAACAACTGTTTTTGCTCAATCTCATTGACTTTCTCATTATGAATTTCTTTAAAAAGCATAAGCAACTCTGATTTAACAGAATCATTTTTTACAGGAAATACCTCAACAGAAAACCATCTACTCCCATTCCTAAAATTCCCCTTATACTCCATATATGTCTTTAAACTGCTATCATTACTATACAACATATTCTTAATATTATCAAAACTAAAAATCGTAACAAAATCTTTAATATATTCATTATCAATATAATCTATAATAGAACTAACAAAAGAATCATAATCTTTAAATTTTGTAGTTATAGAGTTATTATTAATATCCCTTTTTAATGCAATACAAATATTAGTCTTTACATTTATAACAACACCAGAATAATAAGTATTACCAATAGTATCAAAATAACTTATTATCTTTAAAACTTTTTTAGCTTCCCTATAATTTAATATAGAAAGATATATAACAACCATAATAAAAACAAATATTACAATACTTAAACTTATAAATATATTTTTTAAAGTTTTATTAATAACATAATTATGTATACCTATAAAAAATGTCCAACCATTTTCATCAACAACATAATATTTTATTTTATCATTTTTATCTTCTTTTAATTCAATATAACCATTTTTATCATTAAATTTACTTAAAATATCATTAAAATTAGTTTTATAAGTCTCATTAAAAGAACAATTATCATAATCATATTCTTCAGAACATTTATGAAAAACTAAATTCCCCTTAGAATCAATTATTGTTTGAGAAGAAACATATTCATTATCATATATAACTTGTTCAAAAACTATATCTTCAGTCAAAAGTTCAAGAGCAACAACACTCTTGCCATCATCAAGAAGCTTTGAAATAAATACTTTTTTTGCTCCATTATTATCAGTATAAACATCACTTATAATAATTTCACCATTCTTTTTATAAGCTAAATCATACCAAATTTCTTCATCTATACGCTCATTCCTATATTCATTATAATTTTCAAAAGAACAATATTTATTATCTATATATACATGTCCAAAAATATTATATTTTTTATATTTCAAATTTTTAAAAATATTCTCAATATATTTTTGTTTTTTTAATAAATCACTCTCAAACTCTAAAGTATATGAAATAGTATTTGAAATATCATTAACAACATACTTATATTCATCAACAAAAAGTTTATGTTTAAGCATAAAAGCTTCAGCAGTACGCAGCCCCCATTGGTTTATATTTCTAATAGAATTTTTATTTAATATAATAATACCTATAAAAGATATAAAAATTATAGCAGCCGAAAAAAACACACTTTGTTTTATAAAACGTCTATTAACATTTTTTATTTTGGTATTCATATCATACTAACTCCTTAAAAATTATATTAACTACAAATATTTTGAAATAATATTCATAAAATTATTAAAATCAATAGGCTTAGCAATATGTGCATTCATACCAGAATGCATAGACTTAGCAATATCATCAGAAAAAGCATTAGCTGTAACTGCTATAATAGGTATAGTCTTAGCATCATTTCTTGACATAGCCCTAATTTTTTCTGTAGCACCACAACCATCAAGCACAGGCATTTGCATATCCATAAGTATGATATCAAAATAATTTTCAACTGAATTATAAAAAATGTCAACAGCTTCCTGACCATTCCAAGCCTTAGTGATTTTAACGCCATACATCTCGAGTATTTCTGTCGTAATCTCCATATTAATTTCATTATCCTCAACAAGCAATATTTTTATACCCTCAAGATTTTTAATATCTATTTTTTTATTCTCTTCAACAGTATATTCTTCAATATCTGAATTTTTATCACCATACAATATAGGTATTATAATAGTAAACTCACTACCCTTATTCATCTCACTCTTAACATTAATTTCACCATTCATAACTTGAACAATATTTTTTACAATAGGCATACCAAGACCAGTGCCCCCTATATGAGTTGAACCAAATCTCTCCTCTCTCTCAAAAGGTACAAAAAGTTTTTTAATAAAATCTTCAGACATTCCTATTCCATTATCTTTTACTATAAATTGATATATACCATATTCCCCGTAATCTGTATTAGATTGTATAACATCTATATTTATATATCCATCATCAGGAGAAAATTTAAAAGCATTAGATATAACATTATTTAAAATTTGACTCAATCTTAATGTATCACCCAAAAGAGAACGATTTTTAATATCAAAATTAAGATTTATAGTTTTCTTTTCAGACTGTTTTCTAAAAACCGAAACTATATCAGTAACAAAATCAATAATATCTAAATTTTCTTCCTTAAGTTCAAGTTTTCCTTGTTCAATTTTTGCCATATCCAATATATCATTTATAAGCCCTAAAAGATGCTTACTAGAAAGATTTATTTTCTTAAGATATTCACAAACTTCCGAATTTTTTTCACTATGTATAGTAGCAAGTTCAGAAAGTCCTATAATAGCATTTAAAGGAGTTCTCATATCGTGAGACATACTAGAAAGAAAATTATTTTTAGCAACACTACTAGCTTGTGCAGAAGCTAAAGATTCTTCAAGCAATTTCTTTTGTTCAAGTTCCTTAGTCTTTTCACTATCAATAAGCTTAAATATAAGTATAACTTGTTCTTCACTAAATCCTTCAACATCAAAAAAAGCTTGAACATTTACCCACTTATAAACATCATCTTCAAATTTTTGTCTATAATCTCCCCCAAATTCCTCAAATTTATTAAATGCTAACTGTCTCAAATTATCAATACTAAAACAATTATAAAACTCCTCTTTAGCCTCATACTCCACATATTCAGCTATTACACTTAAAAATTTATCATAGCTTTTAGAATTTCCCATTTTTGAAATAATTTCTGGAAAATCTTTTATAATTTCACAAGTTCTATTTTTAATATCAACAATATAAATAGCATAATATGTATTAGCTATAAAATCTATTATATCTTGACTTCTCATAGCTTCTTTCTCACTTCTATAACTTCTATAAACATAGAAAGAAATTAAAATAATATATACTACTACAAATATTATCATATTTTTAATAAATGGACTCTCACTATTAATAATATTATCATATGAAACACAAGCAACAGAATACCAACCAGTTTCCCCAAAAGAAGAATAAACTATATTTTTATTACCATATATATCAGTATAATTAAAAGTTTTTTCATTTTTATTATTTATAACAGTATTATATAAATCTTCAAAATATTTATCATTATGAATATTATCCTCATCAATCCAACATTTATGAGAAATAACATTACCATTCATATCAAAAGTTACATGTAAATTTCCTTTAGCAAAAGTATCATTTTTAATTTTTGAATCAATATCATCTAATATTATATCAATACCAACAACATCAGTATCATTAATTCTTATTGACAAACTAACAACATCTTTTTTTAATTTGATATCTTCATAAACATTAGAATAACATACTCCCCCTTTAGAAAGCAGAGCAATTTTATACCATTCCCTTTCTCTTGGCTCATAATCATCATCATAAGTATATTGATTGCCGTGCAAAAAAACACCATCAATATAAGCATATATACCATCAGAACAAGTAGTAGGACTATAAATAATAGTTTCAGTATAATCTTTCATCCATTCATAAATTTCATCAATACTTTTACCACTATTTTCCATATGTTTGATTTTATAAGCAGCCATTTCCAAAGTCGCTCTATATTCCGTAAAAACAGTATCATCTTTAAGCCTAAAATTTTCAGCCATCTGTTGTCCCATATCTTCAGTACGTTTTATTGAAGAATTATAAACCATTTTAACAGCAAACATTGATAAAACAACTAATATAGCAACAAAACAAATATTTATAAAAAATATTTTTTTATCACCTTTCATAAAATAAAAATCACCTTTCTTCAAAATATATTTTTTTTCTAAACCAAAATTATAATAAATTGTAACATTTTTATTTCTTTATATATTATAAAATAAAATATTAATATTGTATAC
>X157_Grey_Heron__coassemble_1405_pt1 | contig 16093 bp, 19 predicted proteins | sample X157_Grey_Heron__metabat2_low_PE_010 | metagenome-assembled genome bin X157_Grey_Heron | reverse complement strand
GTATAAAATAGATTATATTAAAAACTTAAAAAAATAAATAAATTTAATAAAAATATTATATTAAAACAAATACATAATACTAAGTATTTTAAAAACACCTGAAAAGGTGTTTTTTTATTTTCAAAAATAAGGAGGATAAGCAGATGAATAAGGAAGATATAATTAATATAGGAATAGAAGAAGAAAAAGCTATTAAAGTTCTAGAGCTTTATAATAGTATAATCAAAAACTATGTATCTAAAGATGAACTTAATATCGCTAATAATACAATAAAAACATTAAATCAAACTCTAAAAGATTTTGATGGTATTGATGTTAATAAGTTAAAACAAGACATTCAAGGCTGGGAGGAAAAATATAATAATGATATAACTAATATAAAAAAGAATAATGCTATTGATATAGAAATATTAAAAGCCAAAGGTAAAAACATAAAAGCAATAAAAGCATTGATTGATATAGATAAAGTAAAATTAAATAATGAAGGTATCCTTGAAGGATTAGATATTGAAAGTATTAAAAAGAGTGATAGTTATCTTTTTGATATTGAAGAAAGTAAAACAGAAGGTACAGGAACACCAAAAGGAAGTAGTAACCTTAGTAATGAAAACAGTAGTTTAATATCTGCATTCCGAATAGGAGCAGGTTTAAAATAAAAAATAAAAAGGAGAGAAAAAAATGGCAAATACAATAAACTTAGCAAGCAAATTTTTACCTTTAATAGATGAGGTATATAAAACAAATGCAATAACGGCAGTATTAACAACACCAAAAATAGATTTTGGAGGAGTGAATGAAGTAAAGATATTAAAAGTTAATACAACAGGATTAGGAGATTATTCAAGGGTAACAGGATACCCTAAAGGAGATGTAACAGCAAGTTGGGAAACAATGAAATTAACTGAAGAAAGAGGGAAAGAGATTTCAATAGATAGAATGGATAATGAAGAAACATTAGGAATGACATTTGGAGCAGTAACTGGTAACTTTATGAAAGAGTGGGTAATACCAGAATTAGACGCATATAGATTTTCAAAATACGCATCAACAGGAAATATATTAACAACAGATGAAGAAGTATTGACAAAAGAAAATATAATAAATGCTATAGATGAAGCAAGTTCAGAAATGGACGGAAACGAAGTACCATCAGAAGGAAGAATACTATTTGTAAATAGTGATTTAAAATCATCATTAAATCAAGCATTAAATAGAAGATGGGGTTCAGAAAATACAGTAAATACAGTACTTGAAGGTTATAATAATATGAAAATAATATATGTTCCAAGAAGTAGATTTTATACGGAAATAGAGTTGAAAGATGGTAGTAGTCAATGGGGATATGAAAAAAATGGAGGAGCAAAAAATATAAACTTTATGATAATACACCCTTCAGCAGTAATACAAGTTGAAAAATTTGCATTACCAAAAATATTTACACCAGATCAGATGTTTTTTCAGGTGTATTTTCAAATATATTTTGTTTCGGTGTTCTTTCTGGAGGAAATATTTTTTTAACTTTTGTTGCAGAACCTTTTAAACCATAATTATTTTTATTTTTATCTTCAAAATTTTCTATTATTATAATATCAATATTTTTCTTTTTAGATTGTATTTTTAATTTTAAAGATGGCATTCTTAGAGTAAATATTGATTTTTCAACTGAAATTACTAGCGGATAATTAGCTTTATAAATTATATATCTATCATTAATATGAGATTTTGTTTTTATATATTTTTTTGTTATTTCAACTATATCTTTTACACAATTTATATTTTTATATTTAACCACTTAGCCAAAGAACCACTAACTTGAGCTGTATCACCATCTGTTGTTTGTTTACCACATATTATTAAATCAAATTCATCTATTGATTTTATAGCTTGCATAAGTGTATATGATGTAGCTAAAACATCAGAACCTGCAAAACATATATCTGATATTAAAAATCTTTTATCAGCACTTATAGAATAAGCCTCAATTATAACATCTTTAGCTTTTTCTGGTCCCATAGTAAACACGGAAATTTCTACATCATTAAATTTTTCTTTTATTCTTAATACAGTTTCAAGTGCTGACATATCATAAGTATTAGTTATAGATAATAAACCATTTCTTATTATAATACCTGTTTTTTCATCAATATTCCCTTCAGAGTATGCTGGAACTTGTTTCATACAAACAGCTATTTTCATATAACATTACCCCTATTAAATATATTTTCATAATCATATTTTTGTTTTAAAGTTTTTAAATTTTCAATATATTATTGTGAAATAATATCTTTTAATATTTCTTTTTTTAATTTTCCAATACCATTTTCACATACTAATTTACCATTATAATTTTTTATATCTAATGCTAGTTCTCTTATTATTTCAATACCTTTTAAATATTCATCGTAATTATTAGGCAAAATATTTATATGTAAATGATTTTCTAATACGTGTCCAAATAAACAGTAATCTATATTTTGATTTTTTAATTTATTTCTGTAATACTCAACAATATATTTAAAATCAGTACTTTCTAAGCTCATATCTGTTGAAAGTTTAGTAATTCTTTTATCATTATGTCTTGATTGTTCTATAAAAAGATTTATTGTTTCTGGTACACAATATCTAAAAGCTCTGGTTTTTTCTATTTCATTATATCCAGAAACAGCCCAAGCTAAATCTGGATTACTATTAAAATTAGTTGATATTTCCATCAATTTCCCAGCTATTTCTTCAATACTTTCATCTTCTCCAACTATTTCAAAATAACATATACTATTAAAACTTTCATTAATATCTGATAAATCTTTTATTTTTGCAATATTATTCTTATTTTTTTCAACTAACTCAATACTTTTTTTATTAATATATTCAAATGCTATTATATTTGCAAAATCATTTTTTGGCGTTTGTTTTTGTATTTCATTACAAAAATATAAAGCATCATTTTCATTTTCAAAAAAAAACTTATACCCCAAATGTCATTATGTTTTTTAATAAGTTTTAATGTTATTTCAGTTATTATAGCTGTAATACCTTCTCTTCCTATTGTAAAACTTTTAATTTCATCAATCTTTTCAATTAATTTTATATTAGTTATATTGAAATTTATTATTTAATTTATTAAATTAAGAAAATAAGAAAAGTCAAAACAAAGTTTTGTAAATGGGGTTAGGATGAAATATCAATAAATATTGAAATATTCTATAGTTCTACTATTTACAATTTCCAAATGAAAGTCGTTTAAAAATATTATTTATTAAAAAATTTTAAGTTTACTTTTGAGGTGGAATTTCAAGTTATCAATTAATCTATTTTTTGTTTTATAAATTTAATGTAATGTTATATCAATAAAATTATTTTAATTTGTGATAAATATACAAAAATTTATATTAATATTTGTTATAACCTCAAATAGTAATAGTGTAATTAATAATTTATAATATTATTAAATTATTAATTAATAGTTGATCTTTATAAATTAGAAAGGGGATATTTATTATGTTTACTACTAAAAATTCAATTTTTAAAAGGCTAATAAGTTTTACAATGTGTATTTGCTTAGTAATTTTATTTTATTCTCCTAATATACAGGCTAAAGACTTATATTTAAATAATTTATATCAAATTTCTTTACAAAGAACGAATGGAATTGAAATTATTAATTTACCATCTGATTTATCAAAATCAGAAATTTTTAAATTAAAAAATAATATACTTTTACATGGAGATGAATATTTAACACAAAATGAAATTGAATATATAAAACAAAATGCAGAAGAAAAAGGTGGACTTGTTTATGGTTCTTGGTTTGGTGGATTTGATAAGTATTATTCTATGTCTATAAAAGAACAGATAAATTTTTTTAATGGAATAGCAACATTTATAGGACTTTTTATAGCAGATTCAAAAGCTATAGTTAGTTTTACTACATCAATAATTAGTTTACTTAATAATGAATATATTTTACCTGAATCTTTTAGTGAAGGTGAATGGATAAAAGCTAATTGTAGAAAAAGATATAGAGAAGTAAGTTATTCTGATGGAACTTTTGCGTATTTTGAAACTGGAATTTTCTTAAATAATTTATCTGCTGCAGATAATAACTATGGTTCACCTAAAGCTATTCTTTCAGGAGGATTATACTAAATCTAATATGAAAATTTCTAAAAATAAAAAATTTATTATCAATTATATTAAATATAATCAACCATCTTTGATATGTTTAATTAATGTAATAATACCAAAAGAACACTTTGAATTAAAAGTATTTCTATTTAGCATAATATTTTTAATTGGAATATATTTCTCATATAATTATTATAAAATAATTAATGAGAATGAAAATTTTATTTATAAAATTAAAACTTGCTATCTTTGGATATTATTATGGTCAGCTCTTGTTATATCAACTAAATATGAAATTCTAATTAATAATATAATTGCTTTAATACTTTTAATATTATATTTTATTGTACAAATTAAATTAGATAAAAAACTAAGAAATAAATAAAAATATGAATCAAATAATTATTTGCTATTAATCAATAAAATGAACTAAATATATAAAATATTAACTCATTTTATTCAATTAAATAAAAAAAGAAATTTAGAACCTTAATCTAAAACATAAAATTTGAAGTTCTGCCTAAAACTTCACAAGGAGTTGCATTACTTGATCTCAGAAAATAGGTGTTCTATTGCAACTTACCCCTATATTACTTGCTACAAGGTAGGAACCGACATTTTGTGTGAGTTTTTTTAGGTAGTATTCTATTATTACAACTGTCAAGGATATAGTATTTTTTGTACAAAAAATATTATATCCTTGACAGTTTTTAAGTTTGAAATAAATCATTATGTATTCCTGTTCTTGTTAAATATAAAATTAATGCATCTTCGAATATCTCATAAATTAATAACCAATCTTATATTATATAATACTCTCTACAATTCTTATAATAACCTATTAAATTATGATCTTTATATTTTCTGATAACTTTTTTCTTGATGCAATAGAATCAATAACTTTATCAATTAAGTTAATATTATAACCATGTTTAATTACTAATTTTAAATCTTTTTTAAATAAACTATATATAAAAAAAGCTAAAACTTTAAAAATATGGTATAATAGTATGTAGAATTTAAAAGAGGTTTTAAAAAATATAGTAGTGAAATGATAAATATGTTAATATATAAATTTAATTTAGAGATATCACAAAATATTTGGATAAAAAAAATATAAACAATTCAATAGAAATATCAAAAAATTTAACATATATATAATTTCAAATTTAATAAAGTTACAGAATTTAATAGAATAACAAGTAAAATAATATATATAAAATTTTGAAAAATGAAAAATTTCCGAATTAGACTTTTTTATTTGAATACAGTCTACAACAGATGGCATAACAGATAAAAACAAGAAGAGTGAAAATAAATGAGAATTTGTATAGATGCAGGACACGGAGGAAAAGATTCAGGTGCAGTTAATAGTAATGTTTATGAAAAAAATATAGTATTAAATATTTCAATTATGCTTGCTGATATATTAAAATCAAAAGGAATAGATATATATTTAACAAGAAATAATGATATATATGATAGCCCAAGCATTAAAGCACAAAAAAGTAATAAATATAAAGCAGATTTATTTGTATCAATTCATTGCAATAGTTCATCAAATAAATCTGCTAATGGCGTTGAATGCTTGGCATATGGAAATAATGGTATAAATGAAGTTTTGGCAAGTGATATATGCAATAATATATCGAAAGATTTGGGGATAAGAAACAGAGAAGTAAAAATAAGACCAGATTTAACAGTTCTAAATAAAACTAATATGACTGCTATATTAGTTGAATTAGCTTTTCTCTCTAATGAGAATGAAAAAATTTATTTATAAATAAACAAAAAGATTTTGCGAAATCCATTTCAAAGAGTATATTAGAGTATTTTAAAATTGAAAATGGAGATAATGAAATGATTGAAAAAAGTGAAATAATAGTTAATGGTAAAAAAATACTAGTCGATAGAATTTTAAAAGATGGTTTTAACTTTATCAAGATAAGAGATATTGCAAATATATTAAATTTAGAAATATCAAACCAAGGAAATATTCCTGTTTTAAATAAAAAAGAGTAGTTTTATCTACTCTTTTTTATTTTTAATTTTTTGATACTCAATTAATAAATCTTGATTTTTTTCTACAAAATCATTTATTAATTCACCAATAATTTCACTTACACTTTTCCTTTCAACATAAGCTATTTTTTGAACATCACAATATATATTTTCGTATAAATTCAAAGTTACTTTTTTCTTTTTTGATTTTTTCTCTTTAATAATATTCTTATTATTAATTCCCAAAATATTATTAAAAGCAGTTTCTTGATCAAATTTAACTTTTTGATTCATATAAAAATCCTTTCTAAAAATTTATTTAAATTATACTCAAAAATTCATCAATAAAATTCTTATAGTCTTCTATTACAACTGATTTTTTATTATAATTAAAAATGCTTTTTTGATTTGCCTGCAATTCCTCCACAACAACTGAATTTCTAATATAAACATCAAAAATATGTATAATTGAAGATTCAGATATATGTTCACTTAACTGGATAACAAGCTCCTTCAATTGCTTATTGACATTTATTCTAGGATTAAATTTTGTAAATAAAATTCCTAATATTTCTAAATTTGAATTACAGTATTTTTTTACACTTTTGATAGTTTCATTTAATTGATTAATGCCAAAAGTTGCAAATATACCAGGTGTAGTTGGAATTAAAATTTTATCACTTGCTGTAAACGCATTTATTGTTAATATACCTAATGACGGAGGAGTATCTATAATTATAAAGTCGTAATTTTGAAAAATAGAATCTATATTTTCTTTTAAACAATACTCTTTTCCTGTTCTATAAGAAATTTCTTGTTCTATACCAGCCAACATAATATTAGCTGGTATAATATCAAAATCTTCTACGTGCTGTATAACTTCATTAACAGAAACTTTTTTACTCATTACTTCATATATTGTCGGAACATTATAAACATCTGCTTTAAAAGAAAATGATAAATTTCCCTGAGGGTCTAAATCTATACCTAAAACTTTATATCCTTTTGCTGCTAATATTGATATTAAAGAATGAGCAGTAGTAGTTTTTCCTACTCCACCTTTTTGATTTGCTATTGTTAATATCATATTATTCTCCTTTTTTAATATAAATAATTTATGTATATTATTTAATATAAGTAATTTATTTATATTATATCTATTATTTAATATTTTTTCAATAAAAAAATTACTCAATATTATTCAAATCTAGTTCAATTAATTTTTTTAAATAATTAAATCTATGTCTTATTTTGTTTTGTTTAGAACGCCAATTTAATTCATGATATTTGCTTTTTAAATAATCATACAAAACAATACTATAACTATTATTATCATATTCATATGTAAAAGGTATAATCTTTATTATTAAACCATATAATAATAAAATTTCATCAATACTAAATTCATTTTCACAAGAATCAGATAAAAATTCTAAATTATCATTAATTATCCAATTATTCTCTTCATTATCATCTGTTTTAATAAAATTTTCTAAATTCAATAAATCAACAAAATTTTTATTCCTATAAATAAAAAATTTGATTTTTAAAATTTTACCTCCAACTCCTTTTTTCCCATATGCAACATAATCAAATCTAATATCAGTATATTTATCTAATCCTTTTTTACAAGCATCTAAAACTCTCACTTTAAAATTTTGAAAAAGTAAATATTTATCTTTTTCTATCCCTAACAAATATCTTAATTCTTCAATGCTTAAAATTCTTTCACCAATTTTCTCATATTGTTTTAATATTTCATACATTCTAATTTGATTTACACTTTTGCATTGTAGAGCATTCCATAACTTATATGTAAAAAAATTGTTTTTAAACTCAAACATAAGAGGTAATGCATCATCATGTGCATCAAACTCTATAAACCATTCATTATTTTTATTAATATCTAAAGTACATTTTTTAAATAATTGAAAAGCAGTATATCCACCACGTTCATTAGGTATATCAACAATTTTTGATAACAAACTATTAGTTGTATTTTTTAATTGATTTACATTTAACTTACTTAAATTCATTATTTTTTGAAAATCAGATAATTCAAATCTTACAACCCTGGTACTAATATCAAAAGGATTTATTTTACTTAAATATATACTAAAAAATCTAAGTTCTTGTAATGTCATTTTATTAGCACCTAATTCATTTAATATATTTCTTTTAGTAATAATATAATCATCTTTAATATCCATAGTAATTCCCCTATTCTTTCAATTTTAATCATTATATAATAATTCAATACATTTTGTAAATAATGAATTGAATGTTGATAACTATGTAAAATTCTGTGGATAACTATGTGGATAACTATGTGGATAACTATGTGGATAACTAAAAATAATTCAATACATTATATTTTTATGTATTGAACTTGGGAATATGATGTATTGAACTTGGGAATATGATGTATTGAATTGGGAATATAATGTATTGAATTGGGAATATGATGTATTGAATTGGGAATATGATGTATTGAATTGGTATCGATAAATCCAGTAAAATCAATGCCTCTAAATAGCCGAAAACAAGATATAAAACAAGATATAAAACAAGATATAAAACAAGCTAACTAACAGGAAAAAATATATAAAACAAATAAAAAAATAAGTTAGCTAGTTAGTTAGCTAACAAACAAAATTATTATTTTACTTATTAAAACTGATTAGATATAAATCATCAATAAATTTAATAGATAATATTAAACAAATATTACAATACACGTTTAACCTACTTATTTTCAATTTTAAGAAGGGTTTAATTTAAGATAGTAATTTACATCAAAAAAAAGTTTATACACTCTAAAATCAAAAAAATAAGTAAAATAAAGTGATATAATTTTATAACTTAAAAAAATAGAGTAATTAATACTCTGTTTACAAAAATAAAATCTATCTTTTAACTAAGAAATCCATACTTTAAATTAACTTTATAATTTCCATTACCAACATATTTACCCCATTCTGTATAAAGATACTTTATAAAATTTACAGTAGCATCATAATTAATCTTTACAATATTTTCTATTTCTGATAATGATATATAAAAAATTCTTTTCTTATATTAACTTTATTCACTTTTTTATTTACAAAAGTATCATGTAATATACTTTCTAATTTAGGTGCATCTTCTGTAAAAATAAGTGCATAAACATTAAATTCAAAAGAAACAGATGCATTACTTAATTCTTTTATTCTTTCTAATGGTTCTAATCTTCTTGTCATTCCTATCTTATAAATATTTTCACCAAAAGAACCTATATTAGAAATTACATATACAAAACCTGCTCTTGTATTACTTTTTCTATTTAAAACGTCTTTTTTATTATTCTCAAGCTATTTTACTTTATTTTCTAACTCTCTTATTTTGTCTAAATATGATTGGTTTTCATTCTCCGAAACTTTTTTAAATTTTTCTTCAATTTATCAATTTTATTATTAATTTATACAGGAATTTGTAGAGAATTACTATTGAAAGGTATAGATATATTAACAATTTAACTACTATAATCAGTACTGAATATACTATGAGGGAAATTGGAAATATAGATGCAGCTGTTAGGGGACGAATAGCAGAAGAATGTTATGATTAGATGATTAATATAGGACTAGATAATAAAAAGAATTTTAGATTAAAAAAACTCAACATTATTTGAGCTTGAAAAATGACTTATTTTTGCAAGATAAATTTTAAATGATAATTTATTATATAAATAAAAAAACTATGCGTTAAATTACATTATTTCAGCCTTAAAAAGCATATTAAAAATAAATAAGGAGAATGAGAATGAAAAGAGAAGAAATTTTAAGAAGAACAAAAGAATGTGTTTCACAAATGATTATGGTGAGATAGAAGATAATTTTAAAACTATTGCTAGTTTTTGGAATACATATTTAAAATTAGATAACGAAATAAAGTCCTATGACGTTGCTGTTATGATGATGTTATTAAAAATAGCAAAAATTTCAAGTGAACATCAAAAATTAGATAATTGGATAAATTTGGCTAGGTATGCAGCTTGTGGCTGTGAGTGTCAAATAAAAGGAGAGTAAAAATGAGAAATAATATACATAATATAAATAAAGTAAGTAATATAAATAAAGTAAATAAGAATGATCCTTTATGTTGGTATTGTAAATTTTTGTGTGGTAAAGTTCGTTGTAGTTGGTCGTATAACTTTATTCCAGTAAGAGGCTGGTATGCAAAAGAAGTTAAAATAAAAGATTGTATAAAAAATAACTATACAAAATCTTATTTAGTTAAAGATTGTTCTTTATTTCAATTAGAGAATTAGAATATAAAAAGGAGTTATATTATATATGAGTGAAGATATAAAAATGGAGATTGAGAGATTTTTTAATAAAAAAAACAGTTAGAAAAGTATTTTTTACAAAAAAAAGAATTTGAAAAAGATTTATTGAAAATAAAAAAGGAATTGAATAATCCTTTTTTTTCAAATAAATTAGATGATAATATAAAATCACCAAAATTTGACTATATTAAAGTTAATTCGAATATAGGAAGTTATATTGAAAGCCAAATAGAGCAGATTTATTTATTCTATGAAAGAGAAAAAGAAAGATTGACACAAGAATTAATGAATATTGAAATGGAAATTTTAAGAATAAAAAAAGAAATTTTTGAAATGTAAATTTATGTTGATTTGCTTGATGAAGAAGAAAAAGTTATATTAATTTAAAAAGTTTAAACATAGAGATGATACTAATTTTATATTGAAATCATTAGGTTTTTCCCGTGCTAAGTATTATAGAATATTAAATGAAATTTTAATAAAAATTGAGACAAATTTGAGACGGATTCAGAATTGCATTTTATAATAATATATGATATTATATTAATATAAAGTTTTATACAATTAAGAGAGTAGTATTTTTCTACTCTCTTTTTTTATTTTAAATTTAAAGTTGGTGATATTTTGCGAGATGTAAAACCTATTACAGATAAAAATATTATTTTAGATTTTTCAGATTTTTTACGTGAAAAAGATGAAAGAAATTATGTCCTTTTTTGGACTGGAATATATACATGATGTAGAATATCTGATCTTTTGTATTTGAAAGTTCGAGACGTAAAAAATAAAAATAGAATTGTTTTTTGTGAAAAGAAAACTGGTAAAAAAGCAGATATAATAATTAATCCCACTTTGAAAAAGATACTAAAAGATTATTGTAGAGATAAAAAAGATTATGAATATTTATTCCCTAATAATTATAGTACCAGCTAAACCAATTACAAGGGTAAGAGTATGGTAACTTTTAAATGAAGTAGCCAAAGAATTTGGTTATGAAAAATCCTTGGGTTGTCATTCTTTGCGTAAAATCTGTGGATATTGGCTGTATAAAGATGGAAAAGATGTTTTAGCTATTAAAGAAATATTAAATCAATCTGATATATCTATAACTAAAAGATATATAGGGATAGACCAAGAAAATCAGGATAATATGATGTGTAAATTAGATTTTAGTTAAATTTACTAAAATATTTTTTTTAAACAATAAATTTAATATATTTTGTTATAATTAAAAATATGACTTAATAGAAAATTTATATCTTAATTATAATATGTAAAAATAATAATTTAACAAAATATAAAGAAATATTAAATAATACTGTTATTAAAGATTAATTTTAAAATAGATAAAAAACCTTTAATTTCAATACTTTTATAGATTTTTGTGCAAAATTTTAAAAATAATAATAAAAAAAGTATGAATTGAGTTACAAAAAAAACAACTTAAATATTTTTTATATATATTTTCGTGTTTTACATAAAAAGTATCAAAATAAACTATTATAAAAAAAGTATTAAAATTATTGTTTTTAAGCCTTTTATATTATATAATAATAATATCTAAATAAACGTTCGTTTATTTTAATATATAATATAAAAAGGTGATGAAATCATGATATATGGATATTGTAGAATTAGTACTAAAAAACAAAGTATAGAAAGACAAATAAGGAATATATTATCAAGTTATCCAGATGCTTTTATTGTAAAAGAAATATATACTGGTACTAAATTAGATACTAGAAAAGAGTTTAAAAAAATTTTAAATAAAATTAGAAAAAATGACTTAATAGTTTTCGATAGTGTTTCCAGAATGAGTAGAAACGCTGAAGAAGGTTATAAATTATATCAGGAACTTTATAATAAAGGAATTAATTTAGTTTTTTTAAAAGAGCCATATATTAATACAGAAACTTATAGAAATAGTTTAAAAAATGTTATAGATACAGACACAGAAGACAATAGTATCAAAATATTACTAAATGGTATAAATTTATTTTTACAAGAATTAGCTAAAAAACAAATTTACCAAGCATTTGAACAATCAGAAAAAGAAGTGTTGGATTTAAGATTAAGAACAAAAGAAGGACTTAATAGTGCAAGATTGAATGGTAAACATTTAGGAAGATTTAAAGGTATGAAAGTTCAAACAAAAAAAAGTGTTGAAAATAAAAAAAAGATTAAAAAGTTAGCAAAAGATTTTGGAGGTAATTTAAAAGATAAAGAAGTTATAGAAATATTGGGAATTACAAGAAACACATATTATAAATATAAAAAAGAAATATTAAAAGAGGAGGTGGTTGAAATATGAAAAAAGAGAAAAGAAAAAGAGGTGCTCCAAAGGGTAACAAAAATGCGATTGGTAATAATGGAGGTGCTCCTAGAGGAAATAAAAATGCTTGGAAAACAGGTTTATATTCAAAAATTTATTATCAATTTCTTGATGAAGATGAAAAAAATATATTTGATAATAGAAATATAGATACTATTGATGAGTGTAAAAAAATGATAAGAATATGTGATTTACAAATTTTTAAATTTATGAGATTAATAAAAAATTTAAGTAATGATAAATTTTATGTTCAGAAAGTAAGTCATACTGATGAAAACGTGAAAGGAATTCAAAAAGGCGAAAGAAGTGATTATATTAACAATAAGATTATAACAGATAAAGTAGCAACTGATGAGCTTATTGTAAAATATAATCAAGAAATTGAAAGAGCTAAAAAACAGAAAATAAAATTATTAGAATTACTTAATAAACTAGAACCACAAAATAAAGGTGAAAATGATAAAATAATTATATTAGATGATATTTATGGTGTTGATAATGGTTAATATTAGTAATATAATAGCTTCTTCATTTTATAGTATACATAATGATATTAAAAATAATAAATTTACTCATTATTTTATTAAAGGTGGTAGAGGTAGTACCAAATCATCTTTTATATCTATTGAAATAATACTTGGTATGATAAAAGATAAAAATGCTAACTGTGTTGCACTTCGTAAAGTTGGTTTTAATTTAAAAGATAGCGTTTATGAGCAATTTAAATGGGCTATAACTATTTTGAATTTAGATAATTATTGGCAATTTAAAATAAGCCCTCTTGAAATTAAATATATTCCAACAGGTCAAAAGATAATATTTAGAGGTGCTGATAATCCTAAAAAAATTAAGTCTACTAAATTTAGTAATGGATATTGTAAATTTATATGGTATGAAGAATTAGATGAATTTAATGGTATGGAAGAAATAAGGGTTATAAATCAATCTCTTATGAGAGGAGGAAGCCTTTTTTTTGTTTTCTATTCTTATAATCCACCAAAAAGCAATAGAAATTGGGTAAATGAAGAAATAAATAATATTAATAATACTCGTTTAGTTCATCATAGTACATATTTAGATGTACCTAAGAGTTGGCTTGGAGAACAGTTTTTTATTGAAGCAGAATATTTAAAAAATACTAAACCTGATATTTGTAGGCACGAATATTTAGGAGATGTTATAGGTACAGGAGGAGAAATTTTTAAAAATATTACTGTGAGAAACATTACAGATGAAGAAATTAAATGTTTTGATAGAATTAGTAGAGGACTTGACTGGGGATATGCTGTTGACCCACTACATTATACAGTAAACCATTATGATAAAACACGTAGGAAGATATATATATTTTATGAAGTACATAAAGTAGGTATGAGCAATAGAGTAATTGCAGATATAATAAAAAAAGAAAATAAAAGTAATAACTTAGTTATATGTGATAGTGCAGAACCTAAAAGTATTGCTGAAATGAATAGTTATGGTTTACGTGTTATTGGGGCAAAAAAAGGAGCTGATAGTGTTGAATATGGGATAAAGTGGTTACAGGACTTAGAAGAAATAATTATTGACCCTATAAGATGTCCTAATACGTTAAGAGAGTTTAATTCTTATGAGATGGAGATTGATAAGAAAGGTAATTTTAAATCTAATTTTCCAGACAAAGATAATCATTCTATTGACGCTGTTAGATATAGTAGAGAAATGGATATGAGAAACATTAAAGTGAGGTGATATTTTGTATTTAAGTGATATGGATTTTATAAATTCTAAAATATCCATTTTAGGTAAATTAAATGAAAGTGATATTATAAATTATATTCTTAATGAAGATATTAATAGTAAAGAAAAAATAGCTATGAAAAAGGGAGAAAATTACTATAATTCAAATCATGATAGTTTATCTAAAGAATTTAATCAAACTGAAATATCAGAAACAGAAATTATAAATGGTGAGGAATTTGAAAGAAGAAAGAATTTTAAAAATCCAAATAAGAGCAATCATCATAATATTAATTCTTTTCATAAGATATTGGTTGACCAAAAAGTTTCCTACATTGTAGGACGTGAACCAACCATTACAGTTAGAGGAGCTGAATCTGATGAAAATTTAAAGAGTTATGAAAATTTAATAACAGATTTTGCTAATGAAAATTTTAATGAAATGTTGCAAGATTTATTAAGAGGTGCAAGTAATAAAGGATTTGAAGTTTTACATATATATTATGATGATAGAGGAGAACTTAAATATTGTATTATACCAGCTGATGAAATAATCCCTATATATGATACAAAATATCAAAGAGAATTAATTGAAGTTATTAGGTATTACACTATTAAAGTTATCAAAAATGGTAAAGAATACAGGCAAAGAAAAGTTGAATGGTGGACTAAAGACCAAGTTACATATTATACAGAAAAAGAGGAAAATATATTTATTGTAGATGAAGGAATAAATCCATCTCCTCATTGGTTTGAAATTAATTTAATAAATGGAGTAGAAAAAAGGCGTACTGCTTATAGTTGGGGCTGTGTACCTTTTATTATACTAGATAATAACAAAAATAGGACAACAGATTTACAACCTATAAAAGAATTAATAGATGCTTATGATTATATTTCAAGTGAAGGTACTAACAATTTTTTAGATTTAGTAGATATATATTGGGTAATACAAGGTTATGGAGGCGAAACTGCTTCAGCAATATCTAAAAAACTACAAATAAATAAAGCTGTTAATATTTCAGATAGTAGTGGAAATATAGAAGCTAAACAAGTAGTTCTTCCTGTTAATGAACGTATTGAATTTTTAAAAATGTTAAGAAGAGATATATATCATTTTGGAATGGGAATAGATATTGATGATGAAAAATTTGGAACTGCACCAAGTGGAGTATCATTACAATTCAAATATGCAAATTTAAAACATAAAGCTGAAAATATTACTCCAAAATTAAAAAAAGCAATAAAAGATTTTTTTTGGTTTGTAACTGATGATTATAATAGAAAAAATAATACTTCTTATAATTCATCTTTAATCAATGTTACTATTAATTATTCACAAATTGCTAATGATAATGAAATAGTAGATATTATAACTAAGTCTGAAGGAATTATAAGCAAAAAGACACAGCTTGAACAACATCCATTTATTAAAGATGTTAATGAGGAACTAAAGAGAATAGAAGATGAGGAATTAAAGGAGAATCAAAAATATTCATCATTAAATATTAACACCTGAAAAGGTGTTTTTTTATTGAAAAAATATAAATAATATTTAATATACATAATTTAAATATATTAAATAATAA
>X157_Grey_Heron__coassemble_1401_pt1 | contig 16168 bp, 10 predicted proteins | sample X157_Grey_Heron__metabat2_low_PE_010 | metagenome-assembled genome bin X157_Grey_Heron | reverse complement strand
CTATTATAATCAAGTATATATTTATTATATTTTTTATAAAAATGAAATAATATTTCTTTTTTATCAGAAAAAATATCAAGTCCTCTATCATCATAGAAATTAAAAGCAATATTATTAAATGAATCTATAAATGTTGTATAAGAACAAAGATATTTACAACCTCCAAAATCAGTTTTAGAAATTTCATAAAGAACATTATAAAAATTAATGCTCCTAATTTTTAAATTCCATATTAAACGTATTTTTAGCCCTTTATATCCATCATATTCATCATAATAAATATTATAAATAATTTCATTTGGTTTTGATATTTTATTTGATATTTTAAAAGAATCATAAACTTCTTTTATAGCTTTTTTTATTTTTCTTTTCATAACAATTTTATTTTCACTATAATCTAAAAATATATCAACTTTCAATATATCAAAAGCATATTCAAAATTTTTAAATATATTATATACTTTATCTGTAACATTTTTAAAAAATATTTCTGGATGTTTTCGATATTTAGAATAGCTCCATTTTGATACTTCAAATCTAATATAATTTTTATATCTAATTTCTTCTAAAATATTTTCAATTTTTAAATTTAATTCATTCTTAAAACTCATAAAATCATCCTTTATTTAAAAATATAGGTGCTAATAACTATATTAACACCTATAAATAAAATATTTATTTCATTTGAGAAAGTCTTTCCTGAATTTGATTAAGCATAGCTTTATATTTTTCACCCTTTGCTTTTTCTTCATCAATAACATTTTGAGGAGCTTTAGATATAAATCCTTGATTATTAAGTTTTTTATCCACTCTTTCAATTTCTTTTAGCATTTTCTCTTTCTCTTTTTCAAGCCTTTCAATCTCTTTTGATATATCAACAAGTTCAGCAAAAGGCATATATATAACTGCATTAGGAATAACAGTCGAAACTGCATCATCACCTATATTAGATTTATCTGACTGAATTTTTACATCACTTGCATAAGAAAGTATTTTGAAAAATACTTTTGATTTTTCAAAAATTTGTTTAATATTTTCATCAGTTGTAACAATAAAAACTTGTGCTTTTTTAGAAGGTACAACATTCATATCAGCACGGATATTTCTTATATTTCTTACAGCTTCTTTTATAATATCAATTTCTTTTTCATTTTCTTTAAAATTCCAATTTTCTTTAAACACTGGCCAATCAGAAATCATAATACTTTCTTCTTTTGATTGTATATGAGTAAATATTTCCTCTGTTATAAACGGCATATATGGGTGAAGAAGTTTAAGAGCATTTATTAAAACTGTTTTAAGTGTCCAAAGAGCTGCACTTTTTGTTTCATCAGATTCATTATAAAGACGAGGCTTAACCATTTCAATATACCAATCACAATACTCGTCCCAAAGGAAATCATAAATTTTTTGAACAGCAAGTCCTAACTCATAATTTTCCATATTATTAGTAACTTCTTTTGCAAGATTATTAACTTTTGATATAATCCATTTATCAGCAGAAGTAAGTATTATATTACTTTCATTATATTCAGTTTCATCAATATTCATAAGAACAAATCTTGAAGCATTCCATAATTTATTTGAAAAATTACGACTTGATTCAACTCTATCCCAATAAAATCTCATATCATTACCTGGAGAATTTCCCGTTATAAGCATAAGTCTTAAAGCATCTGCACCATAATTTTTGATAACTTCAAGAGGGTCAATACCATTTCCTAAAGATTTTGAAAATTTACGTCCTTGTTCATCTCTTATTAAACCATGTATAAAAACATCTTCAAAAGGTACTTCTCCCATTTGTTCAATACCAGAAAACACCATTCTTACAACCCAGAAAAATATAATATCATATGCTGTTACTAATACACTTGTAGGATAAAATTGTTGTAGTTCTTCTGTATTTTCTGGCCAACCTAAAGTTGAAAAAGGCCATAAAGCAGAAGAAAACCAAGTGTCAAGAGTATCTTCATCTTGCTTAAAACTATTATTATTACATTTAGAACAATTTTTTGGCAATGTCTTTGATACTTCAATATTTCCACATTTTTCACAATAATACGCTGGTATTCTATGCCCCCACCAAAGTTGTCTTGAAATACACCAATCTCTTATATTTTCAAGCCAATGAACATATATCTTACCAAATCTATCTGGTATAAAACGAATATTTTTATTTTTATAAGCTTCAATAGCAGGTTTTGCTAATTCTTCCATTTTAACAAACCATTGTAATTTTATTAATGGTTCTACAACTTCATTACATCTTTCGTGTACTCCTACCGAATGTTTTATATCTTCTACTTTTATAAGATATCCTTCTTGTTTAAGTCTTTCAACAATTAGTTTCCTCGCTTCAAGTCTATCAAGACCTTTATATTCTAATGCATTTTCATTAAGTGTGCCGTCATCATTCATTATATTAACTCGTGGAAGATTATGACGTAAACCAACTTCAAAATCATTAGGGTCATGAGCTGGTGTAATTTTAACTACACCTGTTCCAAATTCCATATCAACATAATCATCAGCAACTATTGGAATTTCTTTATTTACAATAGGTAGAATAACAGTTTTTCCAATATATTTCTTATATCTTTCATCATTTGGATTAACAGCAACAGCAGTATCTCCAAGCATTGTTTCTGGTCTCGTTGTTGCAATTTGAATAAAACTATCTGTATCCTTAATTTTATATTTTATATGCCAAAAATGTCCATCTTTATCAATATGATTTACTTCAGCATCAGAAATAGTAGTTTGACATTTTGGACACCAGTTTATTATTTTTTCTCCTCTATATATTAAATCTTTATCATAAAGACGCTTAAAAACTTCTAAAACAGCATCTGAACAACCTTCGTCCATTGTAAATCGAACTCTATCCCAATCACAAGAACTACCCATTTTCCTTAGTTGTTTTAATATTATTCCTCCATATTCCTCTTTCCAAGCCCAAGCTCTTTCAAGAAATCCTTCACGCCCTACATCTTCTTTTGTTAATCCTTCATTTAACATTTTTTCAACAACTTTTACTTCTGTTGATATACTTGCGTGGTCTATTCCAGGAATCCATAAAGCATTATATCCAGACATACGCTTCCAACGTATGAGTATATCTTGAATAGTATTATCTAAAGCATGTCCCATATGAAGTTGTCCAGTAATATTTGGTGGTGGCATAACTATTGTATATGGTTTTTTATTTTTATCTACTTTAGTATGAAAATACTTTTTTTCTAACCAATTGCTATATAATCTATCTTCTACAATAGATGGATTATAAGTTTTTTCTAATTCTTTTCTCATTTATCAATTCCTCCAAACTTTTAATTATAAATAAAAATGAGCTTTTATCCTAAAAAGGACGAAAGCTCCGTGGTACCACCTTTATTTCTAATTTAATAATAAATTAGACTCTATATTGTTTTTAACGCAACAACACGTTTACACCTAAAAAAATTCAGTGTAAAAACTCCCAAGCTACTTCAATATACCAATTCCAAAAAAGCCTTACAGTCAAAGAGCTTTTCTCCCTGATGGTTGAATAATATTTACTCCTCTTGTTCATAGTATTTAACTTTTAAATTTTTAATAATTTTAATTTAGCTTTATAGATTTGTCAATACTAAATTATAAAAACTAATCTTTATTTTTAGTATATTTTGATATATTTAGAAGTATTCCTACTGATGCCATTGTAAATAACAAAGAAGTACCTCCATAACTTATAAATGGTAAAGGCTGTCCTGTATTTGGTATAGTATTTGTAACAACAGCAATATTTATTAAAGCTTGAATACCTATCATAGAAGTTATACCTGTTGCAACAAGACAATTAAAAGTATCTTGTGAATCTATTGCTATTTTAAAACCTCTCCAAATTAAAATAGCAAAAAGTAAAATCACAACAAAAGCTCCCATCATTCCAAGCTCTTCACATATAATAGCAAATATAATATCATTATGTGCCTCTGGTATAAAAGTTTTTTGTCTACTTTGTCCAAGTCCAAGCCCAAAAAAACCACCACTTGCAACAGCATAAAGCCCTTGTATTATTTGAAATCCACTAACTAAAGGATCTGAAAAAGGATCTAACCAAGCTTTTATCCTTGTAAAACGATACCTAAATTGAGGTAATGACACAGCTAAAACACCACCCATTACAGCTAAAATACCCATAAGAATAAAATACCATATCTTAGGACTTGCAACAAAAAGTACTGCAGCTCCCATAAATGAAACAACTATTGCTGTACTAAGATTAGTCATTACTATTAATATTACAGGTATACCTAATATTATACAACATCTAAAAAAACCTTTAATATCTTTAAGTATATTCTTATGAGAAGATATGTAAAAGGCTAAAAATAAAATTACTGAAATTTTAGCTATTTCAGAAGGCTGAAAACTAATAGGTCCTAAACTTAACCATCTTTTTTGTCCTTTTGCTTCGTCTCCTAAAATAGGTAATAATAAAAGAAAAAAATTAGAAGTTAAATATGCTATAAATGATATTCTTTTTAAAAAAGTTAATGATAATCTCATAGTTATAAACATTACTATAAAACCTAAAAAAGCCCACAATAATTGTCTCTTAAAAAAATAATACATATCATTTTTAAATTTTGCACTTGTAAGAGTAGTATAATAACTTGAGCTAAATATCATAATAGCACCAAAAAACACAAGTACTATAACTACTAATAATATTGTATAATCATAGTTTTGAAGTTTTATTTTTTTTCTTTTAGGCTTAGTCTGTTTGACATTATTTGCCAAAAGTATCACCCTCTTCAAAAATTTATTAATTATTAAAAGATTTTACTATATTTTTGAAACAAATTCCTCTTTGTTCATAATCTTTAAACATTCCCCAACTTGCACAAGCAGGAGAAAGTAAAACACAATCACCTTTTTTTGCAATATTTCTAGCTTTTTCTAACGCTTCATTTAAATTATTACAAATATTAAAATTATTAAAATTATATTTGATACAAGTATCTTTTATTTTTTCAGCAGTTTCACCTATTAAAATAATATGCTTAACTCTATTTTCAAATGTTTTAATTAATTCATCATAGTTTGAACCCTTATCATATCCTCCTGCTATTAATACAATAGGTTTTCTCATAGCTAAAACTGCTTGTATAGCAGCATCTGTATTAGTACCTTTTGAATCATTATAATAATCTACATAATCAATTGTATCAACATATTCTATTCTATGTTCAACACCTCTAAAATTTTTCAAAACTTTAATTATATTATCAATAGATATATTAAATATAAAACATATAGCTATAGCAACCATAACATTTTCATAATTATGTTTACCTAAAATCTGTAAATCATTAATATTTATAATTTTTTGTTCTATATTATCCAATTTTAAAACTATATTATCTTCTTCAATATATATTCCTTTCTCAAGAATTTTATTACTACTGAAGAAAATAACATTTGAATTAGTTTTCAAAGCCATATTAAAACAATTTTCATCATCAAAATTTAAAATACAATAGTCCTCTTTAGTTTGATTTTCAAATATTTTTTCTTTAGCAGAAATATAATTTTCAAAAGTTTTATGTCTATCTAAATGGTCTGGTGTTATATTTAATACAGCACTTATATTAGGTCTAAATGTTTTTATTTTTTCAAGCTGAAAACTACTAATTTCAGCAACAATAACACCTTTATCATTAAAGTTTAATATTTTTTCACTATAAGGAATACCTATATTACCAACAATTTCTACATTTTTATATTGTGATTTCAAAATCTCACCTACTAAAGTAGTTGTAGTAGTCTTTCCATTTGTACCAGTAATTGCTATAACTGGACACTTTGTAAACATATAAGCAAGCTCTATTTCACTTATAACAGGTATATTCAAACTTTCAGCTTTTAATATAAAATCTAAATCAGAAGGTATACCAGGACTTAAAACTATAATATCCATTTTATTTATTATATCATCTGGATTTGAACCAGCATATATACTAATACCTTCTTTTTGTAAACTATCTATATCATAAATCTTTTTTAAATTATCTAAGCTCTTTAAATCTTGTAGTGTAACAAACGCATTAGCAAAATTTAAAAGTTTTGCTGCTGAAATTCCACTTCTTGCCATACCACAAACAAGAACTTTTTTATTTTTAAAATTCATAATATAACCTCTTTCCCTTAATTAAAATATTATACAAACATATATTTACAGCCAAGAAGGCCTATAAGACAAAGTATAGCTGTTGTTATATAAAAAACTGTTACAACTTTTGTTTCACTCCAACCCGAAAGTTCAAAATGATGATGAATAGGTGCCATTTTAAAGATTCTTTTACCAGTTCTCTTATAAGAAATTACTTGTAATATTACAGATAAAGATTCTATAAGATATATAAATCCTACTATTAATATAAATAGAGGCATTTTAAGTATAAATGCAGTTGAAGCAACAAGTCCACCAAGTGCAAGAGAACCTGTATCACCCATAAAAACTCTTGCTGGATAAGCATTAAATATAAGAAAAGCTAAAAGGCTACCACTTGCTGCTCCTGCAATTGGTAATATACCACTATAAGCAGCCCAAGATACCATCATAAAAAATACACAAACAATAAGAGTCACACCACTTGCCAAACCATCAAGACCATCTGTAAGATTTACACCATTTACTGTTCCCAAAATAGCAATAAAAAGAAATGGTATATATAATATTCCTAAATCAATAGTTATATCTTTAGTAAAAGGTATTAATATATCTGTTCCAATACCACTTTTATAGATATAAAATATAAAAAGTCCTGTTATAATAAATTGTCCTAACAACTTCTGTATAGGAGTAAGTCCCAAAGAACGTTTTTTTACAACTTTTATATAATCATCAATAAATCCTATTATACCAAAACCTAATGTAACAAGTAATACAACTAATCCATCAGTATTATTATTTACAAAAAATAATCCACCAACACCAAAAGCAGCAAGTATAGCAATTCCTCCCATTGTTGGTGTACCTTGTTTTTTTAAATGACTTTTAGGTCCATCTTCTCGCTCTGTTTGTCCAAATTTAAGTCTTCTTAAAATTGGTATAAGCATAGGACAAAATATAATACCTAATACAAAAGAAATTATAACAGAATATACTGCTATTTCTAAAGTTGTTATATTATCCATATTATTATTTCACCTCTTTAATTTTTTCTACTATTTCTTCAAATTGCATACCTCTTGATGCTTTAACTAATATAATTGAACCAATATCTATTATATTATCTAAATCATTTTTAATAAATTGTTCTTTTGTATTATAATAAAATACATCAATACTTTTATTTAATAAAATAGCTTCATAAATATTTTTAGATAAATCCCCTATACAAATAACTTTATCTATATTCTTTTTAGAAATATAATAACCTATTTCATAATGCATATCATTTGCAAATTCTCCTAATTCAAACATATCTCCAAGTATACATATCTTTTTTTCTTCTGCCTCACATATAACATCAATAGCAGATTTCATTGAAATAGGATTAGCATTATATACATCATTTATTATAGTTGTATTATTTTTGGTTTTAATTACAGACATTCTCATTTTTGAAGGTACAAATTCCTCAATACCTTTTTTAATTTGCAATAGTGAAAGTCCTAAAATATCTCCAACTATTGTTGCAGACATAGCATTTAATACCATATGTTCACCTGGAACGGGTATATTTACATTAAAACTGTCATTGTTTATAAAAATATCACAACTTATTGAATTTACACCATTTTTCAATATATTATCAGCATATATATTTCCTTTATTTTTTATACCATACCAAAATATATCAAAAGTATACTTATTTTCAATAGTTGAAAGCAAATCATCATCAATATTTAATACAGCTTTATCATTTTTATTCATATAATCAAATATTTCACATTTTGCTTTAAGTATTCCTTCTCTACTTCCCAAATTTTCTATATGTGAAACTCCTATATTTGTAATTACTGCTATATTTGGTTTAGCTATTTTAGAAAGATTATGTATCTCTCCAAAATTATTCATACCCATTTCCAAAACAACAACTTCTGTTTCATAATTTATATTAAAAATAGTTAAAGGTAAACCAATTTCATTATTAAAATTACCTTCCGTTTTAACAACATTATATTTTTGAGATAATACTGAAGCTATAATATCTTTTGTTGTTGTTTTACCAACACTACCAGTTATAGCTATAACTGGTATATTAAATAATGAAATATAATATTGTGCAAAATCTTTTAAAGCTTCTCTTGTATCATCAACATATATAACAGGTTTATCATATTTTCTATATTTATCAGCTGATAAAACACAAATTGCACCTTTCTTAAATGCACTATCTATAAAACTATGTCCATCAAAATTATTACCCTTTATTGGTATAAAAAAATCTTTTTCATTAATTTTTCTTGTATCTATTGTAATATTACTAACACAAATATCATTATATTTTTCATCTGATATAACACCATTTACAGCTTTTGTAATATCTTTTAATGAAATAGGTATCATAATATATCCTCCCCAAAAGCTTTTTTAACTTCTTCAACATCATCAAAATGAATTGTCTTATCAGCAAATATTTGATAATTTTCATGCCCTTTTCCTGCTATTATAATAACATCATCTTTTTTAGCCATATTTATAGTATAATTTATTGCTTCTTTTCTATCAACAATTTTTATATAATCACTATTTGTTTTTTTTATACCAACTTCAATATCATCAAGTATTAAATCAGGATTTTCAGTTCTTGGATTATCTGACGTTATAACACAATAATCTGAATATATACCAGCTATTTCACCCATAATAGGACGTTTAGTTTTATCTCTGTCTCCACCACAACCAAACACTGTTATTATATTACCTTTCACAAACTCTTTTGTTGTTTTCAATATATTTTCTAAACCATCAGGTGTATGAGCATAATCAACTATTACATTAAATCCTTTTTTATTTTTTATTGTTTGAAATCTACCATTAACACCTTTATTTTCTGAAATAGCTTTAATAATTATATTAATATCAATATTCATAAATATACAAGCACCTATTGCACCAAGAGCATTATATATACTAAATTTTCCAGGAGTATTAATCTTTACACTATATTTCTTATTTTTATAACAAATTTCAAAATTAACACCATCAGCATCAATAATTATATTTTCAGCTTTAATATCTGCATCATTATCAATACCAAATGTTAAAACAGAACCTTTAGCTTTTTTTATCATATATTCTCCTGATTTATCATCAATATTTATTACGGACTTTTCACAATTTTCAAACAATATTGATTTAGCAGCTCTATAATTATCCATTGTAATATGATAATCTAAATGGTCTTGTGTCAAATTTGTAAATATTCCAATATTATAATTAACATAATCAACTCTATTTAAATCTAATGCATGAGAAGAAACCTCCATAACAACATCATTACAATCTTCATCATACATATTTTTTAAAAGTTGTTGTAATTCAAGACTTTCTGGTGTTGTTCTTTCTGTTTGTATAACTTTATCACCTATTCTATTTTCTATTGTACCTATAATACCTGTTTTATGTTCTATCTTATCTAATACAGATTTAATTAAAAATGTTGTTGTTGTTTTACCATTTGTTCCTGTAACACCTATAATATTCATTTTTTCAGAAGGATTATTATAATATCGAGATGAAATATAAGCAAGAGCTTTTCTTGTATTATTAACTTTTATTATAGTAATATTTTCATTTGATATTTCTTTTATATTATTTTCACAAATAATTATACTTGCTCCACTTTTTATAGAGCTTAAAGCATATTTATGTCCATCTGTATTGAAACCTTTTATACAAACAAAAATATCATTACCATTTATTTTTCTAGAATCATACTCTATCTTATTAAATTCACTATTTATATTTCCTTTAATTAACTCATATTCTATATTACAAAGAAGTTCTTTAAGATTCATTTTTAAGCCTCCTATAATTTTTTTCATAATTTTTACAATCATTTATTATATCACATACAAATATATTTAAAAAGGATTTTAATATAAACAATAAAATTTTTTACAAATTTTATTCAGTATAAATGGTAACTTTTGAATCAATATTTATACTTTCATTAGCTGGTGGAAACTGTTTTGAAACAATATCACCATCACCCTGTATATCATAATCTATATTTGAATTTTTTAATAATTCTTTAGCTTCATTAATATGAAGCCCTTCTATATTAGGAATAATATTTTTAATTATTTCAGGTAATTGAGCTTCTTTCTCATTATATATAGGTTCAACACCAATATATGGTAATATATTCAATAACAATTCTTGCATCACAGGGCCTGCTACTGTTCCACCATAATAAGTTCCTTGTGGCTCATCAATAAGTACTATCGACATTATTTCAGGATTTTCAGCTGGTGCAAATGTTAAAAAAGAAGCAATATATTTTCCACTTCTACGAGGTAACTTTTCTGATGTAGCTGTTTTTCCACCTATACGATAACCTGGAATATATGCCTTATTTCCTGTACCATCAGAAACAACAGTTTCAAGTATAGACTTCATTTGTTCAGAAACTTTATCAGATAATATCTTTTCATCAGAACCATAATCTAACTCTTTTATAATATTCCCATCACTATCAGTAATTTTGCAACCTATATGAGGTGTTATTAAATATCCACCATTAACCATTGAAGAAACAGCTCTTAAAAGCTGTAAGGGTGTTATCTGAAACGATTGCCCAAAAGACATTGTTGCCAATTCTACGGGGCCTACATTATCCAGTTTGTGCATAATGCCTACTGCTTCTCCTGATAAATCAATACCTGTTTTATCATTAAAGCCAAATTTATTCATATATTCATAGAATTTTTCTGCTCCAAGTCTCTCGCCAAGTTCCATAAAAACAGGATTACAAGAATTCTGTACACCTTGAGTAAAACTCTGTAAACCATGAGCTCTTGGATATCTCCAACACTTTATCATTCTATCTCCTACAATATGAGAACCCTTACAATTAAAATTACTATCTGGTGTAATAAGTCCTTCTTCTAATGCTGCTGCTGAAGTTACCGTTTTAAAAGTACTACCTGGTTCATATGTATCATTTATAGATGTATTCCTCCACATTTGATTTAAAGCTTCATTTTTTTCTTTTTCACTTAATGTTTCCCAAATTGATTCCATTTCAACATTATTAATTTTAAAAGGCTCATTTAAATTAAAATTAGGATAATTTGCCATAGCATAAATTTCACCATTTTTAGGGTTTAAAACTATTATTAAACCTTTTTTTGCTCTTTTTGATTCAACAGCTTTTTTAATTGTTTGTTCTGCATATTGTTGTATAACAACATCAATACTAGTTATTAAATTATACCCATCTTTTGGAGGTATTCTTTCTTGAGAACTATCAAATTCTAAGCCCTTCGAATCTGTTAATGTAAGTATCTTTCCTTGCTCACCTTTTAGATACTCTTCGTATTTTGCCTCAAGACCTATAATACCTTGATTATCTTTTCCAACAAAACCTATAATTTGTGAAGCCATATTATTATAAGGATATACTCTTTTTACATCTTCATCTACTACAACACCAGCTAAATTTTTTTTTCTTATTTCAAGAGAAGTTTCAAAATCAACTTTTGTTTTGATTCTTACAAGTGCTACTTTTTTATTTACTTTTTCAATAACATCATCATAATCAATATTTAAAATTTCTGCCAAATATTTTGCTGTTCCCTCTTTATCTTTAACTTGTGCTGGAATAACACTAATAGCATTTACTGTTTCAGTAATTGCTATGCCAACACCATTTCTATCATATATACTACCTCTTTTTGGTGATATAAGCCTATCTCTTGTTTGTTGTTCATATGCCATTTTTTGAAGTTCATCTGCTTTTACAGTCTGTATATATACAACTCTAAATAGTAAAACTAAAATAAATATTTGCAAAGATATAACAATAAAAAGTAATTTCTTTTTCATAAAAACAGTCGTTTTTTGCAATAAAAATCCCTACTTCCAAAATTTATTTATATATTTTATTTTGAAAATAGGGTTTGTATTACTATTCTTATTTTATTATTCTGTATTTATTGGTGACAATATAATTTTTATTTCTGAACCTTTATCGGCAAAAAGTCCACTTTTAGGTTCTTGAGAAATTACAAATGAATTTTCTAGCTCTCCTTCATATGTAACCTCAAAACCTGATTGTTTTAATATCGAAACTGCTTCATCATAAGTTTTATTCAAAACATCTGGTACTTTTTCAATTTCTCCTTCTCTTTCATCTTTTGTTACATATAAAAGTATTGTTGAACCATTATCAACACTAACTCCACTGTGAGGAACTTGATTTGTAATAGTATTACCACTACCTATTATATCATAATTAAGTCCTTTTTTCTCAATGTCATTTACAGCATCATATGCAGAACCTCCTATATAATCTCCAACTATAGCAGTTGAACTTTGATTATTTTCTTCATTATTATTTTCTATTAAATAATCAGGCTCATAAGACTTATAATTTATAATATTTTCCATAAGTTCCTTCATATAAGGAGCTGGTGATGTAACACCATCAATATATTCAGCTGGTTTATGAATTAACACCATTGAAATTATTTCAGGATTATCAACTGGATAATAAGATATAAAAGAAATAGAATGAATATAATCTTCTCTTCTGCCTTGCTGTGCTGTACCAGTTTTCCCACCTATTGCATATCCTTCTATATATGCTTTTTTACCAGTACCAACAGTAAGAGTTGATTCCATATCTTTTCTAACTATATCAGAAGTATTTTGAGAAATAACACGTCTAATTATTTCTGGTTGAACATCTTTAATAATATTACCTTTACAATCTACAATTTGACTCACAATATGTGGTCTCATAAGTTTTCCTCCATTTATAATAGAACAAAAAGCATTTAAAATTTGTATTGGTGTTACATTAAATGATTGTCCAAAAGACATTGTTGCAAGCTCTGTTGGTCCTATCTTATCTAAACTATACATAATAGTTGATGAATTTCCACTTTCAGCCGGTAAATCAATACCAGTCAATTCTCCAACACCAAAATCTTTCTGATATTTATAAAATTTATCTTTTCCTAACTTTTGAGCTAATTCCATCATTCCAACATTACAAGATTGTGCTAATACTCCTTCAACATCAAGTAAACCATGTCCAGTTCTAAGATGACATTGTATATACCAATCAGCAATTTGTAATCCTCCATTACATTGAAATGTTGTATTAGAAGATATAACTCCTTCTTCAAGTGCAGCAGCAACTATCATAGGTTTAAATATAGAACCTGGTTCAAGAGTACTTGAAACAGCAAAATTTTTCCAAGTACTATTTAAATATTCACTTCTCTCCTCTGGTGTCATATTCTCCCATTTTTCAGAAAATTGTGGATTTTTTTCGAGTGCAACAGGATTTGCAGGGTCATTTCCATTGAAAGTATTTCCTTGTGCCATTGCATAAATTTCTCCACTATTAGGATTCATAACAATTATTGAAACTTCTTCAGGATTATGGTCAAGCATAGCTTTTTGTGCTATTTGTTCAGCATATTGTTGTATTGTATAATCAAGTGTAGTAACAATACTACTACCATCTTCAGCTAATATATCATTACTTGTAACATTTGAATCTGAATTATATGTTCTAAAAGAACGACCAGCAATACCACTCATTTCTTTATCATATTTTGATTCAAGTCCCCACTTAGCATCACCTCTTACAAATCCTATAACATTTGATGCCACTGTATCCATAACATAAGTTCTTTTAAAATCTTTTTCATAAACAACTGCTGTTGATGTTACAGCGCCAAGATTTTGTAAATTTTCCTTTTCTTCTCTAGAAATACCTTTTTTAATATATTTAAATCTAACAGGATATTTTAGTTCACCTGTTTCTGGATTAATAGAAAAAATATCATATAAAAAATCTTTCTCTATACCAAGATTTTCTGATAATATTGAAATAGTATTTTCTTTAATATTTTTTACTTCAATACCATTTTCTTTTTTTTCTTTTTCTTTTTGATCTATTTCTTGCATCATAATAGGGTCAACAGCAACATTATAAACAGTAGTACTAATAGCTAAAGGTTGTTTATTTCTATCTAGTATCGAACCTCTAATCGGTGGTATAACAATATCATTAGATTTAGTTACTTGTTGTCTTATAGCAGCCTGTTCATATTCTTCTCCATAAGTATCTTTAATATAATATATTCTTCCAACAAGTATTAAACAAAATAACATTAGAACAAAACTTAAAAATCCTATTTTTATATTCATTGTTTTTTTTATTTTTGTATTATTATTCAACTTTTTTATTTTCTTCATAAATCTATTCCTTATTACATAACTATAATATTAATTATTAAATAAATTCTCTATAAATAATTTTATATTTAAAAATATATCCTTAAAAAAAGAATTATTATCATTAATTTTATTATTTTTTTTGTTTTCATTATTATTATATTGTATTGTATAACTTTCTTGAGGAACATCAATATAAACTGTTTGATACTGTTGAGGTTTTGTCATACCTAATCTTTCAATAGCTTCTTTTTCTATAAATTCAAGATTCATTTGTTCAGCAATTTCAGCAGATAATGCATTATTCTCATTTTGAATTTTAGAAAGTTTATTTTTTAAATTATTTATATTTTCTCTTTTTTCAACAACTTTTGCATAAGAAGTCATAGTTATCAAAGAACAAAAAAATACAAAAATAACTCCAAAAATAAATTTAACAATTATAATTCTATTAACTCTCTTATCAATCTTATATTGTAAATATTTAATTTTCATTGAATTTTTTTTATTTGTATTCTTATTATTCAATTCATTTATATCATTATGATATTCAGGAGCAACCTTATAAGCCATACTTGTTGTATTATAATTATTATTTGTATTATTATATTTTGTATATTTTTGATTTTTATAATCTTTATTTTTGGCTATCATAATTAATCAAACTCCTTTATAATATCTATGTAATTGAAATACTCATATTCTTTCAAAAACTCTAAGTTTTGCACTTCTTGCTCTATGATTTTCTAAAATTTCTTTATCACTTGGTAATATAGGCTTTTTTGTAATAACTTTTCCTTTTGAAATATTATTACAAATGCAAACAGGAAATTCAATAGGACATTCACAAGGATTTTGTTGTTTTTTAAACTCATTTTTAACAATTCTATCCTCTAAAGAATGAAAAGTAATTATTGCAAGTCTACCTTTTGGATTTAAAAAATCTATAATATCATTTATTGCAATTTTTAGAACATCAAGTTCTGAATTAACTTCTATTCTTATTGCTTGAAAAGTTCTTTTTGCAGGATGTGGACCATCTATTCTACAAGATTTAGGGATAGCTTTCTTAATAATATCAACAAGTTCAAATGTTGTTTCAATAAATTTATTTTTTCTTTCATTAACAATGAATTCAGCTATTCTTTTTGCCCATCTTTCTTCTCCAAATTTATATATTATATCAGATAACTTTTTTTCACTATATTCATTAACAACATTATATGCACTAAAATTGTTATCAATATTCATTCTCATATCTAGTGGTGCATTTTGCATATAAGAAAAACCTCTATTAGCTTCATCAAGCTGATGTGATGAAACACCAATGTCAAGAAGAACACCATCTACTTTTTTTATATTCAAATCATTTAAAATATTCTTTATATTAGAAAAATTATTATGCACAAGTATTATTTTATCATTAAATTCTTCAAGTCTCTTTTTTGAAATATTTATAGCATTAATATCTTGATCAATTCCTATAAACTTGCCTGTTGTTAATTTTTTACAAATTTTATATGAATGTCCAGCCCCCCCCATTGTACCATCTATATATATACCATCTGGATTTATATTTAAAAACTTTATAGATTCATCACATAATACAGAAGTATGATTAAATTCCATAAATTCACCTACATTCATTTATATTTAATATTTTTTATATAAAAAAATATTTTATACTAATAAATTAATTTTGTAAACTAATTTTAATATATAAAATATCAAATTACAATAATATTAATA
>X157_Grey_Heron__coassemble_1398_pt1 | contig 16206 bp, 15 predicted proteins | sample X157_Grey_Heron__metabat2_low_PE_010 | metagenome-assembled genome bin X157_Grey_Heron | reverse complement strand
ATTGTATATTAGTATAGACTAAAAAAAAGATAATTATCTTTTAAAAAATATTAAATTAATTAATGAAAGGAAGTAATTTATATGAACTATTTTGAAAATTTAAAAAATAAAAAAATAGCATATTTTGTAGGAGGAATAGTAACAGCATTAGTTGGAACAAAAATTTTAAAAAGTAAAAAAACAAGAGCATTATGTGTCAGTGGACTTGCTAAAGGTATGAAACTTCAAAAAGATGCTGAAGCAGTATTTCAAAGTATGAAAGAAGATGCTCAAGATATTTGCTATGATGCAAAAGTTGAAAGTGGAATAATAGAAAAATAAAAAGAAGGTTACAAAAATGTATTATAATATAATTTATAATAAAAACAATAGAATTCGTGTAAGATGTGGAGCATATGCTTTTACAGATAAACAAGGCTATGGTATTTCTTCAATTCTTTTAAGAGAAAAATATATAGAAAATGTTATAACAAATTCTTCAAATGGTAGCATATTAATAATTTATAAAGATAATAATCTTAATAATATTTTAAAAATTTTAAATAATATTAAAAAAGAAGATATAATAGAAAAAAATCCATCTGGAGAACAATTATTAAACAAAATTGATAATGATTTTCAAAAAAATTTTTTAAATCTAATATTAAAAAAATTTTTATCAAGAATTATTTTTCCAAAAACTATAAGAATTTTATTAACAATATTTCAAGCTTCAAAATATATAAAAGATGGTATAAAAAGTATCATATCTGGAAAATTAGATATATCAGTACTTGATGCAACTTCAATATGTATATCAATATCACAAGGCTCATATAAAACAGCAAATTCTATTATGTTTCTACTAAGTATTTCAGGACTTCTTGAAGAATATACAAAAGAACGTACAAAAAATGCTTTAACAAATAGTATTGCTATTAATGTTGATAATGTCTGGCTTATTACAAACAAAAACAAAGAAATTTTGACACCACTAAATCGTATTAATATCAATGATTGTATAAAAATAAGAAAAGGAAGTCTTATTCCTCTTGATGGAACTATTGTAGAAGGTAATGCTATAATAAATGAATCAACAATAACTGGAGAACCAATAGGAGTCAATAAATTTATTGGTAATACAGTTTATGCTGGTACTATTGTTGAAGAAGGCTCTATTATAATAAAAGTAAATACGTTATCAAATGAAACCCGTATAAGTAAAATTATTGAATTAATCGAAGAATCCGAAAATTTAAAAGCTAATATTCAAAGCAAAGCTGAAAATTTATCTGACTCTATAGTTGGATTTAGCTTTATTGGTGCAATATTTATTGGTTTATTAACAAAGAATTTAACAAAAGCTATTTCTGTACTTATGGTAGATTATTCTTGTGCTATAAAACTTTCAACTCCAATAGCTGTTATATCAGCTATGAGAGAAGCTTCTATTAACAATATAATGGTTAAAGGTGGTAAACATTTAGAAACTTTTGCAAATGCTGATACTATAATATTTGATAAAACAGGTACTATTACAAATGCTTGTCCTCAAGTTAAACATATTGAAACCTTTGGAGAATATACAGAAAAAGAAATACTAAAAATATCAGCTTGTATTGAGGAACACTTTCCTCATAGTATTGCAAGAGCAGTTGTTCAAAAAGCAAAAGATGAAGGTTTATACCATGAAGAAGAACACGCAGAAGTAGAATACATTGTAGCACATGGTGTATCAACACAAATATACGGAAAAAAAGCTATTATAGGTAGTAGTCATTTTGTATTTGAAGATGAAAAAACTGAACTAACTGAACAAGATAAACAAAAAATCAATAATCTTTCAAAAGATTGTTCATTTTTATATTTAGCAATAGGTGGAAAACTTGCTGGAATAATTTGTATAAATGATCCTCCTAGAAAAGAAGCAAAATATGTTATAAAAGAATTAAAAAATATTGGTATAAATAATATAATTATGCTTACAGGAGATCATGAAAACGCTGCTAAATCTATATGTAATGAAATAGGAATTTCTGAATATAAAGCCCAAGTATTACCAGAAGAAAAAGCAAATATAATAAATAATTTAAAATCAAAAGGACATTGTATTATAATGGTTGGAGATGGTATAAATGATTCTCCTGCATTAGCAACAGCTAATGTTTCTGTTGCTATGAAAGATTCTTCTGATTTAGCAAGAGATATATCAGATATAACATTACTATCAACTGATTTAAGAGAACTTATAAAACTTAGAAAACTTAGTCAATTAATGATAAAAAGAATACATAGAAACTATAATTTTATTATTAATTTTAATACTATACTTCTTCTATTTGGTATTTTAGGTATTATGAAACCTACAACAACAGCATTATTGCATAATATATCAACAATGGGAGTAAGTGCTAATAGTATGAAACTTTATATTAGTAATAAACAAAAAATTAACAATTAAATTATAAAAAAATTAAGAGTATCAAAATATTGATACTCTTAATTTTTATTTATTATTTTCAACATTTTCTTCTTCTTTATTAGAATCATCATCTTTAATAGCATCTTTTATTGAAAAATTAAATCTTCCTTGCTCATCAATTTCTGTAAGCTTAACAGTAACAACATCTCCTATTTTAACAACATCTTCAACTTTAGCGATATGTTTTTTTGAAAGCTTAGAAATATGAATAAGTCCTTCCTTTCCAGAAGCTATTTCAACAAATGCACCGAAATTCATTATTCTTGTAATTTTTCCTTGATAAATCTTACCAACTTCTAATTCAAGAACAATATCAGAAATCATATTTATAGCAAGTTGTATTTCTTCAGAGCTACTACCTTTAACATATATTTTTCCATCATCTTGTGTATCAATTTCACAATTAGACTCTTCAATAATTTTTTTAATTGTTTTACCCCTTGTTCCAATAACTTCTGAAATTTTTTCAGGATCTATTTGCATAAAAGCAATTTTAGGTGCATATTCTGAAAGTTCTTTTCTTGGTTCAGAAATACATTTAGACATAACTTCATCAAGTATATAGTCTCTCGCTCTTTTTGTTTGTGACAATGCTTGTTCAATCATAGGAAAAGTGAGTCCTTTTATTTTCATATCCATTTGTATTGCTGTAATACCTTTATGTGTACCAGCAACTTTAAAATCCATATCACCAAAAAAATCTTCTATACCTTGAATATCTGTTATTTCTATAAAATCTTCATCATTATCACCTGTAACAAGTCCAACAGAAATTCCAGCAACAGGACGTTTTATAGGCACACCAGCAGCCATAAGAGAAAGTGTTGAACCACAAATACTAGCTTGAGAAGTTGAACCATTAGAACTCATAATATCAGAAACAAGTCTTATTGCATAAGGAAACTCTTCTTCACTTGGAATTACAGGAAGTAATGCTCTTTCGCCTAAAGCACCATGTCCTATTTCTCTCCTTCCTGGCCCTCTTGATGTTCTTGCCTCCCCTACTGAATAACCTGGAAAATTATAATGATGTATATATCTTTTAGCAACTTCAGTAGTATCTAATCCATCAAGTTTTTGAATTTCAGATAATGCTCCCAAAGTAGTTACTGTAAGAGATTGAGTTTGACCTCTTGAAAATAAAGCTGAACCATGTGTCCTTGGTAATATATCTATTTCAGCTGATAATGGTCTTATTTCCTCAATACCTCTACCATCTGGACGCTTATGCTCTCTTAATATCATATATCTAACAATTGATTTCTCAAATTTATATATTATTTCATTAATTACATTCTCAAATTCTTCTTCCGAATTCTCATATATTTCTAAATACTCATCAGAAAATTTTTCAATAACTTCTTCTACTATCTGATTTATTTTTTCATCTCTAATTTGTTTCATATCAGTAAAAACTGCTTCTTTCATACGTTCATTTGTAATATAATTTGTAATTTTGTTATATATATCATCAGGTATAATATGCTCTTCATAAGGTTTTTTCTCTTTTCCTTCATTTTTAACAATCTCTTCTGTAAACTTAACAATTTCAATATTAGTTTTATGAGCAAATTTAATAGCATTCATCATAGTTTCATCATCTATTTCATTCGCACCAGCTTCAATCATCATTACTTTCTCTTTTGTAGAAGAAACAGTTAAAGAAAGGTCAGAAACTAATTTTTGCTCTTCATTTGGATTTATAATAAATTTTTTGTCTACAATTCCAACATTTACAGAACCTACAGCATCATTAAAAGGAATATCAGATATACATAAAGCTATTGATGCCCCTATCATAGCCACAATTTCTGGAGAACAGTCTTGATCAACAGAAAGAACAGTAGCAACAATACAAACATCATTTCTATAATCCTTAGGAAATAAAGGTCTTATAGGTCTATCAATACATCTTGATGTAAGAATTGCTTTCTCACTTGGTCTACCTTCTCTTTTTATGAATCCTCCAGGTATTTTACCAACTGAATACAATCTTTCTTCATAATCAATACTTAAAGGGAAAAAATCAATTCCTGTTTTAGGTTTTTCTGAAGCTGTTGCAGTACATAAAACAACAGTTTCTCCATAACGTAATATAACTGCTCCATTAGCAAGTTCAGCAACTCTACCAATTTCAGCAGTAAGAGTACGTCCTGCAAGTTCCATAGAATAACTTCGATATTTCTGGTTTGTATCAACTTTCATAGCAAGTCTCCTTCTATATATTTTATATAAAATTTAAATTAATAAATATTAAATATATTTAAAAAAATAGAGAGGAAAAATCCTCTCCATTTTCTAAATTAATAAATTCAACTTTATTACTTTCTTAAACCTAAATCAGCAATAAGTTCACGATATTTTTCAATATTATTAGATTTAAGATAATTTAACAAACCTCTTCTTTTACCAACCATTTTCAAAAGACCTCTTCTTGAATGATGATCTTTTTTATGTTCTTTTAAATGGTCTGTAAGAAGTTGAATTCTTGCTGTTAAAAGAGCAATTTGAACCTCTGGAGAACCTGTATCTGATTGTGTTCTCCCGTATTTTGCTATTATTTCTTGTTTATTAATTGTTGCCATTTAAATAAATCCTCCCTTAAAAATAAATAATAAAATAGCTATCCCCTAAAACTAAGTAAACGGTCGGAGAGTCCGTATCCCGAGTTAAAGTTCAAAAACTAATAACTAGTTATTAAATTCTATCATATAAATTAATATTTTACAATACTTTTTTATATTAATTTATAAAAATTTCCATTTTTTAAATTCATTAGATTTAAAATACTCATAAGCATAATAAACATCTTTATTTATTTGTTTAGACAAATCATCTATATTTAAAAATTTTTTTTCATCTCTTATCCATTTAAAAAAATAAGTTTTTACAAATTCTCCATAAATAACTTTATTGAAATCAAACAAAAATGTTTCTATAACTCTAAATTTTCCATTTACAGTTGGATTCATACCAATATTAGTTACACCATTATACAATTTATTATCATATAAAGTTTGAGTGACATAAACACCATTAGGAGGAAAAAGTTTAACTTTATCAGAAAATATATTAATTGTTGGAAAACCTATTGTTCTACCAAGTTGTTTACCTTTTGAAACATTACCAATTAAAAAATATGGAGATGTTAAAAGTATATTAGCCATATCAATATTTTTTTCAATAATACACTCTCTTATTCTTGTTGAACTTACTTTACTATTATTATATAATACAGAAGGTACTTTTATAACTTTTATTCCTCTGTCCTCTCCTAACTTCTTCAATAAATCATAATTACCTGATTGTTTTTTTCCAAATTTATAATTTTCACCTACTATAAGAACTCTACAATTTAATTTATTAAATATAATATCATTAATAAAATCTTCTGGTTCCATTTTTGCAAAATCTGTTGTAAATGGATATTCAATATATATATCAATATTCATATTTTCCATAACTAACTTTTTTTCATATGGAGACAATATGAGTGCAGAATGAGCTTTATTTTTAAAAATAAACATTGGATGAGGATAAAATGTAAATACTACACTCTTTAAATTTTTTTTAATTGAAAATTTTTTTGTTAAACTTATTAATTCTCTATGTCCCATATGAACACCATCAAAATTTCCTAATGTAACAGCAGTAGGCTCATTTTGTTCTATATTTGTATCTGTAATATGTTTCATTATAAATACTCCTATTTAAATAATCTTATAATAATATTTTTATAGGTTTTATATAATTTGACTTTTTAATATTATCATAATAAAATCCAAAAATACCTATAAAAATACCTTCTGAATCATATACTTTCACCTTATCCTCTTTCATAATATTATTATCTTTTTTATAGAAAAAACATTCATATATTTTTCCACCATTGTAAAGAAGCTTTGTTGCTTTTGAAGATACATATATTTTATTATAATTATTCAAAACTTCATCTATTGTAATAATCTTTTTATCAATAGCATTATTATTAACTAAATTCTTAAGCTCATTAATTTTTATAGAATTATCAATAGTAAAATTACCAGAACTAGTTCTTAAAAGATATGACATAACAGCACCATAACCTAACTTTTTACCAATATCAGAACAAAGGGTTCTTATATATGTTCCTTTAGAGCAAAAAACATCTATAAGTATTTTATTCTGTGGTAAAAATCCAACTATTTTTATATCATATATTTTAACTTCTCTTGCATTTCTCTGAATCTCTTTTCCTTCTCTAGCAAGTTCATAAAGCTTTTTACCATTTATTTTTATTGCTGAATACATTGGTGGTGTTTGCTCATAACTTCCAATAAAACTATAAATAGCTTTCTGAATTTTTTCTTTATCAAAATCTACATTATTTATTTCTATAATTTCACCTGATAAATCTTGAGTCGTTGTTGTAATTCCTAATGTAATTTCAGCTCTATATCCCTTTTTTTCCGACATAATATAATCCGAAATTTTTGTAGCTTTTCCTAAACATATAGGTAAAACTCCTTCAGCATCTGGATCAAGAGTTCCTGTATGTCCAACCTTTTTTTGATTTATTAACTTTCTTATAATTGCAACAACATCATGCGATGTAAAACCTTTTTCTTTATAAATATTTAATATACCATTCAAAGGCCTATACTCCTTTTTATAAAATATTTTTTAATTTATCCAAAATCTCACTTCTAACTAAAGTACAAGCTTCATCAATAGTACAATTTAATGTAAAACCAGCTGCTTTTTTATGTCCTCCACCATTAAAATTCATAGCAAATTTAGCAGAATCAAAAACATCTTCTGATCTTAAACTAACCTTAACTTCATTTCTATTTTTTTCATATAAAAAAGCAGATATCATCGTATTTGAAACACCCTTAAGATACTCTGATATACCATTAACTTCCTTATATGTTGCATTATACTTATTTATAGTCTCATATGATAAATATGAAAATACAAATTTATTATTAAATAATAATTCTGAATTTATTAAAGCTTCACCCATAAGCTTTATTTCCAAAAAAGAACGACTATAAAAAAGTGTATTATATATATTAGTAAAATCAAATTTATATTTTAAAATCTCAGAAGCAATACTTAAAGTTCTAGAAGTTGTATTAGTATATCTAAATCCACCTGTATCATTAAGTAAACCAGCATAAATACAAGCTGCAATATTATTATCTATAATACACCAATTATTAAGTATATTATAAACTATTTCAGATGTTGATGAAGAATTAATATCAACATAATTAATATCAGCAAAATTATTATTACTTATATGATGGTCAATATTTATTGTTTCCATTTTATTAAAAATTTCCTTTATACTACCTAATCTATCTAAATCTCCACAATCTAATGAAATAAATAAATCTGCCTCTATATTATTATAATCACCAATATATAAATTTTCCTTACCTGGTATAAAATTAAATTTCTCTGAATAATCTTCTAAAATTAAATATACATTTTTATCTTTTTGTTTTAAAGCATAATAAAAAGCAATACAAGCCCCAATAGCATCTGCATCAGGGTTTGTATGTCCTGCAATAACAATATTTTTAACAGCATTGATTTTTTCTCTAATAAAGTTAATATTATTATTCATTTTTTAAATCATCTCCAGAAAAAAAATTATTTTTTTTATCTTTATTTATTTCATCAATGAGTTTAGAAACTCTCATGCTATATTCTAAAGATTCATCAAGCTTAAATTTAATTTCTGGTGTGTTCCTTAAATTTAACCTTTGAGCAAGAAGCTTTCTAACAAAACTAGAAGCATTTTTAAGTCCTTTTATTACATCATCTTTTTGTTCTTCATTTCCAAATACAGAAACATATATTTTACAATATTTTAAATCCGAAGTTGTTTCAACTCGAACCACACTTGTCATAACACTTATACGAGGATCTTTAATTTCTCCTCTTAATATTTGAGAAACTTCTTTTAATATTTCATCATTAATTCTTGTCATTCTATTATTATTTTTCATATGTTATTCCCCTTCTAAATCTTTTAATAAATATATTTATCTAGGAACTTCCACCATTATATAAGCTTCAACAATATCTAATTCTTTTACATCATTAAATTTCTTTATGACTAAACCACATTCATAACCAGAGCTAACTTCTTTTACATCATCTTTAAATCTTTTAAGACTTTCGAGCTCTCCTTCATGTATTTTTTTACCATCTCTCATAACTCTTATTTTACAATTACGTACAAATTTTCCATCTAATATATAACTCCCTGCAATAGTTCCAACTCCAGAAGCTTTAAAAAGTTGTCTAATTTCTGCATGTCCAATTACTTTTTCTTCATATATTGGGTCAAGTAAACCTTTCATAGCATTCATAACATCTTCTATCGCATTATATATTATTCTATATAATCTAAGATCAACTTTCTCTTCCTCTGCAAATATTTTTGCTGTTGGTTCTGGTCTCACATTAAAACCAATTATTATTGCATTTGATGCTGAAGCAAGCATTACATCTGACTCAGTAATTGAACCAACTCCACCATGTATAATTCTTACTCTAACTTCATTATTAGAAAGTCTTTCAAGGCTTTGTTTTACAGCTTCAACAGAACCATGCACATCTGCTTTTACAACAATATTAAGTTCTTTTACATTACCAGACTGTATTTGAGTAAATAAGTCATCAAGAGAGACTTTTTGTGGAGTATTTTTTATCATATTAATCCTATTTTTTGCTATCACAGATTGAGCAACTTGTCTTGCTTGTTTATCATTTTCAGCAATATAAAAACTATCACCTGCTGAAGGTACTTCTGACAATCCTAAAATTTCTACTGGTGTTGAAGGCGTAGCTTTTTTAACTCTTCTTCCCTTATCATCTGTCATAGCTCTTACTTTTCCATAAGAAGAACCTGCAACAATAGGATCTCCTATGTTAAGAGTACCATTTTGAATAAGAACAGTAGCAACAGGTCCTCTACCTTTGTCAAGTTGTGCTTCTATAATTACACCTCTCGCTTTTTTATTAGGATTTGCTTTCAACTCTTTCATTTCTGACGATAGTATAATCATTTCCAAAAGTTGATCTATACCTGTCTTATTTATCGCTGATACTGGTACAAATATTGTGTCTCCACCCCAATCTTCAGCTAAAAGACCATACTCAACAAGTTCTTGTTTAACTTTATCTGGATTTGCTGAAGGTTTATCAATTTTATTTATAGCAACAATAATCTCAACTCCAGCAGCTTTAGCATGATTTATTGCTTCCACTGTTTGAGGCATAACACCATCATCAGCAGCAACGACTAATATTGCTATATCTGTCACTTGTGCTCCTCTCATACGCATTGCTGTAAAAGCTTCATGTCCTGGTGTATCTAAAAATGTTATAGGTTTTCCATCAATCTGTACTGTATATGCTCCGATATGTTGTGTAATTCCTCCAGCCTCCGTCGTTGTTACATTACTATGTCTTATAGAATCAAGTAAAGATGTTTTTCCATGGTCAACATGTCCCATTACTACTACAACAGGTGGTCTCTCTTTTAAATTATTTTCATTATCAATATCTTCCTTGAAGAATTCTTCCATTATATCTTTTTCTTCTTCTTTTTCAATTAATACATTAAAATCTTGCCCAATTTTCACAGCAGTATCAAAATCGATAGATTGATTTATACTTGCCATAATACCCTGTTTCATAAGATATTTAACTAATTCAGTTGCATTCAATCTTAACTTTTCAGAAAAATCTTTTACTGTAATATTATTGTCTATATATATAATTTTAATATCTTCTTCATTTTGACTTGGAACACTATTAAAAGAGTTTATATTTTTACTATTATCTGATTGATAATATTCTAATATAATTTCTACATCATCATCATTAATAGCACTCATATGACTATTTATTTCGATACCAAATTCTTTTAATTTCTCCATAAGTTCTTTATTTGTTAAATTTAATTGTTTTGCTAATTCATAAATACGTGTTTTTGCCAAAAAACTCCACCTCCAAAATTATTTTTACCAAATAAATTAATATATAAATATATTATACACTTTTATAAAATATTTCAATTAAATATTTTAATTATATTTATCTATATAACTAAATCATTACAAAATTCTTTTATTTTTTTTGAAAAATTTTCGTCTAATATTGCAATAACAGCTATATTATATTTACCTATTGCTAAACTTATTTCTTCTTTTGAAAATCCAATAAAAAAATCAATATTATAATAACTAGAAGAATTTTTAAACTTTTTAATAGTATTATTCGAAGCATCTGATGCTATTATTACAAATTTAGCTTTATTATTTTTTATAGCTGACTCAACACCTTGTTCTCCTGAAATAATCTTCCCTGCTTTCATACAAAGTCCTAAAAAATTTAATATTTTATTCATTAAAAAAACCCTTTTAATTTATATTTTCTAATAATTGTAATTTAAGTTCTTCATAAATTTTAGATGGAACAGGCATTTTAAATGATTTTTCAAGCCCTTTTCCTTTATATGCTTTTACAAAACATTCTTCATTAGGACAAATATAAGCACCTCTTCCAGGTTTTTTCCCAGTAAAATCAATAAAAAACTCATTTTCATTATTCTTAACAATTCTTACAAGTTCTTTTTTATTTTTCATTTCTTGACATCCAGTACATTTCCTCAAAGGAACTTTTCTTTGTTTCATAAAAACACCTCATTACATAATTATATTTAATATTAATTATCTATATATTCTAAATTTTCACTAGTTCTAATATTTCCAAAATCTATATAATCTTCTTCAGAAACGAAATTTATTTCTTTGGCTTGACTCTCACTTTTTATATCTATTCTCCAACCTGTTAATTTCGCTGAAAGTCTAGCATTCTGTCCTTCTTTACCAATAGCTAATGAAAGTTGATGATTAGGTACTACTACTTTTGCACTTTGTTCTTCCTCATTAAGAGAAACAGCTATTACTTTTGATGGACTTAATGCTGAAGCTATAAATTCTTTAGGGTCTTCACTCCAAGGTATTATATCAATTTTCTCATTTTTTAATTCATCAACTATAATAGCAACTCTTGTACCATTTGGACCTACACATGCACCAACAGCATCAACATTTTTATCTTTGGAATATACTGCCATTTTTGCTCTTGAACCAGCTTCACGTGCAATACTTTTTATTTCTACAATACCATCATGAACTTCTGGAACTTCTTTTTCAAAAAGCCTTTTAATAAGTTCTGGATGAGTCCTTGAAACACATATTTGAGGTCCTTTTGTTGTTTGTTTGACTTCAACAACATAAACTTTTAATCTATCCATAAAATTATAAGTTTCATTTTGTATTTGTTCATTAGGTGCAAGTATAGCATCAACTTTTCCAAGCTGTATTATAACATTTCTCTTTTCTTTTCTTTGAACAATTCCAGTCATTATATCTCTTTCTTTTGTAATATATTCATTAAAAAGAATTTCTCTCTCAGCCTCTCTAAACTTTTGTACAACAACTTGTTTTGCCGTTTGTGCAGATATTCTACCAAAATTTTTCGGTGTAACTTCAATATCAATAACATCTCCAATAGTAAAATAAGGATTTCTTTCTTTCGCTTCTTCTAAAGATAATTCAAGCATAGAATCAACTACTTCTTCAACTACTTCCTTTTGAGCATAAACAGAAACATTTCCTGTATCCCTATTTATAACAACCTTTATATTCTGACTTGTTCCAAAATTTTTTTTACAAGCTGAAACAAGAGATGTCTCAATAGCATCAAATATAACCTCCTTATTAATACCTTTCTCCTTTTCAATTTGATTTAAAGCATTAATAAATTCTACATTATCCATTTTTTAATTCCTCCTTCTTCAAAAATATATAGAAATCTATATTCAAAAAATAATTGCTAATTTTATTTTTGCAATATCTTTTATATTAAAATTCAACTCTTCATTATTTTCAGTAATAATAGTTATAATATTTTTTTCATTATATTTCAATTCTCCTTGAAATTCTTTTAAGCCATTAAAAGCTTTATAAAGCTTTATATCTACAATCTCACCAGAATATTTTATAAAATCACTCTCCTTTTTAAGAACTCTATCAAGACCTGGAGAACTAACCTCTAATATATAAGCCTGCTTAATTAAATCAATATTATCAAGATTTGTTTCTATAGAACGGCTAACAAATTCACAATCATCAATTGTTATTCCATTTTGTTTATCAATATAAATCCTCAAATACCAGTTAGGTCCCTCTTTAATAAATTCAACATTTACAAGTTCTAAATCTAAATGATTTTCCTTTATAAAATTCAATACAAGTTTTTCAACATATTTTTCAATATCAGTTGATTTTGGTAAATTTTTATTCATAATAACACCTACCTCATATTATTAAAATACAATATTTTTATACAAAACTTAAGAGTGGGCAAAAACCCACTCCTCATAAATAGAATAAACATAATTACATTATATAGTATAACATTATATAAAATATTATGCAATATAAATTTAATAACATAATAATTATATTTTTTTTGTATCTTTCATAGTAATTTTTAACATTATTGGTGTCAAAAGAGTAGTAACAATAACTACTACTACAATTGGAGGAAACATAGCTTCTGATATAAGACCTACCTGTGCTCCCTTTTGAGCAACAATTAGAGCAACTTCTCCACGAGAAACCATACCTATACCAATAGATAAAGCATCACTTTTAGAAAATCCACAAACCAAAGCTGCAAAACCACATCCAATAATTTTTGTTAGTATAGCTATTATAAGCAAAACTATAGAAAATGTTATAAGTGTTGGTGTAAGTCCGCTAATAACAGTTTTAATACCTATGCTTGCAAAAAATATTGGTGTAAAAAACATATAAGAAACAATTGTAATTTTACTTGCAATATAAGATTTTATTTCAGTTGTATTACAAAGTATAAGACCTGCAAAATAAGCACCTGTTATATCTGCAACTCCAAAAAATTCTTCTGCACAAAAAGACATAAATAAACAAAATGATACTGCATATATTGCCACACGTCTTCTACTTCCATATTTTTCTTCAAGAAGTTTAAAAAGCTTGCTCATAATAATACCACATATGAGTACAAATATAAAAAATAAAACTATTTTAATAATCATTAAAAATATATTTACATTAGGATCTGCAAAACTTGTTATAACAGTAAGTGTAATAATACCTAAAATATCATCAATTATAGCTGCTCCTAATATTGCAGTCCCAACTTTCCCTTTTAATTTTCCCATTTCTTTCAATGTTTCAACCGTTATACTAACTGATGTAGCTGTTAAAACAACTCCTATGAAAACACCTTCTAATACTAATAAATCTCCTGAAACAACATCTTTAAAGAAAAATAAATAAACTCCCAAACCACCCAATAAAGGTATTACAACTCCTATAACAGCAATTATTAACGATGCTTTTCCAGTACTTTTTAATTCATCCATTTCTGTATCAAGTCCAGCTAAAAACATAAGAAATATAACACCTATTTCAGCAGATTTCACAATAAAATCTGTTTCATGTAATATATTAAAACAGCTCGGACCTAATATTATACCAACTAATAAAGCTCCAACAACTTGCGGCATATGAACTTTTTCAGACAATATACCAAAAATTTTAGTTGACAAAAGAATAATTGCAACAAAAATCAAAAAATCATAAGACTCCATTTTTTTCACCTCTACATATAAATATATTACTTCTAATATTTTAGAATTATAGTACTAAATTTACAAAAATACAACGTTATTTATTAATTAATTTTTTAAATTTTACATATTATTATTTGTTAAAAATTAAACACTTTCACAAAATTTCACTAATTTCAATATTTATATTTAACAAATATTAGAATATAAAAGCAGATTTTGTATAAAACAAAATCTGCTTTTATATTTTAATTTTTATTTATTATGTGAATATTCATATGATTATAAGTCATTTCAACATTATACTTTTCAAATTTTACTGCTACATTATCCATAAGAGCAAAATACGCTGTCCAATAATTTGGCGTATTTACCCATGCTCTAACACCATATTCAATGCTACTATCATTATAAGCTACTATATATACTGCTAATTTAGGTTCTTTTATAAATTCTGGTATGTCATTCACAGCTTCTTCTAATGCTTTTTTAACTATATTCCTTGGTGATTCATATGAAGCAGAAAAATTTAAATCAATTCTTCTTATAGGTTCAACAGTATGATTTATTATCTTATCAGCTGATATATCACTATTTGGAATATATATAACTTTATTATCATAAGTAACTATTTTTGTATAATTAAGATTTATCTCATCAACATTACCGCTTACACCTCCAACTTCAACAAAATCTCCAACAATAAAAGGCTTTGACACAAGTATAACAAGCCCATTAGCAAGATTAGATAATGTTCCTTGTATGGCTAATGATATTGCTATACCTACAACACTTAAAAGAGCTATAAGAGATGTTGGATCAATACCAAAAGAATCTGCAACTATTATAGATGTTATGAAATACAATAAAAGTTTTAATGTTGCTTTTATAAAACCTGTAAAAGTTTTCTCAAAAGGTAATTTGTCTATAATCTTCGAAGTAAATTTTATAAGAATCTTTGATATTACATAACATATCATAAAAGTTATTAAAGCTGAACCTATTTTTTCTATTGTAATACTGCCAAAAGCTGATTTAATTATATTATTAATATCTATTGCCAAAATCATTCCCCTTTTTAAATAAAAAATCACTTTTAAAAATTAAATATTATTTCTCTATAATTCTACTATATAAGTATCCTTCTCTAACTCCATAATTACTTACTTTTATAACATCACAATTATAATATTTTGCTATATTATATAAAAGAACTGTTCCTGGAATTATGGTATGAATGCGATCAGGACAAACTTTTAATATTGTAGCTATTGCTTTATTATCATCATTCTCTTTTAAAAACTCAAATATTTTTTTCAGATTTGATACTGTTATAACTTTATTCTCATCATTTGCATTAAAAATAAAATTATTAATTTTTAAAACTGCACGAATAGTACCACCAACACCACATATAATAGAATATTTTTCTCGTTTTATTTCTTTAATTTTTTCAATCTCTTTTAAACAAACTTTATTAAGTTTTTCTAATTCCGATTTTATTGGTATTATATTTTCAACATATTTTTTATAGAGTTTTAAAGAACCAATTTGAATGCTTATAGCATTTAGTATCTCTTTATTACTATATGAAACAACTTCAGTACTCCCTCCACCTATATCTATTAATATTCCATCATTCATATCTATAAGATTATAAGTTGCACCTCTAAAATCAAGTATTGCTTCCTCTTCGCCTGATATAACTTCGATATTTATTCCTGTTTTATTATATATTTCATTTATACATTCATTAGTATTATTTATATTTCTTAATGAAGCAGTTGCAAAAACAAGTAAATTATCTATATTAAAATTATCAACTATTAATTTAAATTTTAATATAGCATTACAAGCCATATTAATTCCTTCAGATGTTAAATTATTTTCTTCTACATATCCTGCAAGCCCTGCCATAATTTTTTTATTAAAAAGAATTTTAAAATTATTATTCTTAACATCATAAACAGTTAATCTTATTGTATTTGAACCAACATCAATTATAGCATACATAAAAAGTCCTCCTAAAAAATAATATAAATTTAAAGTATTATAT
>X157_Grey_Heron__coassemble_1394_pt1 | contig 16275 bp, 17 predicted proteins | sample X157_Grey_Heron__metabat2_low_PE_010 | metagenome-assembled genome bin X157_Grey_Heron | reverse complement strand
ATTTAATATAAATTTGAATTTATAAAACTATTTTGATATAATCGAATACAAAATATTTTTTATTATTAATAATATTTTGAAAGGAGAGATTTTATGAAAATAAAAGATATTCTAAATAATAATAAGATAGTACTTTCTTATGAAATATTTCCACCTAAAAAGGAATTATTATTTGAACCAGTATTAGAAGCAATTAATAAATTATCTAATAGTAAACCAGATTTTATAAGTGTTACTTATGGTGCTGGTGGTAGCAATAATAAAGAAACTATAAATATTGCTTCTTATATACAAAATAATTTGAATATAACAACCCTTGCTCATCTAACTTGTAGTTCTTCAACCAAAGATGAAATTATTGATATTTTAAATAATTTGAAGACAAATAATATTGAAAATATTTTAGCATTAAGAGGTGATATATTAGAAAATAGTAGTTTAAATAAAACTATGTATAGATATGCTTTTGAGCTTATTAAAGATATAAAATTATTTGGAAATTTTTGTATTGGGGCAGCTTGTTATCCTGAAGGACATATAGAAAGTAAAAGTAATATAGATGATATTGAAAATCTTAAGTTTAAAGTAGATAGTGGAGTTGATTTTTTGACAACTCAAATGTTTTTTGATAATAATATACTGTATAATTTTTTGTATAAAATTAGAGAAAAAAATATTAATGTTCCTGTTATTGCTGGTATAATGCCTGTGACAAATAGTAAACAAATTTCAAAAATTTGTAAACTTTCAGGTACAAATTTGCCAATTAGATTTAAGACAATTGTAGATAAATTTGGAAATAATACAAATGCTATGAAACAAGCAGGTATTGCTTATGCAACTGAACAAATTATTGATCTTGTAGCTAATGGTATAAAAGGAATACATATATATACTATGAATAAACCTGATATTGCAGAAGGTATTAAAAATAATCTTTCATATATAATAGGAGATAATCAATAATGAATATCAAGAAAAGTGAAATTTTAAGATATTTAGGATATGGGAAAAATAAGCCAAATTTAGTAATTAGCAATATAATAGATGAAAGTATAAATATAATAAAAGATAATTCAGATATGAAAATGATATATAATATTTTTGATGTTATTGTAGAAAATAATACTATTATTATAAATAGCAATTTGAAATTTGAAAGTTATAATCTTTCTAAAAATCTTAAAGATTGTAATAATATAATTTTATTTGCAGCAACTTTAGGTACTAAAGTTGATATGATTATAAAGAAATATTCTAAAATGAATATGAGTTATGCTGTTATAATGCAAGCTGTTTCAACAACAATTATAGAAGAGTATTGTGATATTTGTCAAAAAGAAATAGAAAATAGTATTGATAATAAATTTTTAAGACCGAGATTTTCTCCAGGTTATGGAGATTTTTCAATAAATTATCAAAAAGATATTATAAATCTTTTACAATCTCCTAAAAAAATAGGACTTATGCTTACAGATAGTCTTATGTTGATTCCTTCAAAATCTGTTACAGCAGTTATAGGGGTATCAGATATAAAGCAAAATTGTAATATAAAAGGTTGTGAAGAATGTGTTAAATTAGATTGTATTTATAGAAGGAGTTGATAACTTGAACATATTTGATATATTGGGTAAAAAAATTATTTTTTTTGATGGAGGAACAGGGACTTTATTGCAAGAAAAAGGACTTAAAGCTGGAGAAATACCTGAATTTTGGAATATTGAACGTTCTAATGATATTATTGAAATACATAAGCAATATTTTGAGGCTGGAGCTGATATTGTTCTTACAAATACATTTGGTGCTAATAGTATAAAACTAAAGGATTATAATATAAATATTAGAGATATTATATTTTCAGGAGTAAATAATGTAAAAAAAGCTATTAAATTTTCAAACATAAACAATAGAAAACTTTTTGTTGCTCTTGATATAGGGCCAACTGGAAAACTTTTAAAGCCTATGGGAGATTTAGATTTTGAAGAAGCTTATGATTCATTTAAGGAAGTTGCTATTTTAGGAGAAAGAGCTGGAGCTGATATTATATTAATAGAAACTATGAGTGATACATATGAGTTAAAAGCAGCAGTTTTGGCAGCAAAGGAGAATACTAATTTACCAGTGTTTGCAACAGTTGTTTTTGATGAAAATGGTAATTTATTAACAGGGGGGAATGTAAAATCAGTTGTATCAATACTTGAAGGTTTAGGAGTAGATGCACTTGGAATAAATTGTGGACTTGGACCACTACAAATGAGAAATATTGTTTTGGATATTTTAAAGGAGAGTTCTATACCTATTATTGTAAATCCAAATGCAGGTTTACCCCAAAATATAAATGGAAAAGTATTTTATGATATATCACCAGAACAATTTTCAAATATAATGAAAGAAATTGTTGAGTATGGAGTTTGGATAGTTGGAGGTTGTTGTGGTACTACACCAGAGCATATATCATTATTAAGAAAAAAATGTGAAAATATTATTCCAAAGGAAATAAAATATAAAAATAAAACAGTTATATCTTCTTATTCAAAAGTTGTTGAAATAGATGATATTCCTATAATAGTAGGAGAAAGAATAAATCCAACTGGTAAATCAAGATTTAAACAAGCATTAAGAGAAAATGATATTGATTATATAATAAGAGAAGGATTTATACAACAAAAATATGGTTCTCATATACTAGATGTAAATGTTGGATTACCTGATATAGATGAAGTTCATATGCTTGATAAAGTTGTTCGAGAAATACAAAGTGTTATTGATTTACCTCTACAAATAGATACTTCAAATATTGAAGCTATGAAAAAAGCTTTAAGACATTATAATGGCAAACCTATAATAAATTCTGTAAATGGTAAACAAGAATCTATGAAGAATATTTTTCCTATTGTAAAAAAATATGGTGGTGTTGTTGTAGCTCTTACTCTTGATGAAAATGGTATTCCAGATGAAGCTGTAGGAAGATTTAATATAGCTAAAAATATTATTGAAACAGCAGAATCTTATGGTATAAATAAAAAAGATATAGTAATAGATGTACTTTGTATGACTATAAGTTCAGATATTAAATCAGCTGAAGTTACTATTAAAGCTCTTAAAATGGTAAAAGAACTATTAAATGTAAAAACTATATTAGGAGTTTCAAATATATCATTTGGTTTACCTAAAAGAGAGATAATAAACTCTAATTTTTATAATATGGCACTTATAGGAGGACTTGATATAGCTATAATAAATCCATTATCTGATTTAATGATGCAAACATATTATTCATATAATGTACTTTCAGGGAAAGATAAAAATTTTGTTAATTATATAGAAAAATATTCAAATGAAATAAAAGTTAGTAATATTAATTTGTGTGATATAAACCTTTTTGAATCTATTGAAAAAGGTCTAAAAGAGAAAGCTATTTCTATTACTAACAATATGTTAAATAGTATTAGTCCTCTTGATATTATAAATAATGAGTTAATTCCAGCTCTTGATAAAGTTGGAAAAGGTTTTGAAAAAGGAAATATATTTTTACCTCAACTTCTTATGTCAGCAGAAGCAGCTAAAGGAGCATTTGATGTTATAAAAAATATTATGAATAAAAATGGAGAAATACAATGTAAAAAAGGTAAAGTAATACTTGCTACTGTAAAAGGTGATATACATGATATAGGTAAAAATATTGTAAAAGTTTTACTTGAAAATTATAGTTTTGATGTTTTTGATTTAGGAAAAGATGTTCCTATCGAAAAAATTGTTGAAACAGCTATAAAACATGATATTAAACTAATAGGTTTAAGTGCTTTAATGACAACAACAGTAGTAAATATGAAAGAAACGATAAAATTATTAAAAATAAAGAAACCAGATTGTAAAATTATGGTTGGAGGAGCAGTATTAACAGAAGAATATGCAAAATCAATAAATGCAGATTATTATTCTAAAGATGCTATGGCTTCTGTATATTATGCAGAGAAAATATTATGTAACTAATATTTAGATATGAAAGGAGTTAATATTTATATTATCATTAAATAGAGTATGTGAAGCTTATTTTAGTCCAACAGGAACTACGAAAAAAGTTGTAACTAATATTTCAAATATTATTAGTAATAATTTTTTAATTAATATAGAGTCATTTGATTTTACATTACTAAAAAATCGAAATAATTCATTAGTTTTTAAAAAAAGTGATATAGTTATTATAGGTACTCCTGTTTATGCTGGAAGAATACCTAATATATTATTAGATTTTATTAATACTATCGAAGGAAATAATGCTGTATGTATACCAATAGTGTTATATGGTAATAGAAGTTATGGTTCAGCATTATATGAGTTGTCAAAAATATGTAAAAAATGTAATATGATAAATATAGGTGCTGGTGCATTTGTAGGAGAACATTCATTTTCAAATATATTAGCGAAAAATAGACCAGATAAAGAAGATTTAAAGATAATTAATTATTTTGCAAATGAAATAATTAAGAAAATAAATAATTTTAGTAATAGTAACATAAATATTAATATAAAAAAAGAAAATTTAGAGAATTATTATAAACCAAAATATTATGATGGTAGTATAATAGAATTTAAGAATTTTAAACCAAAAGTATCAGAATATTGTAACAATTGTAAAAAATGTGTATATATTTGTCCTATGAATTCAATAAGCTATGAAAATGTTTCAAAGTATACTAGTATATGTATAAAATGTTGCTCATGTATAAAAAAATGTCCTAGGAAAGCAAGATATTTTGATGATAAAGGTTATATTTATCATAAACTTGAACTTGAAAGTACTTATACAGATAGAGCTGATATAAAGTTATATTATTAATAAAAAAGTGTAATATTATATTAATATTACACTTTTTATTTTTTAAAAATCATTATTATCTTTTAAATTAAAAGTATTAATAAGTTTTTTCATAACATCAGCTTGACTTGAAAGTTCTTCACTTGCAGCAGCACTCTGTTCAGCAGTTGCTGAATTTGTTTGCACAACACTTGATATTTGTTCTATACCAAGTGATATCTGTTCTAATAATGAAGATTGAGAAGATAATCTATTTGCAATGTCTTCTGAAAATTGGACAGATTGTTTAACTTTTTCTCTGTTTTGTTCCATAATATTTTTAGCTTCTGTTGAGATTAAAGTGCCAGAAGAAACTGATTCAAGTGAACGTTCAATAAGTGCAGCCGTATTTTTTGAAGCTTCACTACTTTTTGAAGCTAAATTTCTAACTTCATCAGCAACTACAGCAAAACCTTTTCCTGCTGTTCCAGCTCTAGCTGCTTCAACTGCTGCATTTAAAGCAAGTATATTTGTTTGAAAAGCTATATCTTCTATTGTTTTAATAATTTTTTTGATTTCTTGTGAATCAGTATTAATATTATCCATTGCGTCAGCAAGTTCTTGCATTTTTGAGTAACTTTGTTCGATAGCTTCTCCTGCGTCTTCTGTAACTTTTCTTGCATTTTTAGAAATTTCAGTAGTTTCTAATATTTCGTTTGATATATTATTAACTGTAGCAGCCATTTGTTGGACGGAAGATGCTTGTTCTGTTGCTCCTTGAGATAGTGATTGAGCACCAGCTGAAACTTGTTCAGCACCAGCTAATACTTGATATGAAGATGTTTCTATATTTTTTAATGCATAAGTAAGTTTTTTATTAATATTTACTATTTCATTATATAATTCATATAAATCTCCAACATATATTTCCTTTTCTGTTTCTAATTTAAAATTTCCATTAGCCATAGCACCAAGAACTCTTTTTTCTTCATCAATTAAAGCTTTCAATTTTGTTACTATTTCTTTTGTTGCATTAGCCAAAATTCCAGTTTCATCTTGTGTATCAATTTCAGGTATTTTAGAGTGTAAATCCCCTTCTGAAAGTGCATTTAATCTTTTTACACATAAAACGATAGGGTTTGCTATTTTAGTGCTTATTTTAAGACTTATAAATGTTGCTATAACTATGGATAGTATAACAAATAATATAACACATATTATAGTGTTTATAGTTGATTTCATAAAATCTGATTGTAATGTAGTAATAGCGATGCTCCAATTATCAGTACCATTTACTGGTGCATATGCTATAAATTTATTTATATTATTTATTTTACAAGTTGAAAAGTCAGATGTTCCTTTTCTCATAAAACTATGTATTTTAGCAAGTTCAGCAAGAGAACTATCATTTTGTGCTTCTTTTTCTATATTTTGTGTATTAACAGTATCCATTGTTATATCAGCGATTGTATATCCGTCACTATCAATCATATATGCACCACTATTTGGGCTTATATGTATTGTATTCATTATGTCGTTTAAGAATGTACCTTGTTCAAATAAAACAATGCCAACAATTTTTGAATCCATTATACCATTTTCCCAAAGAGGAGCTGCAATAACAACTGTTATAGAATCTGTTGTTCTACTTTTTATTGGTGGTGAAACGACAGTTTCACCTTTGATAGCTCGTTTAAAATATTCTCTATCAGAATAGTTATTTCCGTCAAATAAACTATTTCCTTCAGCATCAAAAACATTTCCTTCAATAAATCCATATTTTTTTGACCATTGTTCACATAAAAATTTCTTTTGTTCAATAGGAAAATTTGGATCAGATAATTCTCTAACTGTGCCAAAAGAAGTTGCTACATTTTTATAGGCTATAAGTTCTTGTTCAACTCTATCTGCAACAATATTTAAAGTTCCTATCATAGATATTCTTAATTGTTCTATAGAACTTTTGTATATTAATATTGTACTTATAGTTCCTAGTAGAGTTATAAATATTGTTACTGTTAGAATCATAGTAATAGAAATTTTTTGTTTAATACTTTTCATTAGATAAATATCACCTCACATTTTATTATAAATAGTTTTATTTTCTACAACAGTGTATAATTTGTATTTTACTATTATTTTATTAAAAAAACAACTTCTTTTTTTATAAAAATGTAATGATATATATAAATTATTTAAAAAATGTATATTTTAGTATTATAATAAATTTTTTTGTATAATTTATACAATTATTTTGTATAAATAAAAATGTTCAAATAAAAAAGTCTTGAAAAATTCAAGACTTTTTTATTCAAGCATTTTTATTCCAGGATAATATCTAAAAATTACTTTTCCTAATATATCATTTTTTTCAACAAATTTATTTTCCCAAAAACGTGAATCTAGAGAATTATTTCTATTATCTCCCATCATAAAATAATTATTTTCTGGAATTAAATATGGACCCCAATTCCCAATATATTCTTCTTTAATATGTTTATCAATTTCTTCATTTAATATACCATCAATATATACATTACCTTCTTTTATTTCTATAGTTTCTCCAGGAAGTCCAATAATTCTTTTTACATAAAGAATTTCTCCAGTAGGATCATCAGGATATTTAAAGACAGCAATATCACCTCTTTCAGGTTCTCCAAATAAATATGATAATCTTGATGCTATTATTCTATCTTTAGGCATTATTGTTGTTTCCATAGAGCCAGTTGGAACAGTTGCATTAACGATTACAAATTTATTTATGATTAAAGCTAGAGCAATTGCAAATATTATTGTTTTTATCCAACTAAAAATTTCTTTTTTTAAATTCATTGACATATTCATTATCTCCATTTTCAAATAAAATCAATAGATTTATTATATCATATAATGAACATTTTTAGTCAAGAAATTTTATTAATTTATTCGATTTATTTTTAATCATTTTTTTCTATTAATAATTTAAAGATATTTTTAGCTTTTTCTATATCTGTTTCATTCATATTTGACAGAAGTTTATTAATAAGTTCCTCTTTATCATATTTTGTTGTATTTTTAAGTAGATTTTCTCTTTCGGAAACAAAAAGTCCAATAATTTCAATAGGTTTTTTATTTTTTGTTCTATTAATAAAATCTTCGAGTTTTTTGTTTTCTATCATAAGAATATTTCTCCTTCTAAATTTATAATTTTTTTTAATTCTATAATTTTTATAATATTATCTATTTTATCAGCATCTTCTTTTGAAATATATTTCTTTATTATATTAAGTAATTCTTTTCTCCTTTCAAATGTTGTTTTTTCCATTTTGTTTTTGCTTTGAATTGATATTGATGGTATATTCATATCAAAAATTTTTTTTAATTCTATAATTTTTATTGCTATGTATATACTTTTTTGATATTCTTCGTTTATGAATGGTATTGCAGCATATATAAATTCATTATTTTTATTATTTTCATTATTGTTATTTTCATTTTTTGTATTTTTATTAGTATTTTCAATTATACTTTTAAATTTTTTAAATTTTTCTATACTGCTAATAATATCATCATTTTTTATATCATTAATATCTAATTCAAATTTTTTAAGTATGTTTTTTAGATTTTCATTTCCATTTAAAATATTTATATTATTATCATTCATTAAATACACCTCTATATTAATATATGTTATGTTTAACATTATTAATACAATATTTATATTAGAAATAAAAATAAAAAATCTTGGTAGTGAAATACCAAGATTTTTTACTTTTATTCTTTTGATTCACAAATACCAAAACTATTATTGTTATTACCACAAAGACAAAGTATTAATATTAAAATAAGAAGTTCATCACTATTTGAGCCACAACCATTATTATTATTATTACAACAACAAAGAAGAATAATAATCCAAAGCCAGCTACTTCCGCTATTACAACTATTACCTAAACAACTCATATATAATTCCTCCTTAAAAAAATAAATTTTATTTGTTTCACATTTTAATTTTATGGTTTTGAAAGAGAAAAAATACCAGTTTTTTAAAATTTTTTAGAAGGACAAGCAATATTTTCTTATAATTTGTCCATTAATAGAAAATAAGTATTTATTTATTTTAATATTAATGACATTTTGTTAATAAAAAACATAATCTATAAAGTAAATATTATAGTTATGGTGAAATTATATGAATTTTTTTAATATATTCAGAAAAAAAGAAAGAAAGACTATTAAATGTTGTATGGATATATCAAAAAAAGCTATAAATTATTCTTCTAATATTAATTTAACAGGAAAAAATATAGGTATAGCAATACTTGATACAGGAATTTCATTGGTAGAAGATTTTTGTAGTCCATCAAATCGTGTTATAGCTTTTAAAGATTTTATTAATGGTAGAAAGAATCCTTATGATGATAATGGACATGGAACTCATGTTGCTGGAATTGCTTCTGGTAATGGTACTATGTCTAATAAAAAATATATGGGAGTAGCACCAAAAAGTAATATTATTTCTATTAAGATACTTGATAAAAATGGACAGGGAACGCCTATTAGTGCTATAAAAGCTATGGAATGGATACTTAAAAATCGTCATAAATATAATATAAGAGTAGTAAATTTATCAATAGGTACACAAGATAAAAGTCTTTATGTTCCTCTAATGAATGCTGTAAATTCTTTATGGAAAAGTGGTATTGTTGTTGTTGCTGCTTCTGGTAATAATATAGATAGAAGTTTTAAAATAACAATACCAGGCATAAATCCAAATATAATAACAGTTGGTTCTTATGAAGATTTTTGTATTAAGAAAAAATTTGGAACACAAAGTTTTATATACTACGAAAGAAATTTTTTATCAGCATTAAAACCTTTTTCAAAACCTGATATACTTGCTCCAGGAGAAAATATTGTTTCAGTTATGGCACCAGATTTTGATTTTTCTCAAAAGGGAAGAGAGGATTTTGTTCCTATAAACAAAAATTATATAGCTATGACTGGTAGTTCTATGGCAACACCTATTGTATCTGGGGCAGTCGCACTTTTATTAGAGAAAGAAAAGAATATTACGCCTCAAATGGTTAAGGAGAAATTAATTAAGACATCATTTAAAGGAAATTCAATACTTAATAAAGGAATTTTAGATTTAGAAAGTTTTTTGAAATAGGAGGGTTTAAATATGAATATTGATATGAATAGACTTTTAAAAGAAATTAATACAGAAACTTTTTTAAAAGATGAAATTTCAGGAACAATAGAATCTTTAAGAAAAAAAATAGATGAAAAATATATTAAACGTATTAAAAATACGATTAATACAGTTCAAAAAGAATCTGTTCAGACACCTACAAAAGAAGCTGGTCTACTTATGGCAATGAGAGAATTTTCTAGTGAGATTGATAGAGAGCGTTTTGATAAGGCTATAGATATATTTAATAGATTAAATACTTTATCTAATATACAAAAAGATATGAATGAGTTTCATTCAAATAATAAATTATATTCATTGAGTGATGAGAATCCTAAAACTGATACATCAAGTTCATTATTTAATACCTTATTATTATTATCATTTATGAATATTATATAATATTGCAATATTTTATTAGTTATGTTATAATTTGTAAAATATTTGGTTAGAGCAATATAAAAGAGTAAGGGGAAAGAGGTTGGTTACGCTTTGATAAAAAAATTATTTTTTATAATATTTTTTATAAGTATTATTTTTGTAGGTTGTAATAAAGATGATAATTTAGATTATTTAGAAAATTTGTATAATTTAAAAACAAATTATATAGGTGATGTTTCTAAAATAGGTAATATATTCGAAAATTTGCAATATCAAAATGTTGAGAAAAAAGATATGAAAATAATATCAGATAAAAGACCTTTTGGGTTAGTAAAGAATTTTTATATTAATGATATTAATGATATTAATGAAAATGATTTTATAAAAAATTCAGTAATTTTTTTGTTTTTAGTTGATAATGCTGATTTTATAACATCATATATTGTTGATAGTAATGGTAATGATTTAACTTATAATCTTTCAAAAGAATCTATTATTGAACAAATAGGAGATTTTAAAGATAATTTAAATAGTTATGATGGTTTTAAAGATTTAATTAGTAAAATTAATGAGATAAAAATAGAAAAGTCCTAATTTAAATTAGGACTTTTCTATTTTTATTATTCGATATTTCCTATTTTTTCTCCACTTAAATATTTTATAATTATTTCATCGACTTTACCAGATACATTCGGTATAATTTCTATTTTTTTTTCTCTTAGTAGATTTTTTTTATCTCCATCTATTTTTCCACAAATCAGAATATTTATATTATATAATGCTAAAAAATTATCAAATTCAGAATATTTTTCTAAATTTATTGAAATTATTTTTTTGTCTTTTATCATATTATTTTCAATTTCAAATAATATAATTTCTGTATTTTTATCAAAATATTGGAAAATTTCTTCATTTTTTGAAGTTATAGCTATAATCATAAAAGTTTTCTCCTTAAAATTCAATTTATATTTTTGTTAGTATTATTAATTTAAAAACTAATTTAATAATAATTAATATTTACAAAATTTTTAAATATAAATAAAATTATATTGTTCACAATATTATATGTCAATTATTATTTGATTTCTTATTATTTATATATAGTGATAATACTATTGTACTATATGCAACAAAAACTCTAAAAAATTCTCCGATTTGAGGACTTGAAAATATATTTGTAGCAATTCTTGGTGATATAGTAAATATTGTATAAAATATTAATGTTCCAATTATTGCATTAATTGGATGAGCCTTTTTAATAGATGCTCCACCCATTAATATTGCCGCAGAGGAATATAAACTTATTTGTTCATGACTACCAAAAGTGCTCATATTACCTATATTTTGTAAAGATATAATTTGTCCAAATCCAGCGAATGTAGTTGATAATGTTATTGCAATAACTCTTATTTTATTTACATCTATTCCTTTTTCTTCAGCTATTTTTATATTAAAAGCTATATATTTCATTTGTTGTCCAAGTTTTGTTTTGTTTATATAAAATATTAATAAGCATAATAATAAACATAATAATAATGTGAATAGAGGAATTTTTATTCCAAGCAATTTTATAGATATAGGAAATTTATCAAGACTATATTTTATTATACTTAAATCTATTGTATTTTTTATATTTCCATCAATACTGATTAATGGATTACTTATAGGAATTAATAAAATTATAATTTGATATATTCCAGAAAAAAAATAACTTATTATTAAACTTATTATCATTTCTTTCCCTTTTGTTTTATTCATAATTATTCCTATAAAAATTCCAAATAATATTGATATTGGTAATGATATTAAAAACGCAGTAAAAACACCAATTATACCTTTAATATTCATTGCTATAATAAATATTATTGATAGTTGTCCAGAAATAGCTCCAATAGTTAGAGCAAAATTGATTCCCATACCCGTTAGTATTGGAATTATTAATGATAATACTAAAAAAAGATTTCTACCAAATTTTTCTATAATATCATTTAGAAAAATTTTTATTGATAATTCAGAAAGAAAAAAACTTAATATACTAATTATTAAAAATGTAAAAGTTAAGGTATTATTTTTTATTATATTTCTAATCATTTTTTATTTTTCCCCCTTGTTTTACAAAATTAAAAAGTATTATACCATAACTTAAAGACATTCTTATGGAATCTGAAAGAGATGAATCTTTAAGTACTATATTTATTAAAGGAGTAGAAATTGTAATTAATGTTTGAAATATAAATACACCAATAATAGCATTTGATATTGAGGCTTTTTTAATAGATGCTCCACCCAATAATATACTTGCAACTATTGGAAATGGCATCATTAAAGGAGATTGATATAATTGTATATATCCATAATTTGCAGAATATATTATTATTCCTATTGCACTTAATATATTTGATAATATAGTACCTAATATTCTATATTTATTAGGATTTATTCCACAATTAATAGCATATTTAGGATTTATTCCAACTGTTTTCATTGCTATTCCTGTTTTTGTGTTAAAGAATATGTTGAATATTAGGCAAATTAATAGGAAAAATATTATGTTTTGATAAGTATTAAATATATTGCCAAAACTATTTTCAAGTGATATAGTATTACGAAGGCCTTTACCTCCTATAGTTAAAATCATATCAGGAGATTTGAAAGGAATAATTATCCAAAAAATAGACATTAATGAAGTTGAAGCAAATCCAATATATGTACTAACAGTCATTTCATTATCTTTAAATAAATTCAAAATTTTTCCATATACAATTCCTGTAATAATTGATAATATTATTGAAAATAATATTGAAAAAATAAATCCATTTATATGATATAGATTTAATTCTATTGAAATAACTGTGCTTAATAGTCCACATAATATTCCTATTGATATTCCAAAGTTTAGACCTATTCCACAACATATTGAAGGAATCATTGATAAAACAAGAATTCCATTCATACCTACACGATTTATTATATCAAAAAATATACTTTTATTTATAACTAGTATAGATATTGATATTAATGTTATTAAAAAAATTTTTAATATATTTATTTTTTTTATCAATAATTTTCATCTCCATAATTTTATTTTAATTAAATAATTTTTTCTATTTCTCCATTTTTTAATATAATAATTCTATTACAAATATCTTTTAACTCATTTAAGTCTGAAGAAGCTATAATTATTGTTGTATTATTTTGATAAGAAGTTTCTTTTAATTTTTTTATTATTATATTTTTTGAATTTATATCTATACCTCTTGTAGGTTCTGAAATAACTAATATAGGTAAATTTAATGTTAATGCTTTTGATATACATACTTTTTGTTGATTTCCACCACTTAGCTCTTTAACTTTTTGTTCAGGACTAGAACATTTTATATTTAATTCATTTATCCAATATTTAGAGGTATTAATCATAGTTTTTTTATCAATAATTTTTATAAATAAGAATTTTTTTAAAAAATTTTTATTTATATACATAGCGTTTGTGCATATATTTTCATATATACTACCAGAAAGATATAAATTTGTTTCTTTTCTATCATAAGATACATAGGATACAGTTTTTTTTATAATATTTTTATTATCAATATTATTTTTATTGATTATAATATTTCCTGTATAATTATTAATTCCACCTAATATATCAGTTATAATATTTTTTTCATTACCATATATACCTAAAATTTCTCCTTTATATATATTAATAGAAAAATTTTTAATAAAATTATTTTCTTTTTGACAATTTATATTTTTTAATGACATAATTATTTCATTAAATTTTTTGATATCTTTACTATATTCAATTTTAGTTATATTTTCATTTTTTTCGATTATATTATCTATGAGTGTATTTTCAGTTATATTTTCATTTTTTAAAGTTTTTAATATTTTTCCATTTTTTAATATTGTTATAGTATCAGAATATTTTAATATTTCATCAATTTTATGAGTTATAAGAATTATTGAAATTCCATTATTAGAAAGATTTTTTATAATTTTATAAAATGTTGTACTTTCTTCTTTTGAAAATGCTGAAGTAGGTTCATCAAAAATTATAATATTTGCATTTATATTTTTTATTTCTCTTAGTATTTCAATAAAATATTTTTCATTAATTGTTAGATTATTACAATTTTGTTCACTTTTTATTTTAGTTGATATTTTTTTCAATAATTTATTAGATTCAATAATCATATTTTTTTTATCTATAATTTCAAAATTACTACCAATAACTTTTGATATTTTAGTTTCTTTAGTTATTTCATTATTTATGAATATGTTTTCCCATACAGATATTTCATCAATTATACTTAATTCTTGTTTTACAATATATATACCATATTTTAAAGCATCATTAGGATTTTTAATATTTATTTTTTTGTTATTTAACAAGATATTACCTGAAAAACCTCCAGTTTTTTGTATTATTGGCATACCTGATAATATATTCATTAATGTCGATTTTCCTGCACCGTTTTCACCTAATATAGTATGGATTTCACCTTTCTTTATAGAAAGTGATATATTATTGAGTACAATATTTTTATTATATTTTTTTGTAATATTTTTTAATTCTAGAATATTCATTTTATCACCTTTTTTGATTTTAAAAATGTGAAGGTTAGCCTTCACATTTTTAAAAATTGATATAATTTTCGAGTATCATATAAACATTATTTATCATATCACCAGATATAAGACTTTTATAATTTGATATTTTTACTTTATCAACACCAGTAATTGTATCAAATGATTTTTTTAGTGCTTCATAATCATTTTTACCATTTGTTTCTCCTTTACAATATTTTATTGCATAATCAACAGAAGCTTCTATTATTGTCATATTAACAGGGGTTTCCCAAGTTGAAAATCTTCCAGTACCATTTTTATTAGCAACTTTTTTACGTATTTCATTTATTATATATTCTATATCACCAGAATTTTCTTCATCAACAGAAATACCTAATGCTCCAGGATAACCATGATATGGACTAGGACAACATTGTTGAGCTACTATTGCACCATTTTCAAGACTTGATTTAATAAGAGGTTCTTGCATAGAACAGTTGGTATTGAAAAATGCAGTATTTTTACCATATTTTTTTACTTTTTTAGGTATATCTTCTAATATAAACATTTGAGCACCAGATATACCTAAATCTCCCATAGGATCTGGACAAGTTTCTTCTATGAAGTTTATTCCAAGATTTTTACATTCATTTTTCATTATATTAAATCTTTCTTTATATAATGGAGAAGACATATGTCTAGGAAATGAATAATGGACTAGATTTTCAGCACCCATATTTTTAGCTTGTTGTGGAATTGTGTATCCCATATTTACTTCATCAGGGTGTATTAATATATCAACGATATTTGATAATATATCAGCATCTTCAACAGTATTTCCTGATATTAGAAGTATATCAGGTCTTTCTTCTTTTACTTTTTCAAAAGCAGCTGTTGCCCCAGTTATACTGATACACATTATTATTGCTTTTATATCTGGATCTGATGCTAATTGCATCATATTTGAAATAGTTGTTTCTTGTTCTTTTACAAAATTGTCAGGATATGTTATATGTTCTATTATATTACCATATTTTTTTTTCAACATTTGAGCAGCTTGATATTCTTCTTCTCCTTGAGCTACTGTTCCAGTCATTATTCCGATTTTGAAATTTTCATTATTTATATATTCTTCTTTATTACACGCAACTAAAATATTTAATGTTATAATAATGTTTAAAAATATTGTTATTGATTTTTTTAACAATTATAATACCTCCTTTATTTATTATTTAAAATTATATCTGAAATATAATAACAAAAAAAAATATTAAAAACTATAAATTTAAATTTATTTTTTATATTTTATATAAAAATAATATTATAGATATTTTTTTAGATAATGTAATTG